>Ga0181612_159665_pt1 | contig 11078 bp, 6 predicted proteins | sample HoacroProtozoa21_FD_119630 | JGI IMG/M metagenome (GOLD analysis project Ga0181612, IMG submission 119630) | Hoatzin crop microbial communities from Cojedes, Venezuel. Combined Assembly of Gp0051906, Gp0051904, Gp0051908 | reverse complement strand
CCCACCACACAGGTTGTTTACGCGTTACTGTGAGGCATCTAGAGCTGATGCTACTGGAGACAGGCTACTGCAGCGCATGAACTTCTGATGTAATTGGTGGGCTGCTTTTCTTCTGTAATCGTACAGAATGGTGCTCAGTCTCTAATTCCTAGGTCTCCATGGCTGGACCTGGTTGCCCCTTCCTCTGTGTGTGTACTCAATAAATAGCAGCTTTTTGCTTGTTCCACAAGTAAGCCTTTCATTCAAATCAAATTTATAGTTGGAAATATAAATTCAAAAATTGTCATTTATGTTAATAAGGTGGCGTTCACTGCCAAGCAGCCTGAGATCTTGCTGTATGCCTTACCTTGGCCACATTGGCAATTAGGCCATCAATCCAGAGAATTAACTTCAGCAAGACATTAGTCATTCTTGGAAATTACAGTGCTCATTTCTCTCTCTTTCTCTCTCTTTCGTATTTAAATAGTAGGGTTTTCAAGCATATTTTTATGGACCTAATTAATGCACGTGACAGGCTTCTGAGGTAAGGTGGAAGAACTGACAATTAAATATCTTGGAATAAGCACATTCCAGAGGGTGCACAAGCAAGTCTTTATGCAGGGCACTGTGGGAGAAAGTGCTCAGCAACAAAGCAGCGATGTGTTTTCATTTGAAACAACAGGGCTGAAGCAAAAAAAAGAAAAACAATTCATTAGCATTTGTGAGGGAAGTTTGCAATAACCCTCAATGTTTTGTAATCCTGTGGTTCTGTAGTCTTCTACAGGGTAACTTTTGTGCTATAAAAAAACCTTATTTTAAGAAACCTACTTTGGACCCTGGAGATCAGGATGAGGTTAGTGGCAGTGACACTGGTGAGCCCCAGATTTTGTTTTGTGTCTGAAGTGATGCTGCATTGCTGATGCATCAAACTCAAGGTGGACTTGAGTTTTATCACCATGCAAGTTTAAACTCTTTTTCCATCTTACTGCTGATGTACCTTACGTGGCCATATTCTCTCTAGTTCTCACAGTGTAATCAGTTCACCTTGCTGTGTAGGACTCTGCTCAGAAAGGCAAATGTAAATGAAACCAGAGCTAACATTAATGGAAGTATTCATATTTCCAGACATGTTATCTCTGGAGGCTAACGCTGGAGAAAAGATGATAACATAGTACGTAACAGACTATGACAGATCATACCCTCTCAGTCCCAGGTTGTTCTCCAATCATAAAAGAATAAATGGGAACAATATACAACAATAAAACAGCCACTGGTATGGTGTATTATAATATAAAGAAGCAGCCAGGTATTCTTTTACGTATTTTGGGTACCCAGATATACTGTCTGTTCAGGGCTTTTGCTGCTTCAAATATCAAGCAGAGGATTGCTGGATACCGTGGGGTTACTGTGGGACTACTAGGAATAAGATAACAGTTCTGGTTTTGTGGTATCTGTTAGAAAAACAAGTGCAAAGTTCAGTCTCTTTTAAGAGGCAATGTCCTTGCTCCCATGAAGGCAGAGGGAGCATCACCATGGATTCAGTGTGGGTGATATCCATGGTTTAATTTAGTTCAGCCAAGGTGAAGGATCACCTCAAGCTGCCACGGACTAATAGGAGCTAAAGCCAGGAAACGTGTTTGTCATCTCCTCATCTTGCCCAGGTATTTCTGCAGCCCTCCTTATATCTGTTCAGTGATGAAGTTTGAACAGACAGTGGTTTAACTGCATTATCTCCCCATGAGCAGGCAATCGCAGTACTCTCAAACTGTTTACACTGCGAGATAATTAATGGATTTAAACACGGGGAGCTCTGTGACACACGTGCATCTTGGCCAAAGCCCGGCAGCAGCCTGGCACTAGCCTGGGTTCAGAGTGTCCACCCTGCCCAGGAGAGCGAAGCTGGAGCATCCTGCAGACATGCCCTGGCCCCCCCGAGATGCCGTGGTGCTGGCAAGGGGCTGGGCCCTGCTGGTCCCCATCTTCTCCCCCTTGGTATCTTGCACTGGAGGAGCTGGTCTTCACACAAGGGTTTTCACATGGTGCCAAGGTACGTCTAATACCTGCCAATAATGAGCTCCACCTAGGATGAGGTCCCTGGAGCTCTGGCTAAGTGATTGTTCAGGTTACTGTATTTAAAGCTTACATCAGCAAGCAAAGTAAGTACACAGAAAATAAAAGTAGCTTTTCATGAGGCTATGAGACAGGTTAGGTATTGCTTAATGTCTGTACGGAGATACAAGTAACAGTATCTTTTAACTTTTAGTGCATAGATAGACACACCAAGTTGTCACTTTCTTGGGATGAGATCATGCCTATGAAATGATTAGTGTTCCACTGATTGTTTTAAAATAACTCAAGCAGCATCTGAATTTATTTACATACATGATACTGCCTTTCATAAACACAGCTGTACACAGAATGCCAATTCAAGGATATTTTTGGAAGTTCATCTAACAGTTCTGCTGGGATAAAGGCAGCTCACTAACCTAATCTTGTTTTCTCTCCCAAGGGCTATAAACCTAGTAGGTAGCCACCACCTCTTTGTTTCTGTGCCCTGAACACCTAGAGACGTGAAGGGGCTTGGAGTGGTTGACTGAGCCGGTAGGGTTGCTGCTGAAAGGATGCTGGAGGAACTGATGGCTCCTGCTGGGAGACGCCAATGTGTGCTGAGCAGTAGCCACCACCCAGTGCACCGTAGCCTGTTCCTAAGTAGCAGTCACAGCCAGCCAGCCCAGGCATCCTGAGCTCATGATAGGGAAATCGGCAGCAGGGCAGTGCCTATGCTCCTATGCCTGCCTATGCTGGGCTGCTCCCTGCTTTGGTCACACCCTGCTCATCTGCCATCCTTGTGCTGTGAGGGCTGACGCTGAGTGACAGCAAAATTATGGATATAGGTCAAATTCCATTAAGACCACACCTTTAGCACCACACATTCACCCTCTGGAATTTAATATTGCTCTTCGTTTAGCGATTTCCTTCTCCCCAGTTGTTTGCTTTTGAATTTAGGATAATATAACTCATTATTTGAAGTAGGCTATTTAGAAAGCCCTTGCGCTGTTATTATTTAGTAAGCCAGAATTACATTATCACTGGCTTCAATCTATGTTTGATGAAAAGATTTTTCCTATTTAAGGGGCAGAAAAAAAAAATAAAAGTCTTCAATGGTTTTTGTACCTATTCCAAGATCATCAACATGCAGTATAATTAGAAAGTTCTTGTCTCATTTAAAATATTTTTTTTGTCTCGTGGGACTTCAGCATTAAAAATGCAAGATTTATGTATATCATATAATTATGTATTTGTAGTACAGCAGCACTTAGAGGTATCATTCAATCTTGGGGCCCCATTTATGTGAATCTCTGTATTAGCAATAGCACTATTGAGTCAGACTAAGAAATCCCAAGCTGAAATTGTGCGAAGTATAGTACAAATGTATTGCAGTGATCAGTGACTGGAAGAATTTATATTATAAGTAGTTAAGATGGACAAATAGTTAAGACAGGAGAGAGGATTACTCGCCCAGATATGTCAGATGAGAAACTGAAGTGTGTCACGATCCAAGAACAGATTTAGGTATGTAGAAAGTTAAGTCAGGAAACTGAAGGTCTTTGTCAGTCTGGTCCTCCTGGAGATTTACCTGCCTGGCACACGCAGCCTTGCTCCGGGTGCTGGCCATTTAAGCTGGGAGTGTCAAAGCCTACTGCAGTGCTTCCAACCAGAAAATCATGGATAGGATTTTTGTTGCCCGCTTTTGTTTACTGTGAATTTCGTAGGTCTGTGGTCTGGCTCCCTAGGAAAAGACAATCATTTCCTGGCTAATCAAACCTGTATTAACCTAGGAGTCCATGTCACCAGGCAGCCTTCCAGACCATTTTGAAAGCTAAATACTAACAAGATTTATTATGTCCCTGTGCTTCATTCTCTTTCTTGGAGTACTGAGTATAGCATGTGACTTTCTTTGATTACTCAGGCTATTTGCTCTTCATATTTTACATTTCTGAGTTAGGGTAATTCTTGGAAGACAGAAAAAAACCCCATTTTCATAAAGACCACTGTGCAAAAGGCAGCTTTTTGAACCATTGCTGGGAATACAAAGGAATTAGCAAGCAGGAGAGGTGATTTTTCTGGCTAATTGACAAACTTAGAAGTAGGCACTTAGTGACAAATAGTCCCATGATTTATCTGTTTAAGATCTTCCCAAACAGCTAGTAACAGACCAAGAGTCAACGGGGGCAGCTGCCTGTAGTTCAGTGCAGGATTTGGCCTTGTGGGTCCATGCACACAACAGAGTGAGTTTAACTGGTCGGCCGGGAAAGGGAAATGCTTGCTGGCTTGGTTGAAAGTTCCTGGAGCTATATAAAGTCCGTATCCACGTGAAAATCAGTTCTTCATGAAAAAGAAATTCTAAAAAGGTGGGGTGGGGTTGTGGGAATCTAACAAGTTGTAGTTTGCAAATCTCATTTAAAGGTTTTGCATTGGGTTTGTCACTTGAATGCTTTATTTTGACAAAGTTAGGTCCCAAAAGCTATAGGAATGAATAGCAAATCGGGTCACTTTTTTTCTGATTCGCTTAGGGCTTTTGGAATTCAGAAGCAGATGTCTAAATTAATATATGTATGTGTTCCTTGTATTAACAATCCCATTAAACCATGCTGCCCTTCCCACCCACCCCGCTTTCCAGAAATATATCCTATCATTAGCTGCTATCTGGAATCGACAGTGGAGTAATTTGAACTCTGGCTCCCAAGGGCCTCCTCCTTTACTTCCTGCTCCAGGAATAAGGTGTGTATTGATTAGATATCAGGCTGTAATTGGGCTCCAATCTCTCTGCCTCAAGATATATGATGGAGATGACAGGAAACAGATACCCTGTTGCTACTTGTAAATAGTCTGGTTGAACAAAATGGTTTGTAACCACTTCAGTGCCATAGTCTTTTATTACCAGAATGGGGTTGCTTTATCACTTAGTTTGATGGCTTTTCAAAGGGAAATAATATCTTGCTTTCTGAAGGAGCTAAAATAATTTTAAACAAATTGAATTCCTCTTTGAGGACCAAAAATAATTATCTAATAGTGCACAGCTTGGTATAATTATACAGTGAGCATGTCACAGACATAAAATTAATTAAGTCCATAACCCCAATCTGGCATCCATTGACTAATTTAAAAAAAAAAAGAAAAAAAGTTGGTGTTCAGAATGAGAATGTCGAAAGAAGGTGCCTGTGGTAGTTGAAGATCTGGAATTATTCATGGCTTATTTGTTCCAAGATGTTCTCTCCTATACATGAACTGTACCAGGCTAAATATGAGTGTATTGAAAACAAAAGTGCAGAGTAGTGCAGATGTCTTGCTTCAGTAGGTCACAAAAGCAACTTCTGAAATACTGGTTTGAGGGAAGAAATTCACAGTCCATCTAAACTTGAAATTATACCCAAGCTTATGGTATTAAAAGTATATTCTGATTGTAGGGTGATTGTCTCACAACTGGAGAGAAATGCAGCTTTTACCATTAATGCAGAAGACTTGGAAAAAAATCCAAAATGGGTGAAAACCCATGGCCTTTTGAGAAGTAACAGACTTGGGTTTGTTTTCTGCACTTATCTTATGGGTTTTTTTGTAATCCTACAGAATAGAATCCGGAATAGACAATCAGTTTATTCTGATCAGTGATTCATGTGTGAGATTCCTAGAGCCTAGTTGTGACGGTTTCAAAGCTGTGGACCGAAGTAACTAATGTGTTGCAATAATGTATTTAGCACATGATAAGGCAAACCACAGAGAAAACAGAGGGAAAGAAAAAAAAAAAAAAAAGCACATTCCCTGGCTGAGAAGTTATTGAATGTTTAAAGCTTGGGAACAGATAATTTAGGGAGAAGTAGATTTCAATGACTTCCACTCTGTAAATAAATCGTGAAATCTAATGCTCTAGTACTTCATTTCTCTCTTTCAAGCGTATTTTGGATGGCATTTGTATCACATTTATACCCCAAACATAGTTTGATTCTGCATGCAAGACATTTATATTCTGCTGCTCCTCAGAGTGACCTTAATGTGATTTATTGACAAAGGGAGGTTAGAGCTATTCTATTTTTTGAGCAATAGCAGAAGGGAGAAGAAGAAAATATTTGTAGTTGTTAATAAGATCTACCATGCATACATCTGTTATCTATGCTGCATATGACATGCATTTCTGTTGTTATTAAAGCTGTAATTTTCTGTTTCCTTTCCGGTATTGCCTGATTATCTTCTTCTTTGCCCCAGTATTGCACAACTGTAACTCCACATACTTCGTCTGACTTTTTTTTTCTTGCTGTCTTCAACAATGCAGAGGTGTGGTATTTTTTCCCTTCCCTTTCCTATGTGCCATATCTTTGCTATTGGCACATTAGATTTAAATTGCATAATATGCCTCCTAACCAAACCTCTGAAAGTCCAAATGCTTTGGCTTTCAGTCAAAAGAGAAACAAGGAAAAATAACTTTCACAGTGATTGATCTGTACTAGTGTGAGCCCTGGTTGTGAAAAGAGTCAGAAAGCAGTCCTATGGGTTCAGTACTCTGCTTTTAGATCTGAGGAGTTAGAATAAGAAAATCAATGTGAGTAACACTGATGTAGGAAGTAATGAACGGAAGGAGAAGCTTTTAGCGGTAATCTGCTTGGATCTCAAAACAAGGTGTCTAACCACAGTGAGGTAACGAGTCTGCAGAGCTTGAGACACATGGACACACTGAGCAGGTGCTGTCACGTACCAGCTTTTCATGTTCCACTACTTTACTTCAGATGGATGCCTCCGAGTTGAAATAACAGTGAATGTGTGTTAGACTGCGAGTTAAGGTGAAGTTGAGGGTCCTGACTCATATTTACAGGTGAGCTGATGGAGGTGCCTGAAGTCATTCCTCTCCTCCGTGTCGCTGGCCACCCTGATGCTCTCCTGGAGGTTGCTGCCCAAGTGCCATGCGTAACTCCTACAGATTTAATCACTTCTTAGTTTCAACTGTCAGGGCTTCAGACTTGTGTGTTTCAACCCAGCAGCCCATGCCCCAGTCTCCCTCCCTCCTCTGCTCCCCACAAAAATTCCAACAGAAATCCATCAGAGAAGATTTGGCTGGGGCACTACTTTAATTTCATAAGTTTATAGCACTGTCAAACAAAAATGAAGCAAGACAAGATCCACTTCATCACATAGCTAACCATAAAAGGTTAACATTTCATACTCACTCATGCTGTACTTGGGTACCTGAAACAGAGTGTGAACCATTTTGTGGGCTCATATGGCTTGGTATCTTTCCTCTTCATAATCTTTCAGGTGATGGATTGCTTTGTAATAATAGTTTTTTTCATTAAGACCAAATGGAAGAGGCAATTGCAGCCATGTTAAACACACCCATGCCCACAAGCATACATATATATATTCCTCAGGGAAAGCAGAAAGAAGTTGCTGTACTTTATCAAACTGCTGGTATCAGCACAGTATCATCAGAAATCCTGTTTGGACCACAGAAAGGGTGGGACAGAAAATCTATGGAAAGAATCTGTTAGGAAACTCAGAACGTGGGAATTTATGGATGTCAAGGTTAATTTCCAGCGTTACAAATCATGGAAATCATGGGAAATATAAGTTTGGTTTGAAAAAGAGAAAGTCCTTAATTTCAGGTTTGAGTTGTGGAATTTGAGATTCTCGTTTGCTCCTCTGCCTGACGCTAACAGTATTTCTAGACGGTAGACAAAACTGCATTACATTTTATTAACATAATTACTCTTAAAGTAATTTGTCACATTTCATTTCTTTGTCTCCAGGCAATTTTAGACAGTCAGGAGGCCAGTCAATTAGAGACCAGTAGAATACCCATTTTATTAGAAAGGATCAACTGAATGCTGTCAATATACGATGTACTTACCTTATAGAACATGTCTACACAGTCTGGTGCTGTCGCAGGCTAGCTCCGAACTACTGGGGCCCGAGCCAGCTTTGGTCAGGAAGCCGTTTAGACACATTAGGGTCTGAATGTGTCTGCAGTAAAAAGTTTTGCCTCTCAGATGGATTTATCTGCATCTTCACAGACTTACACTAACATGGCTACGTGTCTTCCAGACTAGAACTGACTTAAGCTCTGGTGATCTGGAGTCTGGGCAGTTCTTAATGTGGGTCTGTTCGTGTCTAACTTTAGGTATGACTGTAGTTCTTCCCTTGCAAACTTTGTTCTCTGAGAGTAGGTCCCTTGGCTTGATCTCCTCTTGTAACGCAAATCAAGCTGAGATCAGCAGAATTAAGTAAGTGTAGATGAAATGAGTAAACCAGTACTCTCCATCCATTAGGACTGCTCACTTGAGTTAGGACGATAGATATGAGCAAGGATTTGCAAGATGGGGCCTTTAATCACGAGAAACCCACATGGAAAATCTGCTTAATTGGGAAGTCTCCCAGGGAACTGGCTGAATAGCCAATGATTCTAAATAGCTTTGATTGATTCTTAATGGGGACAATAATTCTGTTTAATGGGAATATCTTCAGATGATTTAATGTTGCTTTGGGCATTTTATATATCTTGGTCTTATGCCGGTCTTGTTTGTTTGCTCTTCTACCAGGAGTGTTTGATGGTTTTAATGCTATGATATGTGCAGGAGGGGCGTGTGCTGGGGCACCCCTGCCAGTTCCTGGCTGTTGGCTTGCTCCTTTCATATCAATTACACATGTCGGGTTGCCTTACTAAGTTCCGCAAAGTCGCTATTGGCTTTGCAAAGTAGAAGTCTGCATTTTTTCATTTATACACAAAGTGCCTTCGCCTAACTGTGTCAGCCTGTACAGCATCCCCAGAGCATCACCAGTGAAAACAGTGTGGAGTGGGTGCTGTCTCATCAGGGGGAGTTCCTGCTGGCAGGGCTGGAGTGTGATACGCACAGCCCTGTCATGGGTGTTCTGCTCTATGAGCTGTACTCTCTTCTATTCAGGTCAAACTTAGTTGATAAATCAATGAGAGGGAAGTGGAAGGACGCGTGGATAAGGACATACTTGGTATCCCCAGACTAAGGAAGTGAGACAGCAAATCACAGAACAGAATCCAACATTTTTGGCCTTTTTTTTTTTCCCCAATACATCACAAATATTCCTCATGTGTTTAATATTCTGCGCATCGGTCAAAAGCCAGCTGTGTCAGAATAGATCAGAAGAAAATAAACTGGTGCAGAGAAGAGCAAGCAGTCCAGGTAAATATGAAACAGAACATGTGGAAGAACTTCTTGACTTTGAGGATGACAGAGCACTGGAACAGGCTGCCCAGAGGAGTTGTGGAGTCTCCTTCTCTGGAGGTATTCCACACCCGCCTGGATGATGTCCTGTGCAGCCTGCTCTAGGTGACCCTGCTTCGGCAGGGGGGTTGGACTAGATGATCTGCAGAGGTCCCTTCCAACCCCTAGCATTCTGTGATTCTGTGAAACTGAGTAGACTTGCTGTCTTAGGAGAAAGAAAATCACATTCAATGCATGTCCCCAGTGCTCTGGAGATGTGGTTTCTATCTTTGAAATTTGGCTGTGAATTTGCAGATGCCCCAACCTTTCTTAAATAAAGGCTAAAACAAAAATCCCAGAGACACTTTGATTTTGCAGATGCTCTGTTCTCATCTGAAGAAGAAAGCTCAACTTCCTCCTCTGTCACCAAATTTCCTGAGTTTATCATCTTCTAGCACAAATACTACAATGTTAGCTAATGAAAGCACAATGCCATTAAAGGAGAAAAAGTTTCTCACCATTCATGCATCCCCTGCTGTCAGTTTCTTAATTTAAGAACTAGTCTTTGTGTCCATTATTGCACTGTATTTCTTCAGGACCTAATGTTGGGAGGGGGTAGCCCAAAGGACAGGACACATAGATGAAGTTCTTCTGTCAGATGCCAGGTTTTGGCTGGATTCTTGGAAAATTTTGCTCTTTCTATTAACTGATGTGTAATTCAGAGTAGGGAGATATTGTGTGCTGGTTTCTGACCTTTGCAAACACTAAATCATGAGAATATCTGATTTATTGAATTTCTCCTCCCTCCCCAAAATCTTGCCAAAGTAGTCATGACCACAGTAAGTGAACTGAAGTGACTTTGGTATTTGTATCATATATAAGATGTTTATTTTGGGATGTAGTTTGTGAAAATATTAATGTGAGATAGTTTTGGCAAGAATGAAGCTTATAAAGAAGTAACATTTAATCATTAGAGACTGAACTGCACTCAGGCTGAACAGTGGTGTTCAAGATGACTTCTTGAATCAATTTATTCTATTTCTGGTATTAAGCTTCAACCTGGCAGGGTCCTGGGGTTGTCCATAATTCTGTAGATAGTACTGTGTCACTGTGCTCTTAAGTGCTGTCTATAGCATTCTGCACTGGATTTATTAGTTATCATACTTTAAAAGTAGGGATTTTTTTTTGTTCTATCTTGGCTTGAATAGGCAATAGCATCCTTTGGAAGAATGATACACAGGTCTTTCTGTTCTGCACCAGACCATTAGCATGTTTCTTTCATATCAAATACCTCAAAGGAGGTAGAAACTTGAATTAGAATCTTATGAATTAACCTCTCCATGGGGTAAGGTCCATCTGAGTCTCCACCATAAATTTTTTGGTCCTGTAAGATATTAACTCTTCTGGTCAGTACTAAGCCTATATATAAAACGTGCTTAGTTTTAAACACATGTAGAATTCTGCTTGCAGACCTATTGTGCCAGGGACTGACATACAGACTTAACACCAGAATTTGATCTTAGTCTTCAAAAGAAAATATATATTGAAATTGCCATCTGATTTCTTCTTAAAGTCCTTTAGGCACATGTATAGATAGATATGTAAAATGTACGGAGTGTACTCAGCTCAGAACTCTAATAAATCGGGTGTTAGCACTATTCAGACATTATTTTCTTCTCTCTTGTTATCTTAATGAATCCACAGAGGTCCCTTCCAACCCCGAACATTCTGTGATTCTGTGAATTCCAAAGGTAAATTTAAGACTCTTTGTTTGGGTTTTGATTAAATTTTAGAAGTTTTGCTTCTAAAGTTGATGCGTTTTTGTAATCCCTCTTACCATGTACATGTTCCCCATAGTGTATTTTCATGTTTGTG
>Ga0181612_157957_pt1 | contig 11078 bp, 2 predicted proteins | sample HoacroProtozoa21_FD_119630 | JGI IMG/M metagenome (GOLD analysis project Ga0181612, IMG submission 119630) | Hoatzin crop microbial communities from Cojedes, Venezuel. Combined Assembly of Gp0051906, Gp0051904, Gp0051908 | reverse complement strand
TGAACTTCCTTTTCTCCCCAAGTTCAGTCTGTTTTGGCCGTGACAATAAAAGGTGAGTGATCTCTCCCTGTCCTTACCTTGACCCTTGAGCCTTTCATCATATCTCCTCTCCCCTGTCCAGCTGAGGAGGGGGAGTGATAGGGTGGTTTTTGTGGGCACCTGGCCTTTATCCAGGCCAAACTAAAACAATACCTTAACATATTTGCTCCTTAAAGGTCTTTGAAAGGAACTTTGACTTCCCTCTGGAGTGACATCCAAAGACTAGAAGGTTTCCAAAACAGTAGGAGATTCCCACCTTTCTATACCTGAACTTAGCACAGAATCCCCATTGCATTTAGTATAAAGAAAATATTTTTACCTTACTTTGTATCCTGTCTCACATTTTACCTGAGATGACTGCAGAGGGTAGTAGGGTGATAGATCCTTCACTTATTAGAACTATCCAGCGTCACATGCATCCTTTAATTCACAAGACGTGATCTGTGCAGCCTCCATTTACTTACATTGTGACTGAATGTGGTTTTGGATGATACTTGTGTTTACCTGAGATCCAGGTGATACCTCCTGCCTGGATAGTCTGTGTTTGGGAGTCAAAGGATGCTTGAGCATTCTCTTATATGGCTTTGAAGTCTGGGATAAAGCTGAAAGGAAGTGTTAGTGACTGAATGAATCCACAAACCCATTATTTACTGAGCATATGGCTCAAACTTGAAGATGTCATGTCGAAAATTTTGACATGTTCTAGAGCTTTTTCCTCTACACTGTTGACTCTGAATCTCAGCAGTCTCAGAGAAACTAAAGCAGTTTTCCTTCAAAGTCTCTTCAGTAATCTGCAATGAAACGCGCCGAGTTTACAACCAGTTTCAGTGAATAAGAATAAATGGAAAGAATTGATTTACAGTGTACCTCTGGGCAAAAATGAAAGTATTTTCAAAATTAGTCATGTGTGTGGAAAAGGCTTGGTAAAACCTGACAGTTGAAAATGTGTCAGTTTGTGGTTACATGGACTGAGATCCTTACAGCTGATGAATTTAATTACATCCAGCATCTGGTCATGAGATTCTACAGTTGCTACATGAAGTTACATGAAGTTTTCCTTTCTTCACACAGCAGCAGAAGCATTTAAGAAGTTCTTTTCAACAGCGTTGTCACCATGGATACTTTTACTGTTTGTGTTGTGACGTGGAATTTTACCTAAAGTCTCAGTTCCCTTGCAATTACATAAGATTATTTATCTTCATTCAGATTATTTATCTTGATTATGTATAAAGTACCTTTGATCAGGAACACCTGAAAATGTGACCCAAAAAGTTTTCAATGTTTAAGAAAAAGAGATATACGTTGCCCTAAAATGGATTTATTATTTCACCTAGTTACCTTAATTTAAAAGTTAGATGTTTAGTCAACATAGCTCTCTACATCACGGATGTATTCAGTGAAAAAAGCTAAAAAGCATTCATCTGAACCCAAGATATATGGGATGAGCCTTCCTCTGGATGTCCCAGTCTTTCCATTGTCTACAGAATTGCAAATGATTGGCTTCGAATAGGCATCTAACTCTTGGATAGAGTTAGGTGAGAATTCAGTTTAATGTCGATGCACAAAGATCTACTTTCTTTACAGGTTCTTTACTGATGGTGTTCACCCATAAGATGACAGACTAAATCTGCTGAAACACGTCTCATTTAGCTACGTGATAGCTGAAAAGCATTTTTCTCCGGAGCCAGTGAGAGATGCTGACCTCAGAGCAATAAAACTGCATGTTCAGAGCACAGTGGTTTTTCAGATTAGAACTGCAATTTGATTAAAGCTTTCTTCCAGGAACACTGATAGAGTCCTTCTTGTTCTGCCAAGAGAAATTCAAAGGTCGGGTTCCTCAACTGAGTCTTTGGTGCCATTCAGATTAAACCTACAATGTTCTAACCAGTCAGATATCTCCAAACACTCAGGGTGCTCCAGCCATGTATAACTATTTATGTAACGAAGTCCTAGTTCAGTTGTGACAATGCAAAGGAGAAATCAAAGATGAAAAATTGCCTTCTCTGATGTCCCAGATTATATTTTTCCATCACATTGTTGCAGTTTCCACCTTCCCCAACTGACGTGACACTACCTACGCCATTCCTCTTCCTTGTCTCCAATAACAGGGCTCTCAGACTTTTTCATTCCACCTCTGGAGTGACCGGGCCTTGCTTCTACTCATTCTTGTAAGTGATCTGTGCTGCTCTCCTCTGTTCCCCTGAACCTCACACCGAACCATTACAGACCTCCTGGTGTCCAAATTTTTCCTTCTGGTCCCCCAGCCTCAAGCCCTAGTTTGAAGTCAATAAGAAGTGTGGGGCTCAGAGAAAGATAGTTACCTTCCCTTCTCCAGTCTTTGACCTATGAACCTATTTTCAGAGACTCGCAGATGTTAACACCTGAAAGTATCAGTGCATGGCTGTTTTCTGGCCTCCAAGATTAGTACAACCTGGAGACACTCAACCAGTCACTCCTGCAGCAAGTAAAAGAACAGCCAGGTGAGCTATCCTACCTGCTGAGACATTTGTGACTGCTTTTCCTTATACGATGGTTATTTTTCCTCTTTCTGTTTTCAGTACAGATTTAATTTTTGTGTTTCAGGCCTAAATGTTACTGTCATAGATGTTTTGGTTCAAAATACAATTATTTTTTGGTAAACAGAGACTGAAACCTTTCTTAACTAGGTTATGAATAGTTTTGGCTAGAGATCTGCTGGAAGAGTCAATCAAGCTGACAGAACATACTATTTCCTTTTTGTGTTTCTCAGAAAAAACTGTTGGATTTGGGTGAAGGCAGGGGAACAGAACTAATTCAAATACTTGATTGGTTACTGAACTTGTAAATAGAGCATTTTAGCAACTTTATTTGGAGACCTGCAATGATCACTTCTTGTACTCCGTTTTTGAAAGCTGTTTCATATGATCTACTTCTGACCATCAAAAAATGGTCAAAATCCATGCCAAGTCTTCTGTTGAGGCTCCCTGGATAGTCAATGGAGAGATAAGCACCTCCGGAAGACATGTCTTTTGAGCTTGCAGTAGCTATCTAATATAACTAAAATGAAGCATCCTTTGGACATGTGTTTCTTTCCAGTGATTGCCCAGGAAGCCTGCTTGACTGGTTCAGACCACACATCTAAGATTGAAGAAAGACCTATGACGTTCATTGCATGCTCTATGAGACGAGTCTTTAGGATCGTTCACTTCATGTAAGTGAAAGATATTTTTCTGAAGTCTTTAACTTATAAAGCACATTATGATCTTATTAACGTCAATTGTTGTCTGTCACTGTCCTCAATAAGAACAAGAACAGGTCCTTGAGGCAAGTCCCACAAGGGGTGATTCACAGCAGTTTAGAAAGCCAGGCATCTGCAGTCTGACTCTCTTGCTTTGCTATGCTTTGTGAACACTTCCTCTACAGTGTTGCATCTAAGTATACTGTGATTGCTGCTTCCACATCTTTTATTCTCTGCTTAGTTACAAAAAAAAAATCAAGAAACCTTCTTCCCTGGTTGGTGAGATCCCAGATTTTCATCCCAGTCGTCTTATGGTTGTCATTTTCCTGAGATAAGAGAATCTACCAGGCTTTGCCAGTTGACATTTTGTCTCTATCTGGCTTGAACATATAGATGCTTATTAGCCAAGTCAGATTGTACAGGTCAGGCAGACAAAAAACCCTAAGCTTTCAAATTCAGATCCATTCCTTCTCTGGTTGATCCCTCTCTTCCCATAGAAGAGGCTTTTTCATATGTTTGGCTACTTTTGCTATTCAAAACTTTTGATTAGTTAGAGTTTCCTCTATAGCTTAATTTACTTTGCACACTACTTCAGGAATTTTTCCAATTCTTCTGTCCTCGTGCTGTCCAGCAGATACTTTCACCAGATTCTTCCTTCTTTTCCACTATTTCCATCTTTCACTAGAGAATTCCTCCACCAAGACGATGATCCAAATGAAAGGACAAGAGAAGCTTTGCATACCTAAGATAGCACCTGGTATTGCAGGCAAAGCCTGTCCAAAGGTTTTGATTGTTGGTTTTAAAGCATAATAGCTTTACATTCGTATATTACTCTTGAGGCTTCCTCGCCATCAACTAAGTCCCATAGTGCATCCATGCAGCAACGCAGCTCCCATGGTTCTTGTCTTCATGGTTCTTCATTGAACTTTCCCCATCACTTCCTGCTACAACTGCTTGAAAATGTTTCTGTAGTTTGTTTCCACTGACAAATGGGTTTCTCTTCTAAAAGAAATAAAAGATTTAACAACAATGAATTAAGAATATTTTATAGGGTGCTCAAAGTGGACCAAATTTTTGTTTCAATATTTTACTTGAAACTCATGAGGCAACAAAAATAAATATCATTTACTTGGTTCACAGGAAATAATTTGTATTTTGAAGCCGAAATATTTCTTTCAGAATATGGTGAAAGATTTGGAAAACAGCAAATATTTATCTGTCTTCCCTGCAAAACAGAAGCATCTTCAGCCTTTTTTCCCCCTAAAAAAGTATTTTCTCATTTCTCCTCACCTGCCCTTTCTCAATGGCATTAATATGAGACTCCCAGTACTAGCAGAACTCCCAAAAAGGTCATGCTTTCTTGAAAAACTGTGTGGAGTTGGTCAGACTTCAGTGGGAGTACACCATTGGAGTCTGGTCTGTTAGACACCAATATGAGCACTTTTTTTCCTAAGGACCTCGTGAAGGCAATAGCCTCAAAAACATCATGTGAGATTATGAATTGAAAATGTTGTCCTCTGAGATAAATCCCTTATTAGCTCCTCAGCTTCCAATATGCCCTCCTTTGATTACATAAGGCATTGCAGGAGAAAGCAGAGTAATTTGTAGTGCACTGCCTGTCCTGTGGAAAAAAATATGAGAGCACTGATTGTGGTCCTTTGAAATTCTTTGGAAATGATCCTTCATTCCTTCTCGCCATCAGATTGCCTGGGCTACAGGGCTTTTCAACACTGAGCGACTTCCCAGCTCAGACCTCAGCATTGATGTGTCCAGGCAATAGCAGGGAACTTGAGGGGAAAAATAAAGTAGTACAGACACAGGCACTGGAAAAAGCAACACCTCCTGAACTACCACCTCCACCACTTCCTGCAGCAGTAGTGGTTGGGTCTGTTAGGGTAAAGGCCTCCCTCCCAGCCAGCTACTGATTCAGCCTGTCCCCAATTTCATGTCCAAGACCTAATAAGATCAAACAGAAATTGCTTGCATTGGGGTAGCATAGAGAGTTTCCAACCACTACCACCAACAACCCCTTAAAATCAGTGCACTCTGGATAATCGTAACACATGCCATTATTAAACATTTACAGTCAAGGTGTGTGGAGACCTAGCAGTGGGTTCAGAGTTGACATAGCATGGCTGCAGTTATGCTGAAAATGGAATAAAAGTTGCTTGAAGCTGAATTTCTCTCTTCACATCTGGATTAATACCTTCAGACCGAGTTCCAGTCTGAAGTCTCCCTAAAACCATGACCCCAGAGTTAATTTTAGACATGCCCATAAGATGTGCTTCCTTTAGTAGAAAGCTTTTGGCTCCCTGTACAGATCAGCAGTTTTAGTTTAAGCAGAACTCATGTGAAAAGTACAATTCACCCCTGGGAGTAACAATCGATTTATATCATAAATGTTAATGAACCTAGGCTGTAGATACCCCCTTTAAATTTGACCCATGCTGGTGAACCACTGTTCAGATTCTCACTGAACCAGTATTCAAAGAACTGCCTTCAGTTTTAAAGATGCTTTATTTCACCCTGAGCAAAGAAGTTTGCATCGTGTTTCCCTGCTTGTAGTAAGAATATCTCCTTTTCTCACTCTTTTTCTGTCTCTATACAAAATTATGTATTTTACAAGGGTTTTGCAGTATGGGAAAGCACCAATAGGATCTTGGTTGAGAGCTTCCTGTCATTGCTGTAATACTGGTAATAAGGCAGCAGTTTTTAGCAGGCTTATTCTGCCTAAGAAAGTTCAATATGTCTTCTTGTGTTCAGTCAGAAGAACCAGGTGAAGGCTGAGCAGATTAATACCCAGACCTTTATAGTTGGTGCTTTAAGATAAACTTGGAACTGTAATAACATAAACCCAGGGACTTTTTGTTAGTGGAATTGCAATGTGAAAAGAAAATTGATGTATGGAAATCATATTACATTCTCAACACTTTTATTTAAGAGTTCTTAACTCCTGACCTCATGACAAATTTATCCCCCATTTAATACTTAAGATGTTTAGACCATTAGATAAAAACAGTATTGTTATTTAGGTTACGTGTCAAAAGTCACAGCGCCTGGAAACAATTCCTCTTTGTGGTTTCCAAGCTGACTCCAGAAAATTAGAATTGCAGTGAGGCTATCCATGCAGTTAAATTTAAAATAAAAATCTCGACCCAAATCCAGACTGAAGCAAATCTTAACAGCATGAAGAATCATTGCAAAGGTTTAAAAATTGTCACCTCATTTCATCAATATATGTGATTTCCTGACGGAAGTCAGACAGGTTAGTATAATGTATATACATATATTTTACACACACACGTGTATAAAAGTGTGTGTGTGCACATGCATGTGTGCACGACTGTGCACATATTAACTTTTTTCCCTTTCTTTTTCATATCAGACTTCACCATATGGCACTAAACCTATCATTTACTGTGGAATTATGAAGCTAATGGAGTGTGGAGAATGAGGTCTTGCTTTCCTATTGATCACCAGTCTACTTTTTTAACTGCTTAAAAACTGCTTTTTAACTTCTAAACAGAGGTCTGTGACCATAGAAACACCCAGATTAACTTTGAAATTTTATTACATTAAAATAATTAGCTTATTTTTTTCTAGACGTTGCACAGGAAATATGCCTGGTATGTGTCTTCAAATACATATGTTGTTCAAATATATATGTTGCAGTTCAAAATAGCGATGGTGACTTACAAGTCAGATAATTCATCCCAGTGAGAAATGCCAGTTTTTTCCCCACATAGTTATTAGTAGGTCATTGAAATACAAGCAGAATTCAGAGCAAAAAGTTCTGGTATCACTGGAAGTTTTCAATTTATTCCTGCTTAAGGGCTCCATACAGGGTCAACAGACTTTTTACTCACTCTTACTGTGATTTTCCCATCTACTTTTCCAGCTCTCTATACACATATGTGTATTCAAATCATTATGGGTATGCTTTCAGCAAACCATCGTACCCCACTGGACAAATGGATTTGCACAAATTAGAAACCAATTAGAAGCTGATCCTGTAGAGAAGAAAATTGAGAAGTTAGAGGCTTTGAAAGTCTCACTGGTTTCTCATAATGTCATGAAACTGTAAGCGCATCTAGTCTGAAAAAGACCTCTGGAGGTCCCTAGTCCAACCTCTTGGTCAAAAAAATGGCAATATCTCAAGTCAGATTGTACCCTTCTGCCTATTGAATTTTGAGAAAACTTTTCACTCTCCTCCAACAACCCCATTTATGTAGTGGAAGTCTGTAATTTGTTCTCCCCTTTTCCCATGGCCAAATTTCACTGAACTATTTACTTCTTGATGTGTATACATGGTCCTTAGCAGTGTTTGTGCCTAAGTTTCAGCTTACCCTCTGTCTGTCATTTTGCATGACCTCCAGCATGACCATATCTTCTACTTCCCTTATGTTACGCCTTCCACTGTGTCATTCCTTCCCAAGCTTTATTCCTTACTCAAATAAAGCTTAAATTGGTAAACACAAACTACTTGGTTTATCAATATTTTATATAAAAAGTTACCTTTTCCTTTCCATACTTCTGTCATAAGTGCTGTAGACTTTCTATACACCTTGACACTTCCGCCTTCAAATGGCCCATCTTCTTTGATAGACCACAAGAAATGCATCAGGAAAAAATGTGAATGCTGTCCACTCTCTTTCCTTCTGAAACCTCAAATCTGGCTTTCCATTGCTGTCTCTAGAATTAATCGTTTCTACCAGACTTCACTATTGCTGCAGCTATGATCCAGCTTCTTAACACTCATCCAATCCTCCTTCTTCCTCAAATTTGATTACTTTGTGTTCCAGCTTCCACGGTTTGCTCAAAGGGAATCTTCCTGCTGAATACAAAAACCTAACTGCTTGTATTCTGTAACTCCATCTTCTAGCTTCATGAAGCTCTTCATATTTCTAACTCTTTGATTGATTTTCACACCTAATGGTCACACAGATGTCTCCTTTCTTCCACATTTGAACATTAGGTGTTTCCTATTATGTCTTCTGTTCTGAAACCAGCCTTGCCTTTGAAGCTCGCAAACAAGAGAAGGTCTTAGTGTTGGTTATGCAAGGTCAATGAAATCTTGTCTAAACACCACAAAAAGCTCCATGACATTTCTACTGATTTCTGCAGACTCTGGGTTAAAGTTCACATTTAGAACTATTAGGATAACATATTAACCAATATTTCTTTAACCTCACTATCATCATAATCCTGATCAGTTATTTATTATTATGTTTAATGTTTGCTACAGCAGTAGTGCTACGTGACCACGGTCAAGATTCAGCTCCTGATGTGACCTATACAAATGCACAATAAGAAACAGACTTTGCCCTAGAGAAATTATGAACTGAGTAGAGGACTCGGACAATGAAACAGAGAGCCTTTCCAAAGCTGGCAATGTCAAGTTTATAGCTAGGGACTTGCCTAACTCCCTGTGTACCTTGATTATGTCCTGCAACATCAGGATCACAGAATCACAGAATGTTGGGGGTTGGAAGGGACCTCTGTGGTCATCTAGTCCAACCCTCCTGCCGAAGCAGCACCTACAGTAGGTGACCCTGCTTTGGCAGGAGGGTTGGAACACTTAGCTGTTGTTCCAGTAGAAATGGCCATTCACCCATCTTTAGTTCTTCCATGAAAAAAATGAAGCCCAGCCCAAGGAGACAAAGTAGCGGTTGGAAAATTTGACACCAATAGAAGTTCCAAGTTCATTTCAAGTATGTATATACACCACTACCATGTTGACATCAGCTAAGGACCTTGTTCTTGGATCTTTTATAGCCAGTGGAAACTATGTTTCAGCATAGTGTGATCAGGGAATGTCACCTGACTTGTCTAGTTTCCTACTTTTGAATGCGATGAATTGCACCCAATACTCTATCAATATTTTTGACTAGACCTCTAATGGCTACAAAGGGACCCAAGAATGACTAATTTAAACGGAGAAGTCCAAATTAAATGCCAACACTGTGATGAACACTACTTCCTCCTTCTCAGTATCTGTTAAGAGTCTACAGGTTTCCAGCTGCAGTGGTCTGCGGTCAGCGTGGCCGCCTCAGAGAGGAGGCTTTACTCTGTAGACAAAATTTCCTCTCTGGTGATCGTGTTGCAAACAAGTTCTGCCTCAGAGAGTCGGGGCACAAAGAACAAAAAGGGATTGGGCAGCCGAACGGTGGGAGAAGGGAAGAGGAGGGAGGAGGGGGCTGTAATGAGAAAGCGCAGAAACAGTTTTAAATATTTGGAATCTGCAATTGTATTTCCCCCTCTTCCCCTCCCAGTGCTTCATTTTTTTTAGCCCAGATTAGCTATTCCCCCTACAATGCTTTTTCATAAAAGGATCAAGTCCATTGTTTATAGAATTTGCTAATAACAGCCTCAGTTGTGCTGTCACAGCAGAGTGATTCTATTAAAGACTGGACAATAAAAGCTCAATAAAGAAACTCAAATCCTTATTAAATTCTTTTTTTTAATTATTATTAAAAAAATAGCTAAGCAGGCTAGGATTGCCAGATTTGGAATTTACATTGAACAGAAGAATGATATGATCTCTCTGAGTAACACGGTGCAAATTAAAAGAGGTTTAGCGTTAAGTGTTCGTGGCACAAAAGCAATTTTAAGTACCTCCAATCAGCTTAGGTCGGCTAAGCCTAAATATGTACAAATCGTGTAATGGGCAATATCCCTGGCAGTACCACGCGGAGCTCTGACAGATGTGTTCTCCAAGGTTTACGGTGGGTCCCGCAACAGCTTATGATGAGTGTCTACATGTGCATGCACACTGGGGGGTGTGCGTGTGTGGGTGAGTGTGTGTGTGTGTGTGTGTGTGTGTGTGTGTGTGTGTGTGTGGTTTGTGGGCCACCTAGTGTCCTGGTGCCAACTAGACAAAACAGCCTGCTTTTCAATTCTGGTAGCACAGATTTCAAGGCAAGAAAACAAGGTTGCAATCACTGCTTTTGACACCTCGCCAATCACAAAACTGATTAAAATGACCCAGGGATTGCTGCACATTCATCTTAACCGCTGCTTCAGCTGGAGACTCTTTCCTAGAAGAGCATTTGATCTCCATTTAAATCCTTCTTCCATTGGGAAATCTGTTATTTTCCTTTCTCGTCATCTAAATTGTTAATTATATGATCTGCAAGAACTTATGCTTTTTTGAGTTTTTTAGTGGTTTTTTTCATTTATTTTCCCCATCCTGGCATAACTGTATACCAACATCTTTCAAAGTCTGCTACACTAAAAAGTTCTCCATTATGAGACAATTTTATACTGTATAAGCACTTAGAGACACATCTTCATCTTAAAATACATCTTAATCTTCCCTGTGTTTATCTTAAGAGTGGGACCTTTCTTACTTTCTCTCTGCAGTGTAAGGTTTCCAGGCTTTGGCTCATTCTTAATGATCTTCTCTGAATTTGTCCAAACACACCAATATTTATTGCCATCCATTCTCAGTCCTCTGTCACCTGCATGGTAGTAAAGCCTAAATTTTATGACTGAGGTGAAGATTTTTTGCCATTCAGGTGTACAAGATGTCTCTTTGTTTTAAATGGTTATCTGGCATCCAGTAAGGAACAACCCTAACGGGACCTTTATTTTCCATTTGGACACTTTATTTTTTTAAATGTCGATGTACTAAATAGAATGCCCTACTGTGCTCAGAAATTTTATTAAAATTATCTTACATGTTAAGGCATTCCACAGTCACATAGAATCACAGAATCACAGAATGTTAGGGGTTGGAAGTGACCTCTGTGGGTCATCTAGTCCAAGCCTCCTGCCAAAGCAGGGTCACCTACAGCAGGATGAACAGAACCTTGTCCAGGCG
>Ga0181612_175571_pt1 | contig 11079 bp, 3 predicted proteins | sample HoacroProtozoa21_FD_119630 | JGI IMG/M metagenome (GOLD analysis project Ga0181612, IMG submission 119630) | Hoatzin crop microbial communities from Cojedes, Venezuel. Combined Assembly of Gp0051906, Gp0051904, Gp0051908 | reverse complement strand
TAGTTAGGGGTGTCCCTGCTCGCTGCGGGGGGTTGAACTAGATGACCTCTAGGGGTCCCTTCCAACCCAAAACTGTCTATGATTCTATGATTCTATAAAAAGAGAAAAAAGAGTTTGTTCTAATGTCATTGAGCAGAAAATTTGGTCCTTATGTTATGATTTGAACACACTATGAATTAAATTTTGCGTACAGCAGTAAGCCTGTATAGCAACCAATATGAACAGTTCCTGCGTAATTGTAAAATATTGTATATTGTATATGTAAATTGTATTTACTCTTGGAAGTGGTATATTTTACTGTGCACTCTATGGAGTGTATTCTAGGTTTAATACTCACATTATGCTACTCTATACCTTGGCAACAACACTTTATGAGAGATTTCTGACTTAATGTGACCTTGACCTTAGATCAGAGGAAAATTAGAACCAGCATAAATCCTATATACCTGTTTACATCAATTTACTGGACAGAATTAAAACAAGTATTTACAAACTGAGTACTTCTGAGGTCAAACAATGCCTTAATAGATCAATTAAGTGTTTGCAGCTTATTTTTTCCTTACAAGGTTTCTTCACAAGCTTAGTCCAACATTCTTTTAGATTTCCTAAACCAGTGCTGTATCCATGAGTCTTTTTTCCCTGTCAATGTTTGACAGATTTCATGAGTTATTACTGCTGTTGTATTTTATCACAAATTGCTGTGCAATGACAAACATCAGTCTAAAATGCAGAGCAGAGATTCATATTTTTACTTTTTTTACAACTAAGCGGAGAAAGAAAATTAAGATTGCTTTTTGTCAGCAAAAGCTCTTCATCGTTTGAACTTTGTACAGTCATCATGAACGTTGGCTTAATAAAATATTTTGCCTGTTGTCCCTTTCTCCAGATAAAACAAGATCATAAAATCTTAAATCTGGCAGTTTTGTCTTTCTGCTAGTAATTCAGCTAAGAACAAAAGAAACACCCTTTATTTTAATCTTCTGCCAAAATTATGAACAGGCCCAAGTTCAGTGCTCATTTCACCTACACTGTAGCTGTAATTTCTTTTTATCTGCTGTGAAATTTGAAAGTATAAATATTTTTCGTCTCTGGAAGGAAAGAGTCTGGATTCACTATTTGCCTAACGTATCCTAGAAAAGTGATCCGTACTTCATTTCTATGGTGACATTTATGATGTTAGTTTTCATCTCACTGCGGTACACCTCATGTGAAAAAACAAAAGAATCAACCCAAAGAAAGAAATCACCCATAAAAATAAAGGAGCAAAGCACTTATTGCATTAATTTAATTACACACAGAAGTAAGTTGAAAATACTTGGGCAGCCTTCTTCAACAGGACCTGGAGCACTTCACAAACAAGTCACAAGTAGAAGTAAATCTAACCTTATTTTAGAACTCAGTGCATTTTTGAGAGCTTTACTGACAGCCTCCCTGAGGCCTCCCTCCAACCTTGCCCATGGCCCAGAATCCCATTTCATCCCAGTGTGGGGCCATCGGTCCCTGGTTGGGGGTGGACAAGGCAGGTCTTCCCTGTCCCACCCCCTCCAGACCCAGGCAAGGAGAATCTGTCTTTGCCCACTTAAGGGCAGCCCCCACCCCGAGTATTCACTGATTATTTCAGCAGTATCTTTAAACATTGAAGACATCCTAATCTAATTAAAAATTTAACTCCCACATAACAGCAATATTCAGCATGTGTATTTCCGCCTGACATATCAATACACTTAAACTGGGGACTTCTGACAGAAGCACAGTTGTATGAGTTAAAAGGGAGCGTGGAGCCCTCTTGTTAAAAGATCTGATGTTTTTATTGTGTAATCCTTTTGTCATAAGAGGACTCGCATTTGGCAGTGCCCAAGGCTATCCAGGCAAAAAGTTCTTGTAAGATTTCCAGCATAAAATACCCTAAGGGTAGAAAGACAGAATACATAAACTGACATGGTAAAATGCTCAATGTGTTCCTTATGGGAAGCAGAATAGCCAGGAGGTTTTTATAAGTTGCTTACTGCCACTGCATCCACACTATTTTCTGTGATTTGTTCGGAGGTTGTTTAACCTGTAGCAGGGTGCTGGAGGTACCATTCTATGAAGTTAAATACAGAAAAGAAGAAAAACAGGGTAAAGACACCCCTTTAGTCTCGCACCAAGCCATGTACAAGTCTGGAAATTGTTTATCTTCTTTCTCTTCATCTCTTTTCATTACAAAGATGTTCTTTGAAGTATGCGTCAGGAATGACCATCAAGAAACATGCATCAGGATTAATGTGAGATTTGAGATGAACACGTATGTACATGAAGCATAGCATCTGTACCTAGGGCATTCAGAAATTTCCCCATTAGGTAAATGAGATGGGTAGGCAAGAATGCATCTTTCTCCAAATCTGGGGTCTGATTCGTGGGTGAAAGAAGAAAAAAAAAAATCACAACTAGCACTTAAAGTACTTCACCTCACTGTAGATGAATCTGTGCATTAGTGACGAAAGGGTGTCCGTCTTGAATATATAACACATAGTTTCCAGCCTGCAAGTTTATTCTCTACACATCTCTCCCCACAATGCTTGGTAAGAGGAAAACAAACGAAAAGTGGACAAATGCAAACCTGCTGCTGCACACTCTATGGCTGGTTCCTGCGTTCACCTGATTACATACTAAGAAAAGCTGTTTGGTCCCACTCTGAAAACATGTTTGAAACAGGTGAAGACCAGAAATATAGCACACCATTTTCATACCACATTGCTAAGTAAAAGGAGAGATAAGTCTAAAGAAGAAAATGAATAAGCCCAAATATTAAGAGGGGGCAACTGATTCAAAACTGGAACTCTGAACTACATTCAGAACTGGGAAACGGTCTCCAGGTTTAATTAAGGATTAATCAAAGAAGAATCTGAACGTTTGCATGACTGTTCAAAATCCAGATACAAATGCCATGGTCAGTCCCAGCTGATTAATACATACAGTGTCTGATCAATCCAGCTTCCTGCAAATTTTATGAACTAAAATATTGGCCAGGACCATAGTCATTGCCAACCCCATCACATGAAAATATCAAGAGCATAAATATCTTTATGGTGTTTTATTTGCAGTCTATAGAACCAAAAGAGCTTTATAACACAAATGAAAATTAATTTCATGATTACCATTCTCCTGGGTAGGCTCCAAAGCAAACAAACAAACAAACAAACGAAAACAACAGAATCCTAATGACATTTAAATGATTTGCTCTCATGTTCTGTATTCTCTTTTTGCTTTCCTCATAGCCAAGTAGGAAAAACCCAAAAGATTTAGCAAAACTTTTTCTCTCCAATTTATGTTGCCAGCTGTCCCTTCTGAATCTTACTGCTGAGATTTCTCTAGCCAACCTTACTTTTCTTGTGACAAAATTTACCTGAAGCCTTCAGCAAACAATACTACTACTAAGGGTGTGGTCTGAAGACTATAGCTGATTCTTTTAAAAGTCAGAAACTTTAAAGGCTTATATTAGCTGTGGTTGTTTCTATCACCTTCAAAAAGTCCGCATGTCTTTCATTTTCTTTACCTATCAAATGAAAATAATAAAAAAAAATCTTATTTGACTGATATTGTGTCAATGAGCAGCAAGGGAAGGCTGCTTTTTACAGACCTTCTCTGAGAGCAAGGCTGGCAGGGGCAATGCCTGCACTGACCAGGGTGCAGTCACACAGCACACAGACCAACAGCGCACAGCCAGCCCAGGAAGAGAGTAACAAATAGGATGGAAAATTATGCAGATAACATTTTAATATGAATGAGTACAGCATTTTAATATATATGAAATATGTAAAATATTATATGATATACATAACATGAATTTCTCCATAAATACTGGAGAAACTCCTAGGGAGATAAACTGAACTTTAAAAAAATTAGGAAGAGTTGTGTTAAAAGTATGCAAAATAATTATATGGAGAAGAAAAATGCTTGCTGTTCACCCCAGCTACTTCAAACAGAAACATGGATAGGAAAATTAGATATGTGTCTTAATAAACCACTTCTTTATATAGTGGATAACATTCATTTGCCTCGTGGAGACATTATGCCGTTTGAATGGCTGAATGCATCCTGCTTGACCTCTAACTCTTTCTCCAGAGGAGTACACCCCTTTTGTGGATCCCAGTCCCATATGTTTGTGTTCAGTATACTAGGGTGTTAGGAATGGCATTAAACACCACAGACCTGTGTGTCACAGGTCACAGAAAGTGGTAACCAGGGCAGAGTCTAAAAAAAAGCATTGAAAGAGCTGAAAATAATGAAAACAATCTCAGTCTAATTTCTTATTTTTAGACACAATGTTATCAAACAGAATTGTAGTCTATTTTTGCTTATAAAAGTGCTTATATATTTGCTTATAAAAGTGATGCTTTTTTTTTATATCTTTCCTTGAGGTGTTCAGTGGTTATCTGCTTCTGTGTTGGAACATACAGCTAGATGGAGCTCAGATCAGATCCGGTGCAAACATTTCCATATTCAGGTCCTGTTTTCTGTTTCCTCTCCTTGAGACGCATTTTATAATTCCTTAGGCTATGATTACCAGCAGAAGATCTTGTTTGCCATCAGGGAGGGAGTTAATAGAAGTAGTTCTTCATCTTTCCGGATGACAGCAGAGAAGACTGGAGAAAAAATCTATGTGTGGGCTTGGAATCTGATAGAGGGAGTACACCCCTACACCGAGTATCCAGCTAAAGAGTGACATTAATCATGTGCGGTCTTATCTAAACTCAGCAAAATCTCTAGAAAGTCTTTCAGGGATGTCAGTAGCTAAAACAAGATTTACTCCAGAGGGAACAGAAAAATGTATAGAATGACTTAGGAAAACCATTTTTTCAGCTCCTTTGTCTGTTACAATTGGTCACATGTTTTGAAATGATAGACCAGCATAAACTTTGTTACATCTGTTGGAGAAAAGCAGAGGTAGATAAAGAATGTAATCATTAATTTTAAAATGCCATATTATGTTGCTCTAAGAATACCCTTTATGCTGAAATGTTCTCAATTCCAAGCACAAAATACCCTGGAATTTGCATCAGACTGATGCTCTAAGATATTTTCTGTTTCGTTGCCCTGCAATATGGATAAATTGGTGTCTCTAAATCATGAGATGCGTTAGGATATTTTGTATCCTTATTTCCTCCAGCAACCTAGGAAGTGGTGATTTCATTGGACTCTGAGTAGACTTCTGCCCCACTGGTGTCATTCTATACATTTTTCTGCTACTCTATATTCAGGTGCTGCTGAATTTTTTTTCCAAGAGGAAGGGTCTCAGGTACCAAGTGACTAGCTGTTTTCAGTTACAGAAATCACTTCATTAGCAGTACAGCATTTCTACATATTCTACTGTAATGCTCTGTAGAAAATCAGAAGGGGAAGGGGGGGGGGGTATGTGTTGGTATGTCACTTTTATTAGTTTCTTCCCAAAAATACATGAATAGTGGAAAGGGACGAATGTGTACACATTTAAAGATAACACATTTGATAACACATTTTCTTTAATTCTCAAGTTTCATTATTTTTAATTCTATGCCATTCTGTGAATGGTAACTGTACTCCTAAGAAACTATATATATATATATATTCCGTCTTTCAGGATCATCCATGAGAACACCCTTTACTGTAATGGAGAACAAGAAATTAGCAAGCGCTGGCTTTCAGAGCATGTCTTAATAGTAACATGAGTCATGAAAAAAAAAATTTAGTTACACAGAGTCCTATTTTTATATTGAGAGCTTGATAAAATCAACTACTATTTATTTCAGTTCTATTTTACTGTTTTGGAGCTTACAATCTCTAGTGACGTGCTTATTGTGAATCTCTCACCATATATAAACACTTTCTGTATTTGACTCTTCCAAGCTGTGATCTGTAAAGTCTATATGGATTCCACCGAAGGAAAGCAATAAGGTATTCATTGGCTTTCCTTGAACGCAAGTTTGCACGTTCAAACACTGGTATGAAAGAGCACACAGTGTCAAGGTAAATTACATCAAAATAATTTAAAAGTTATTTGTGTGAAGCCAACATTCAGACGCATAGATATTGGCATGAAATATTTTAATTGTCAGAGAGATGTGAAATATTTTATCTGTCACAGAGATGTTGACTTTTACTTTAGGATACTATCAAAAAGGAATGATATTATTGCACTATGTAAGAAGTTATTCATTATTTCATGACAGAAACTGAAGTTGCCACTTTTGAGTTACTAAATAGCCTTTACTGAGTAGGATTGCATAGATGGAATCTACTGGAACACATGTGTAAATTTGTACATACATTGTACATCTATTTATACATATGTAATACCAGTGTGAGTCTGAACTAGTCATTGAAGGTTTCCTTTAGAAACAGCAGAGATTTATGAACACTTACGGGTACAATACATCTCATTATAAAACTGCAATTTAAAACTCATGAGATGAATTGCCAATACATTTTTATACTTCCTCAGAGACTACAAAAGATGACTAACTCAAATATACATGACTACTGCAGGTCAGTAGTCGGTGGGAGGAATTGCAGTCATGCTGGTTTACTTACTTGGGGCCCTTTGGGGGCAGCTACAGATATTGGCATGAAATAATTGGGTGAAATGAACCCAAAACCCACACCACATACTTGATTTTCCATGTAAGTGCAGTCAGTTTGAGTTATTAAGATCACTCATGTGCATAAAATTGGGGACATGTTGAAGGAGTTAGTAGCCCAGTAGTGTACGATGTAGCATAAGATTCTTATATACAGAGGGAAAGTGTTAAGTTTGTCATATCAGGGCAAACAGTTTATTCCTAGCCAAAATTCTAGTCACAATAAGACAAAGATGTGCTAGATGTTTTGTTTTGGTCTGATTTTATGCACTGCAACACAGGGAAGATAAATCAGATACCACTGTGACAAAAGGTTCAGTACCTTTTTGCACCTCTCCCTATACAAGTCATCCATTCTTAACTCAGTATTAATTCTGTCTTAAAACACATCAGATAAAGTACATTTTCAGTCACATAGCATTAAGCTCACAGATGCTCAAACACAACAGATTCTGAAATCTAAAAATATTATGCTTACAGTTTAAAAGTCTGGTTTCCAGCATCTAAGAAAGTGATGTGTGGTGAGATTCAGTTAGTTTCTGATGCCTAAACTTTCACATCTAGGGTAATTTAGGGGTATGTTAAATGACATCACAATCTAGGAGGTTCCATAATAGTCAGTGGAGATACACTCAATACTGTCAGTGAGGCATAGAAAGATACTGAGTTGACTGGTCACCAGATGTTTTCTTTAGGATGGGGTAATTCTTCTTAGCTGAATTGATTGCATTGACCAAGGAAGCAATTTGGTTGCCTAAGATAAATGTTTAGCGATATTTAAGGTGACGTGATGTATTCTTCCTAGCCTTCAGCTACCACATCAGAAAACCACAAGACTCCTTTTAGTCCTGTTTCCTATCTGCCAGCTCCACACAGATATCTCTGGAGGCCTATATTCATGAAATCAAGAAAAGTTACAGATCTCCACTAATCACAATGGGAATTTAGGCATGTGTTGACACCTACAACACAATGAAGTTTCCTAGATACATATAATTAACATTCTCTGATACTTCTTCAGATATCCGAGACATCTAACCATTGCTGGCAGATACAACAAAAGACCTACTAAAGATCTGTACTCTTCTGTAGTGGTTGACAGAGGCCAGATATGATGCCCTGAAGATGTGACAAGATATTTTTATCCATGCAACTTAGTCGTGTCCTCAGGTTTAGATGTCTTAAATTTGTATCTCACTGTATCTGTATCTCATTGTATCTGTAGAGCAAGTGTATTTCACCTGTAATGTCCAGTAAGTTCACGCAGGCAGTAATTTCAAGATTGAGATGGCATAAAATGGTACAAACTAAAACAGCATTGTTTCAGTTATGAATCTCACAACTCTGGATAACACACTGCCCAAGCACTTGTGACCATGAGCAAACTATAACTGAAAACAGAGCTTCAAATTTTGGAGGTTCGTCAAGCACAAATATGACCAACTAATGACCCTCTCCATCATTTTGGTACATCTTTAACTTAGCAAATATCAGCCGTCATTCCAGCTTGAGAGTTCTGTATGTACACAATGAAATGAAATACCATGTCTAAGAAAACAAGATATCATTATCAAGAGTGATAGGACAGCCACAATCATTGGATATGAAAATATGGTTAATGAGGTATGTAGTTGAGCAAATTAAGGCATTGCATTTTAGGATGGGGACATGGAAGAAGAAGGAAGGAGATGGAACAGAAGAAAACCTACAATAATCTGACACTGTCATCTACTCCATTCTGATACCATGGGCACCAGCTAAAATGGCAAAGGTACAAGTCTGGCCAGCTTTGTAATAATTATCTACTCACATTGTTCCAACCTATCACCTGTTCACAACAAAACACAGTAACCCAGAATATATGATATGCTATAATATTTTTCTTTGTCAAAAAACAGTGAATGAAGTTTTCCAAAAGTCAAGGCCGTAACAGTCTGAGGGAGCACCAAGAAATACGTTACGTCTTTGGGTATTTGCACCTACAACTTCAACAAACACAAACCTTTCACAAAAAACAGGGCCGAAGTTTGTGGCTTTACTGATCTATGATTCAGAATTCTGAAGTGAAACAGCAAACACCATAGCATTTTAGGTGTCTGTTTACAAGTAAGCTAGTATGTAGGTGGTTGCATAGCTTTCTTACTTTACTGCATAAGAGATCAACTGGTAAAATTCCCACAAGAAATAGATTTTAATGATGTTAAAAACTTCTTCACAGGAAAAAGAACTACAGCCTCTCAGGGAGGTGCCTTCAAGTTACAGTACAAATTGACTGCTTGGTTACTCATACCCCTGGAAATTATCAAGTCAAACGAGAAATTGACACAGAAGCAGACCTAACGGTTGGTCGAAAAACAATATATTAGAAGACTAAAGTTAATTCTCTTTAGAATTCAAGCAGGATAATTTGAAACTTCGGCAGAAAACATTAGAGGTAGATGAACTGTTTGTAAATGCCTTTAAAGTAAAGGAGATTTTCAAAATAAAGTAAGATGCATATGTTGTATAAAAACTATGCCAAACATTCTTGGTTATTCTGGCAATGAAGAGCAAGCCTTTATCCCTAGAGTGAAATTCATTGGCTCACAGAAAAATCAAAGACTTTGTTCCAAAAAATCTTCAAGAATTTATAGAGAAGAGATGAGGGAATACAAACAAACAATAACCAGATGCCAAGCCATATGCCAAACATACTCCCTGGAAGGTCTCAAGCCCATATACACATAATACATGCAAAGTATAACCAATCTGGAAAATGAAGAATTGATACTGCTAAAAAAAAAAGAGGAAAAACCAGTCTTCAGTGATGTTCTTAATATCTATTTACATTGCTGAAAAATAATATTCACAGAAAATCATGATGCTCTTAATATATTGAAATAATTTCTATCCCAAGTGTACTGCCTGCTGTATTCGTCAATTGATACGTTTAACTTATGTTACCTCCTAATTAAAATACAATATCTGTCATTTGATTCCGACAACCAGAAATTACTGACTCTGTTCAGGTTTGCAACTCAAGAGCAGAATGCAGTCCATTGTTCTAATACTGCTGACAATGAAATTGACTTAACTGGTAACAAAAACTGTTACTGATTTTTTGTATTTTCAAAATAAGTTGGGGAAAAAAAAATATGGTGAGATAACAATTTTTTTACTTTTTAAGAGTACATATTTGAATAGTATTATGGCTATCATACATTTGTAACTTTACACCGAACATTTCAAACCTACTTAGGCAAAATTCGCACTGACTTATAATATTTAATTTGTATTTTTGCTGTTCATGTCAGTGGAGCTCAGCTCCTCTCAGGTTTAAATGCATAAGCATTACAGTTCTAATCATGGGAAGCAGCAATTTTTGTTGAATAGTCTAGCTTATGATTAGTAGTACATTCAATGCAGTTTTAGTCAATTCAAAATAATTTGCAAATATGAATGAAATTCAGAAAATTTTTCAACTAAAAAAGATAGTTAAAAATCTGTAGTAAATAGCTTATTTTTTGCCTTATTTTTTCTCCCATTCTTTTATCTCCCCACCCCCAAATCAAGGGAAACAGAGAAAATAAGAAGAGGCATTGCTTCTGCAGCACATGGGTTACAGCATAAGTCACACTTAAGTTGCATATGAGAGGCTAAAGATCAAACCCTTATGTTTTTAGGAAATAACTAATTATCTCATTTCCCAAGATAATTTCCTATAATTCGAGGTATGTAGAGGTAGTTTTCTTTCCTATCACAACTCTTGGCTTCCTTTTAAAATAGTTCAACATTTTGTGGAGAAGGGATGGAATCAAAATATGCCACTTATCAGCAGATTGCCATAACTACATGGTTATGGAAGAAATGACTACTCTTCTTTGCAGTCTGGTGAAGAAGGATGTATCCTGAATTATTTAGTAGTATTTATTTAGTATTCATATAGCAAGGATTCCTCCCCCCCCCGCCCTCGTATTTATTAAGTAAGCAAGTACTGAAGTATTTCAGCAGCTCCGACTAGTAATTCTCTTCCCAGAACAGAGCTTGCTTCAGTTCAGTTGTTCCCACTGCAAAGAAAACAGCTTTGGTTTTTTTTGAGGAAGCCAGTGGGAAAAAATCAGTTCTCTGTACCAGTACATTTCAACGCAGAAGAAAAGAGAGGCATTTGCAATCTGCCAATCAATGTTAATTTCTGTATAAGGTATTAGTATCTTGCAGATATTATAGAACCTTTTACTAAATGCTTGACTGACATATGAATGTGGAACCCATTGATAATTGTTGGCATTCATGTTCCAAGACTTTGTGCAACCACATTTGTATAGCATCTTTAGACTGCAAGATTGTATCCACATATTAAAGGTGAGTTCCAAAGAAGAGTTCAAGGCTTTACAAATTATGTTGAGGAAGCTGCATTCTCAAAGATACAACCTAAAATATTTTTAAAAGTCCTGATTTTCAGTAAATGATGAGAATTTTCTTCAAAACTCATCTTCTTGAACAT
>Ga0181612_149542_pt1 | contig 11080 bp, 7 predicted proteins | sample HoacroProtozoa21_FD_119630 | JGI IMG/M metagenome (GOLD analysis project Ga0181612, IMG submission 119630) | Hoatzin crop microbial communities from Cojedes, Venezuel. Combined Assembly of Gp0051906, Gp0051904, Gp0051908 | reverse complement strand
GGGGTGTTGGACTAGATGACCCAGAGATGTCCCTTCCAACCCCTACCATTCTGTGATTCTCTGATTCTGTGAAAATGAGTGGTGTGGGGAATGCAAACCCTGTAACATGCATAACATTTCACAGAACAAAATCACCAAATTTGGATCCAGGTTTTCAAGTGGGACAAGGATATTTTCTTTCTGCAGGAGTCATCCCAATTTTGGGCTGTCCTTAGGGTTGCTTTTCAGAGGATTTTAGTTTTGACTCAAATGTTCAGGATCTTTTATGTGTTTTTTTTGACACAAGAGCTGTCTTAGGAGCTTGCCAATGGCCAGTCATTAGCCCTGTAATTCACAGTTTCTGCAGTTGAGCTAATGCGGCAGAGCAAGATAAGAAAACAGACCCATTTTGGTATTTCTTTTTCCTTAACCCAGATGATTTCTGTGATCCAGTGTAGGATACAGCTTCTAAAACTGTTATATATGCACAGCTTTGGAGGTGACAAACTGCAGCAGCCAGGACAAAGAACAGAGAGAGGGATTTCTTAACTGGGCTTATCTCTGAAGCAAATGTGATGTGTCACTGTGACAGTTACATACAGCCTGATACGGAGTTTCACATAGCCTCTTCCTGGCTGCAGATCTTAAGGATTTCCTCTTCCCTGCCACCACCACCACCACCTATGGCCCCATGGTTGTCCTGCCACAGCTGTTTGTAACTCTGCGCTGGGGATCAAACCAATGCCTGGATTAAAAGCATCACCATTTTTAGTAACACATTTTTTTTCACCGAGATCAGTTCGTTTTTCCAGTTTACTGTGTGGCCTTACATACTGTTGTGCTGACACAGCTGTTGAAAATGTACCTTTTTTTGGTGGCAAGACAGGATATGGGAATTCCTGCTGGTTTTGCTGGCTTGCCACCAAAAATGGGGAGGTGTATATGAAACCACCCCCCATCTTCCCTGAAAGCAAGGCCAGTTGCTGAAATCCCAGCAATTAAAAAGAGAAGCTATTTCTGAGCCTCAGGAAATGTCTGATACCTATAGTTAGTGTGCTGCTTCGCTCTGTTGTTCTCCTCTTTCTTGAAGAACAGAACATTTTCTTGACATGTTTGAAAAGTAACTTAGATCACTGCAGTTATTCAGCTGTAAGTTGTATTTGATGTATGTCCAAAACTCTATTTTTCAAGTGAGTTCCAGTGAATGCAGTAATAGTAGAAATCTTTCAATGGGCTTTTTGTTTAGTGAAATAAAAGGAACAGTTGTTTATCACTGTGTGGAGTGTTTGGTATGCAGCCAGTAATAATTTAGGAGTTAGTAAGTATTCTGCTAAAACATACATACTTATCTTGCTTTCTTTTCTTGAATTCCTGCTTTCTTCCATGCACAAAATCATTCCAGTGGTCTTAACGGCCCTTCCATCACTCGTAACTGAAATCTGGAATGCTGTAAAACCTCATTTACCCTTTCCTCAGTCTCTCCTTGTATATCCTTGCTGTATTCCCTAGACCACCTTAGATAATGTCTTTTTTAGCTGGGATTTAAGGCCATAAAGAGTTGTGAAGCAATAATGCAAGTACTTGTGTGATGAAGATTTTTTGTGTGGTTTTTCCTCAGGCCTTTCCCCCTCATCCAACCTGTATGTACGTGATTAACGATCTCTCTTTGATCAAGCTTCTACATGCATTGCCACTGCAAGTTCTGCTTCGTGTAGTTGTGTTCAGGCATCTGGATTCCACACGGCAATTTCGTTAGTTTTTTATCTAGCATCTTCCTTTGCATAAATGGCAAACTGAAAGAAAATAGTAGAAAAAGACCTTGCATTATATCTTAAAATGTCATCCAAGGAGATCTTGATTTCTTGCAACTCCTACAAAGTTCGTGGAAGTTGCAGTGGCTCGATATCACTCAGGGTTAGATATTTGATTTCCTGTTCTTCACATTAATGCTTTTATTCAATCTAAAGCAGGTGCTGTATTCTTATTTGCAAATGTATTTTTCTTTCCTGGGCAAGAAATTCAGATAAGAGTATTAAATTCATTAAAATAGTTATCTGTCACCATTACATGCTACTGGTAGATAAAACAAGCTGGTCTTTCCAGCTGAAAGAAGCTTTGTATAGAACATTGTGTATTATCATGCTAAATTATGGATTTGATGGGAAACAATAGGACAAACTGATCTCAGTTATGCTGCTGTAAATCCAGAGTTATTCCATTTATTTCAGTGGATTTTTTTTTTTTTTTTTGTATCGATAACAGTTTAATTAAGAGCAGACTTCGGTGCTGAGATGATAATCCTGTTCTTGGACCAGGAGCAACATAAAGTCAGCGCAGTTACACGGGTCTAAGAGAGTGCTAATGAGGAGTTAGTTACAAGGCAGTTATTACTGCCAGGAATGCTTAATGCTTAAAGAAGGAGATACAGTCACTTCTTTAAAAATAGCTTCAACCCAGACCTCAATAAAGTTAAGGAGAAGGCATGGGCACGGTGATTATACATTCCATTCTTGTGTGTGTATGGTCTAAAACAGCTTGGGATTTGTACTGATGCAAACTTCAATCATACAGGGTTTTTTTTCGTTTTTTTTGTTTTTTTTGAAAGGGCATTTATGTGCATAAGGATGCAGATAGATCTTGAGTACAGTAAGATCTGAGGTCTTTGACATCTCACTGGCTGCTGAATCTCAGCACCCATGAGAACAGAGGCTGCAGTAAGAAGCAGTTTGCACTCCTGGATGGGTTATAACATGCCAAACCGAGCCACAGGTTTTCACTCCACAGCTCCTGAAGCAGCACAAAACGTACTGCTCCTTTCTATGGATTTTATGTTTTAAACAGCTTGGTTAATGGTTTTGCCAGGTTGAGCCATACACAGTTAATTACATCAATGCTAATTTTCTGTTTCTTTTGCATACAAGCATCTTACCGAGTGATTCAGATTCATACTGTTGTAACAGAATAATTAAATACCGGTGTCACTTGGTTGTTAAAATACAGTTCATGACAATTAAGGCTGTATGTGGACAGCAGGATTTGGGGCTCTGTCCCGGTGCCGGTCCCAGCCAAGTCACAACTTCCAAGTCAGGATAAGACCTGGGTGCCTGTTACTCTCCCCCCTCCTTTTCCCAGCACTCTTGCTCCTGTGAAAGGAAACACGCTCCAAACACATCCCTGACCGGGGCCACTGGGGAGCTGCAGCCATGGGCACACCGTCACCCACACTTGCCATACATTTTAGCGGTGACCTTTCCCAAGGCAGCGTTGTTTCCTAAGTTGCTTTAACTATTAGGAAAAGAAACCCCAACTGTCATTTAATATGGTCTAATCTAATCTTACTGCATGTTAGGGAGTTTATATATGTGTATGTCAATAACCATTACACTAGCAAGAGAGCTGTCCCTATGCAGGGCCGTGTTGCCAGCCTGGCCTTAATAGAAACTGTCCTTTCATTTTTGGATGCTTTTCTGGCAGTGTTCTTGTTAAGCTGTTCGCTTTTGATAGCTAGAAAGATGCATCTCTTCCCATTAAGTGGTCAGTTTAGTCCCTTCAGCATAAGAACATATTCAAATTAATGTGCTGTCATGGGAGAGACATATGTTAGAGAGCAGACTCTATGCTGTCACAACATCGACTGTTGAGATTTGAGAATGAAATAGCAGCCCTCGTGGTGGCCTTCGGGGAAAAGAAGAACACATCTGGTAGCCAGCTCATGAACCGGCGGTTCAAGCGCTCTGGAAGCAGACAGACACTCTTAGCATTAACTGCTCATAGATTTCATATCACCATTACGTGAAGTTTCTGAGCATGTTTAAGATGGGCTTAGATCATCTGCTGGCACACACTGGAAGCTCATTGATTTCTTACATTAACCTTTAAATAGAAAAGCTTTTTATTTGATCGGCATGACTTACGGCTGGTTTACCTGTGCAGGTCTTGCTGCCGTGGATGACAATCAAAGAGTACACACCACCAGAACAGGCAAGTGAGATGAGGCACTTGTAGTGCTGCCTGCCCAAGTGCTCTGGAGCTGTGTAACTGCATCTGGGGCGGAGGGGCTTTAGGTACTTTTAACTAATTGACTTCTAATTCTAAGCTATGTGTGTCAGCCCAGATCAGATGGAATGACTTCCTCAGTTCAGCCTGCAGAAAGCAACACATGAGCACTTCCTAGTCTGCTCTAATGCTAAAGCTCGAACCTTCCTGGCAGCTGAACCCTACTGACTTCTTGCCGAAATGGAAGAGTAACACGTTTCCCCTTCCCTCTGCTCTGTCATGAGAGCAGCAACATGCAGGTGGTGGGAAACAGCAAATTGTGCTGTTTGAAAAGTCAATTCATGCCTGTCCCTAAAGTTGCGTGGCCTCATTTGAGTGGACTCTTGATTTAGCTGTGTCAGTAAAAGAGGCCAGTAGTCCCAGCCGCTTGTCATTGCCTTTTCGCAGGAATTATTGCCACCTCATGATCTGTGTTGCGAAGATGCTTGTGCGAGTGCCCCTTAACCCACTTCAATTAAACAGGGTTAGCAAAACCCTCCTACTTAATCCATTTAAGCTAAGTCTGGCTCGGGTTGACCCAAGTAGGTTAGGGGGTGCCCACATGAGCCACTCTGCAGGCAGATCTGAAGAGGTGGTAATTTCCACAAGAAGAAGTAGGGCGGGCTGAGCAGGGGGAGCGGATCTGATTCAGCAGCTTCTCCCATCCCCTCGGCACACACGCAGGCATGTTGGGCAGCTCAGCTGGCAGGCGGAACTTGGGAAGCCGTGGTCATGCAGCTGTTTTCCCATATACCCCTCCCTGCAGTTACAACAGTAGAAAAACTTTGTGCAGAGCAGCTGTTGCTGAGAATGCACAACAGACTAAGGCGTCTGCAGGCTTCTCATGATCTCCTGTTTGTCCTTTGTCAAGGGTTGGTGCAGGTGGAGGTCCATATTATGGTCAAATTGGTGTCAGAGTGGATTCTCGCCATTTGCATTGCGAATTCCGGAAACAACAGCACGCACACATGATCTTTTGATGTCTACAGTATGGCAGCTTTATGTCTGGTACAAAGCTTGTGTAGCTATCGGTCTCACAGGCTCACGTAACGCATACGTAAGAGCTGGGATTTGGGCTGGGAAGGGCTTCCTTACCTCCAACATGGTGCTGCTGCCAGCAGTCCTTGTCAAGGAGGCTGCAACTATTTACCTGGCCCTTTGGTTGGCTTGAGTCTGCAGAGAAATTTTAAGCTCAAATCTGTAAGTTTGGTGTTTTTGTAAGATTTGGAGTACATTAAAAATATGAAAGGAAATGTGGGTAGTGTGTAGGAGTGGGGGCAGGGAGAATATCTGTATAATTTACAGGCCGGGACTGTGACTTTACGTTGAAGGGGTAACTACTCACAAGATTTGAAATGTGTCCTAACAATCGCATTCTTGCTGAGGTGTTCTTCTCTCTCCATTAGCAACTTCTACTGATCTCTTTTTGTTTTAATGTGTATGAAGTAAGTTAAAGGTTCAAGAGATCTTGCTGCTTCAGGAATAAATGACAAAGTTCCCTTCTCTTTCAGATGAGGCAGAAGTTTAGAGGTCGCACAGATACCAGAAACACATATACAAGGGATGTGAATGAAGGAGGAAATACTTTCTGCCCTCATCGTTTTAGGGGCTGGAGAAAGATGAGGGGCCCTCAAGCAACTCCCAGCCTCATGCTGACCCTCCTTCCTTGTCTGCCTCCCTCTTACCCACTTCTGGCTGTGACGGAGAGGAACCAGGAATGGTAGATGCATGTTTTCTGAGTAATCTCTGTACTAGACCTCTATTTATAAGGATTCAGCCAATCTGTGTGTCCCTTATGCAGCACAAAGAGATGAGGCAGGGCAGTGTGTCTGCTCATACATATTTCAAATATTTTTTTTTTCTTAGGGTTGTTTTCACTTTTATTTTAAAACAGTTAGGGTAAATGTGTCTGCCCTAAAGCTAGCTCCTCTTCTATGTAGTTTACTCTTGTTGATTTAAAAACAAGAATCATGAGGAAGATTTGCCAGCATAGCATTTGCTATGCAAAATTTACATGCAGCTGCTTTGAACTAAATTCCCAGCAGAAGTGAAAGGATTTTGAGGCTTCCAGATCTTAGCAGACTGCTGTTTTTTGCAGACAGAAATCTGTATGAGATGTACTTCTCCAGAGATCTCTCGCAGCCAGCTAGGACTGTACTATCCATCTCCTATCCCACTGAGACATATTATCAGCTTTTGGGAGAGGATTCTTCTGGACCTAGGAAGTTAATTAGCTTTACTTGTGAATGTCTGCCACTGAAGTGACTGATTACTTTTCGGAGAGAAGGAAAACTCTTGTCTCTAGAGTTGAAAACAGCAAAAACGTGCAAATTTGTTTAAATCTTGATGGCTGTTTCTCTTCTGTGGGCAACACTCTGCTCCATATGTGGGGCAAATTTTCCAGCAATTCTATTTCAGTTTCTGGAGTTGTAGGTTGAATGATAAATCTAGTCTTATAGATTGAGAGTATGATCAGGAGTGTTTGAAGGCTGGTAATCTGATGCTGGTAATTTTGAGTAAGATAGTCTTACCTTGCCTGACTCCAGCCTAACCAGTTTCATAGGAGCTGAGAATCTATTGACACTGATAGTTTTTTTGGGGAGTGAAACCATGATCTAATCCAGGGCCAGAGCTGTAAACAAGTGGTTTGCTGTTCAGACACGTGAGGTAACTAACATGGTTAAGGTAATGAAGGCCACTTACAGGTGAGGTGAAGATGTCTGCTGCATTGACACAGGACCCTCCTCACTCCTCGGTGGCAATGCTAACTTCAGTGAGGGGACGCTTTTCTCCTTAGGAGCAGGATCAATTTGATGCCCCATAAATCTTGTTAGGTATTCTGTTCACTCCTCAGAGAAGTATCATGAGGGTTAATTATTTCTCTGCTCTGACTCAGACAGTGATTTTGTGCCAGAGGATTCTGGCAGTAAGTATAATCCTAGCGATACCCTCAGTGAGGAAACCATTGTTAATGATGCTGATGAGGAAGTGCTAATGGAAGCTGAACCAGAGCCTGATATAGAAATTGAGAGACCTATGGCAAACAAAGGAAAGAGTTTGGAAACCTTGCTGTTTGCCGCTTTCTGCTGCAGATCTTACAAAAAATAACTCTTTGTCTTCTTCCCCCTCCCCCCCGCCCCCCCCATCCATATGCAGGCTGCAGAGAGGCTCTCCTGAGGCTGAGCTGTGCTGGAGGGAGGGAGGAGATCTGCTGCTGAAGTGCTGGTACGGATCATCATTCCCCTGGGGAAGACGTGCAGCAAGGAGCAGGTTTCAAATAGAGTAAGTGTCTCTTCAGCAAAACCAGGCTGCCAGATGGGGGCTGAGGTCCTAGCTCTGCCCAGGCTCCAGCAAAGCATTGCTCGAGAACCAGTTGGCACTGTGAATTGTAAATACATTGGCCATGTTACTCTATTTAGGGCTGGCGCTCTGGAGTTAGTTGTTGCATGAATAAAACGTATTTTCCTTACTGTTTTTCTCTATCAGTATTTTATAAACTCATGATGAGAGACCAGTGATACCTACCCGCTGTGTAACTGTGCTGTGAGGGGCAAAAGGGCGCCCTGTGCCAGCACACAGAGCTAAGTAAGTTTCCGTTGTCCCAAAGAGATTGTTTTCCTCTCCTAGTCTCAAGTGGTTACCAAGGCCCACTTTAAACACATACAATGACATAGGATAGATAGCTATTTTCCATACATGGCACGGGTTGTTTGGCAGGAAGCATTCGTTGCTTTAAGACAGTACTGAAAAGGACTCTGTTCTGCGCTCCAGAAGAGACGCAGGCAGGATTATCTTGGGTCACATCCTTCTTCTGTTAGTCAAATGGTGAAACCAGACATCTGAGTTGTTGCAGTCTGTGACCTTACCCTGTGCTTCCTGACAGATCTCACAGCTTTTCAGTTGTCCCTCATTTATATGCAGGATTCTTCAGTCCCCCTGGCAATCTGCATTCTTTCTTGAGGTTTTTCCTGGTATCTTGGGCCCTTGGGAGACCATAGCCTCGCCTTGGTTTCTATGTGACTGCATAGCTAACCACTCCAGTAATTCACTGCCTTCGTCTGGATCCCTATGCTGAACAGGCTTAAAGGTACTCATGGTCTTCTCCAATGTTTCGTGACGCTATTCAACCTATACAGTGTTCTTTCAACTCGCATTCTTCCTGGATGCCTCCAGAAGCCGAACAGCAGGCTCCGACATTTCCTGACACTGTGGCCCTTTACAGCAACCAGCAGTTTACACATTTGTCATTCAGCTCACAATCTGCTTCACTGTTTCTGGGATCTTATGGTTATTCTCTCATTCCCTAACATGCTATAGCCTTCTTCAGGCTCAGCAGCTGCTCCAGGAAGGTTCCTAAGGCTGGGGAGCTTTTTGCTGAAAACATTTTTCAGATTGTCCCTCATGCTCTCTAGCAATGATTTTTTTTCTATTTCATGATGTAATATGGTTTTCCTTGGCATATTTCTAATTGCTTCTTCTTTTACTTTTATTGGTCCCTTATCTTCAGCAGCACATGTTATTCCCCATAAAATCCGGGACAGTCTGTGACTTTTTTATTTCAAACATCCTTGTAGCTGTACCCAGCAGTTGTAGCCCGTCTTGATGCGACTGCATTCAGTAACATTCCCTTGTGCTAGCTGACTGTCTTTTGTGTCCCCAGCAATTCTCAGTCTTCTCTGTTTTTGATCATCATCCTGAGGCTTGCATCTCATAGCATTGTGAGGCTTTCTCAGACAGCTCTGTCATGATGATGTCTCCTCTGGTTTTCTATATCACTCTAGGACCTTTCTTGACATACATATCTTCTTCAGCTTCCCTTATGTCCCACAGCACTACACAGGCTTTTCCTACGTCCTCAGCAACTTTCATGGTACTCTCATGTCCCCTGGCTGTTATCTGGCTCTCTTTGATCTTTCCCAGCTGAATTGCAGCACTCTCTTAATATCCCTCTCTATATCCTCTATGATCTTCACAGGCACCTCTGGCTCGCTAATGGTTATTTCCACATTCTTTTTTAAGTTTGACTCAAAACATTTTCGCTTATCTACAAACGTTCACAATCGTGCAGCCCAAAAGGACTTCCTGGTAAAGTAGCAGTTCAAGCATTCACTTTGTTTCTCTGACAACATTTTTAAAAAGAAAATAGGTAGCTGTCTTAATGGATTTTGAGAACAGGAGGCTGTTACAGCATTTGCAGAAATGTATATGAGCAGTCTAAGGCTCTTTTACTTAAGTGGCTAAAGTAAGCTAAGGATTGTACCATGGTGAGCTTGCCCCAAGTGTAAAGACCCTACAGAGAATAAGACTGGCAATGCTCTCGGAAATTTGATCCATAACAGCAGTGCCTTTGCTTTTCTTTAATAAAATGCATATCACAGTTCAATACAAATTCACCTAGTAATATTTGTAAAGTACTTGAAGTATTTGGGTGGTGAGTACTGTGGAAGTTTAGACTGTTGCTATTCTTACATTAGACATCTTTACCTGTAATGATTAATAAGAAAATCCTGAGTTGGATATGATAAAGCAATTTTTACTTGCCTGCTAGCTGGCCTTAAAACCTGTTTGAGGTTCAAAGTTTTCAAACAGAAAAAAAGAAACAGATGCTGAAGTTTATGAAGCTGTAGAACTGGCTTCATTCTAATATCACCTCTTTTGAAAATACACAAGTATGGAATAATACAAGTTACATTTCTTATTAGCTGTTCATGTTGTAGCATCATCATCATCAGATTCATCTCTGCTGGTATAATGTAAGCCAACTGCATCCATTCTATGTGGATATCATTATAGGATTAATATTTCTTCTTCACAAAAATTCCAGCTCTCAAGCATGTTTGTATACTTTGACTCTCTCCTTGTCCCCGGTGCTTTGACTGCAGTAAGAATCCTAAAATAAGTTTGTTCCTGTTGTTTGTTTTGTGCAAACATGCACAGCCATTCCTAGTTTCCACTTACAAAGATTACAAAAAAATCCAGTTGATATAAATCATACAGTAGTGCATTACAGTTTTATTTAGTTCCTTAGTCAACCATGCTTTAAGTTATACCCAGCAGTAGATGCCATGTTTAACTATGCAAGGGCTACATGCTTATGTGCTTACTTTATTTCCTTTACTGCTGAAGTTCTAAAGCAGTCAACAGCACTTTAAATGTGGATTTATTGCTGCTTACATACCACTGAACTGCAGGGGAGGGAGGATAAAAATGTTACTGAGTACAGTGGGGTCAATTTCTTTTTGCATGAAAGGACTATTTAGCAGAAGAGGAAGAAGCTGAACCTGGTGCCAGCTATTTTTGCACTGGCCAAGTCCTGTCATCAAAACCGCACGGGGGCTGTCCTAACTTCAGTCTGCAGAGGAGTGAGGTTAGCTGAAGTTCCCAGGTGTGTTCTTCCACAGTCCCCTGGTCCTTCCCTTTCTCTCTTCACTTCCCTCCCCACAGCCTCTTCTGGGACAAATGCAGAAGCCATCTCAGCCATGTGGACGTGATCGGGTGAAGTCTGTGATGGTTGTGACCACTCTGGAGAACCTAATTCAGCATGTGATCCAAGTTCAGTCACGGCCTAACTGGGTATAAATTGTTTTTTATTAACATTAAACCCAAGCTGGACCTGGCAGCTTTTAAAACCTGGAAGCTTTGAGGGGAAAGGAAAAACAAAAAATATTGAATCTAGTCTATATTACTCTTGCATCGGACAGATGCTTCTTATATTGTCTTTCCCTAGTAGGAATTTCCCTGGTGTGGAGGATCCCTCTGTGGGTGCAGAGCAGGCACGACCGCCTTCTTTCCAGATATAGGCTGTCATCATGGAGGCTGAAAAATAACCGTAGAATAATTTAGGTTTGAATGGACCTCCAGAGGTAATTTGGTCCAACCTCCATGCCAAGCAGAGCTAAGCAGATGAGGCTGCTTTCTGATAATACTTCTCTGCTGTATGGCCAATGGCAAAAATAAAGCCTTTAAGTTTAGATTAGAAAAGCATTTCTTGAACTTCTTGTGAGCATAGCCTTCTTCAGAATCATTTGTCTTCCCAAGATTTTCCTGAGTGCAGCACTCTGCCCAG
>Ga0181612_135727_pt1 | contig 11080 bp, 6 predicted proteins | sample HoacroProtozoa21_FD_119630 | JGI IMG/M metagenome (GOLD analysis project Ga0181612, IMG submission 119630) | Hoatzin crop microbial communities from Cojedes, Venezuel. Combined Assembly of Gp0051906, Gp0051904, Gp0051908 | reverse complement strand
CCTTTCCTACCTGAAGAAAAACAAAGTAGTCAAAAACCAGAGAAGTATTTGGCACATTTGCATCCTTGCCTGTGACAACAGGCTTTTTACAATGGTTTGCTAGGAAAACTGCCTTACAGAATGGTACAAGAGACGCAAGACTGAATAAAGATCAAAAGGCCCAGGCACCGAAGAGACCCTACAACAGTATCTTTAATATTTTGTATCCACTGCCCCGAAAGTGGATGCTTCCAGTGAGGTACTGCAAACACTATGATTGACAGCTGTCTACAATGCTCAGAGGAAGCGTGCAAAACTCAGCACCTGAAAGCTCAACATAGAGATTCACTGCTGCATCTTCATTCCAGGTCAAAAGGGGTCTGCAACTCCAGTGAAATACATTAATGGAACTTAAAAAGCATGAAGGCTCCTCCCCTAATATTGAAACAAATGAGAAGCTGAGTGTCTAGGTAATTTTCTGAAACAGGGTCAAGTCTCTATCAAGACTCATTAAAAAGAGTTTTAGAAGTCTTAGTTTCCCCGTAAAAAAAATCCTTACTGGAACCTCTGCTCACATGGAAGCCCTGAGAACATTCCTCCATTTCAGTGAGCAGACAAAGGAATTCCTTCTCCTTAACTAGTAACCACTCTCTAAGCAGTCTTTCCAAGACTTAAAGAGTATCAGGTTTTTCATTTTATTTAAACACACGAAAAACTCTCTGAAGATTGCAACCTCACTCACTGAAAACAGGGACAAAACTTCCAAAAGCAGCATTGCATGGGGAAACGGCAAGTCAGACACAATTTTCTTGTAAAGGACAACAGTGGAATACTGCAAGGGCTCTTCCCTTCTTCATCACTCCCACGAATAATCACTATGCTATGGAAAAACCAGCATTTTGGAAAGAGAGGCAAAGATAAAAGGGTAAGATACAGAGCTTCATACTGCACCTCCTACCAAACTCTATAGGGTTTGGCACAGTGCACATGATGTGAACAGAAGCCCCAAACAGAAACACGCCCTTTGCTCTGGAGCAGACCACTCCTGAAATACAACAAACCGAGCAAAGCTTGTGCAGGAGAAATACAGTGCCACACTGGAGAAAGTCAGCATGCTAAGAAGTGAAGACTTCTAAGTTGCTGTGGGCTTCCTTGTGAACATAGCCTCAGCATAAAGGCAGGAGGATCTTTAGTTCTCGAAAGTGAATGAACAAATTCACATTCACGGAATTTGCTTTCACTAATTTGGTACTTAAAGCTTGCACAGTGCCAGTCACAATGCCTTCTAGGAGAAATCATCATTGACTAGCAGATACCCAAATCCAGAGCTGTTTGCCAGGTTTGTCTAGCTGTCAAAAAAGCAAGTATGTGACACAGATCTGTAGATGACAAAATCCAATTCCCTGATGACAAAATCCAATTCTCTGAAGATTTTCACTCAAGATGGTCAAGGAAATCTGCCTTCCTTTCTATGATACTTCATTCTTTCACAGCCTGAACATCATCTACGTTGAGGGGAAGAGAATGGGATGGACACGTTTGTCACTACTCTAGTGAAAGCTTTCACCATGAAAAGTAAGACTCTGTGCACTCCCTGTACATACTTTTGTTTTCCTACCACTCTCATCACTCACTGCATCCTTCCTTGAGATGGTGACAGTTTCCCTCCAGAAGCGCTGGAGAGCATTATGGTACTCATGGTGACAGACAATGCAAGGACAAGACAACTTGATACATGCCCCATTTTTATTTATATTTCACTGAAAAGCCTTGTAATAGCCAGTTAAAGCAATGAGCATCTTCTGATGTAACAGTGATGTTAGTGAGGAGATACTCTAACTGCAAAAATAGACAGGAGCTCTGCTGAACCGGAAAATCCCACTACTGACAGTTCATCTTATAAGAGAAAAAAGAATCTGTTGTCTGAATAGTTAAAAACAGGGTTACAGACACATGTTTCTAACAAGGTTATTCACATCTTTTTGTGTTGCACTCCCCTCAATTCCAAACAAGAACACTTAAAAAAATGTAACAGAATTGCCCATATTTGTTTGCAATGAATGCTTAAAGACTATCTGCTGCACCCCAATCCCTCTGTTTCATTTTCTTCCTCAGCTGACCTCTTTAGGCCCTATAAACAATGACATTTCAAGACAGCTGTGTTTAAAGTACAGAATACATTGCAGATTTGCAAATGAGTGCTATCACTAGAAACTGACAAGTTAAAATGCCTTTCCAATTTCACTTTCTACAGATAAATACAATATACAGTATGAATAATGACAGCTTCAAGCATTTCTAACTGGTTTAAAACCAAAGCAAGGAATACAAACACTTCTATCATATGTCAGTACAAGAATTACCAGGAGTATGTTAACACAGTAATTTGGATTTCTATAATCCACCTCAACAGCAGCTACTGATCTTCTTCATATGAACAGTTAGCTTTTCCTCTCTGCTACCACATACTCTCCTTTTTCACCTCTTCTGCCAGCATGCCCAGAAAAGATTCCACTAGACCTGGGCCAAGTTACTAGCTACCATTTGAATTGTACTTACATGGTACGTATACTGCTTGAAAGCTTCCAACATAGTTTGGTCCCAGCTCATAAATGGTGCTAACACCTGGGGCAGGCAAAACTTCTTCCAGGAAATGCGTAGGACCCAGACGCCACACTAATGTAGAGAGCTGGCGCTGTGCAGGCGGTGTGCCAATATAGGCATAAACAGTGCTGACTACAGGTGGATTGGCAGAACCAGACCCACTTGGGCTACTATGAATGTAGTGAAGCTGTAAGGGAGAAAAACACAGTGAAGTTATTGAGAGAGCATGGGTACCGTGAAAAGAAAGCAGACAGATCAGAAATTTGGGAAAGCCATTTGCAAAACCAGGGGACGTACCAAACAAATGATATGTAATGCATGGTATTCTGATATGATACAGCAAAAGTCATTAACCAGAAGGTAAATGCAAAGCTCAGATGTTAAGTGGCTTTCAAAAGATGAAGGACGAGAACATGCAAGTTCTGTGCTTAAAAATGCTGAAGAACAAGGGTGGATCTTGCTTCTGAAAACAGTGCTTTACGATGGTCGTTAAATTTTGGAAAAGCAGTAAGACTATCTCATAACCTTGTGTTCTTTCTCCTTCTTCCTCAGCCGGTGAAAACATGCCTTTGGTAATTATGCTGTTTCGAGCTAAAGTGCAAGCGTGATGAACTTAATTTGATAAGATTTTCAGATGGGAATAAAACAAATACATGGAGAAGATGCTGGCCTACATATAGTGGCAGTAACAATCTCACAGGCATTTTCTATTTACCTTATAAAAACTCTTATTACCAGCTATTGAATATAGTCACATATGGCCAGATGCATATTCATGTATTACAGCTATTAGCATAACAAGTAAAGCTACTAAAGTCCTCTTTCTGAAACAGGAATACCAAAAGGTAAACTTTCAAAGTCAAAATATTGTTTTACCTATAGCAGTACAGTAATGCTAGCTAATTTGCACCCCACATGAGGTTTAGCTTACTTCCTTAAGGCCCACGCCTGCCAGGTGCCAAATGCACCATCTTTGGTTACAAGTCACGAGTAGTTTGTGCTCAGTGGACAGGTCCACAGTGCTCTTCATTGCTCTTTACTTTTGGCCTCCTAGTTTCTCCCAGCTAACAACAAAATATTGACCTTTACAACTAAATGCATTTCACCTATGGTCAACTAATGCTGTTACTGACAATGGGATGCTATTTCTGGGGTAGCAATAGGGTTTGGAAAGGAAAAACATGGCTAAATTGAAAAAAGCTTTCTTATTCCATAATCTCCCTGTTATTCAAAGCAGATCTCTGCTACATGGTCCTGGGATAAGTCTTCTACAGCTTTTTATCATCCTTCTAATTAATCTAGTCAGCAGTGTAGCTGTGTCATCCTTGCCTCACATTCAATGCAACATGTCCACTTCACTTTAGTGTTACTATCACTTATGCCTGAGAAAGTACTTGTTATCTTCTCCTCCTAACAGGGCTAGGGCTAGGTCCGAGCCATGTACTGAGCAAAGACCCCTTTTTGCAAGCCTCCTCATTTCGGTTTTGTAGGGGTCTGGGGGGATTTTTTTTGTGGTGGGCTTTTGTTGTTGTTATTTTCTGTGGCTGTTTTACACACACATATATGCGCAGAGAGAGTGAAATCACTCCAACCCGTAAAAATGAGGATTTAAGATTTAAAGTTTTACCTTAACAGTGCTAACAAGCTGACCATCAAGGTAGAGCATAGCTGTGCTGTTCTTTAGCATGCCTTTACTCATGACCAGAACTAGGTGATGCCACTGGCCTTCCACAATGAGGTCACCACAGCGAAAACGGGCACAACAAGGAAGGATTTCATAAAATGAAGATTCCTCACTGAAGTCATCGGCTAAAGGGAAAGTACCAGTTAGTGGGCACCAGTAGAAACGTTATTCATCTGTTTTAAGCTTCTTAGACTTCACACGAAACAATCTACAGCAATACATTAAAGTCAAAGTTTTAGAAAACTTGTAGTTAACAACATGACCAAAAATACAGTTAACAAGATATGAAGTCATAAGGTTAACAAGATATGACTTGAGAGACCTTCAAACAAAAGAACTGCAAGAATGGAATCAGAAGTTTTTAGAAAGTATTCAGACCAAATTGTCACAGTCTGACAGGCTGAATGCCCTTGGATACCTGCACATTAACAAACCAGTATAGTTTTGGTAGTATCAACAATGGGTCTCTTCTTCCCTTGCCTTAATTCTTCTTTAAGAAAATTCTCAGGATACTCTCAGATTTTTGACAATTAAATTTCGCTTCTCCCCTTCTACCCTCCCTTTGAAATTTTAGCTGGAATGACTAGTTTGCTCAAGTTTTACCAGCTTTCTCTTGCCACTACGTAGGTCCCAAAAAGATTTTTTGGTTTGTTTTTTTTTTTCTAAAAACATTTTTACAGCAGCAGTCAGCAAGAAACAACACATCTCTGCAAACCCACAGAGCTACTTTTCACCTCTCATACTATGGAGAGGAAGATACCCATACTTCCCGGACTTCCTCCTCACACTTATCCCTGCTCCACCGTGGTCTCCTTCACAGGCCCCACTGCCTGTTCCAGTGCGGTCCTCTCCAGGAGCTGCAGCTGATCTCTGATCCGGTGCCTGGAGCACCCCCTCCTCCTTTGGCTCTCACCTTGGTGTCCTCAGGGTGCTTTCTCTCACCTTTTTTTCCCCCTTACTCCTCACTCTATGCAGCGTTTCCCTCTCCCTTAGAGGTGTTTTCACAGAGGCCTCACCAGCCTGGCTGCTCGGCTCTGCTGTGTCCTGCAGGGGGTCTGCTGCAGAGATGGCTGGAACTAGCCATGTCTGGCATCGGACAGCCCTGGCTTCTTCCTACAGAAGCCCTGCCTTGTCCCCTCAGCACCTGGCCACAGACACCCAGTATAAGCTCGCCACCACCTTGCTCAAACCATTAGGTCACGCACAAAGGAAGACACAAGTAAAATGACTGCCTTTCAAAGTGTTTGTGTCGGAATCATGCTAAATTACAAAGTGTAAGCGAAGTTAAAGATGAGGTTGAAAGCCCGAGACATCTTTCCTTAATAAAAGCTGCAAATACAATATCTGGCTAGCAAGACACGCCATCAAGCACAAACCAGGGGTACTCGTAACTCAAGCCTCAGCATATGGTTTCTCTTCTTACCTTTTTGCAGTTCTAAGGAAAACTAATTTTGTGAAGCGCTGCTAACTGAAGGGGTAGCTCAGGGCTGAGACATTGCTGCCCAAGACTAAACAAAGACTTCACGATGTCCCATCCATTCCATTCCATTTCAGTACTGTAACTGCAGCGATTTGCCCTTGCCTTCCCTACAACACACCAGCAGCAGATCCTGGGTCATAAGGCTGCTGACCTGATCTGAGCACCAGCTGCTGTGGGCTGAGGTGAGCTGCACCTGTGGCTCCATTGGCCACCCTTGCACCAACAGTGAGAGGAGCTGGAGACCGACACCTGCCTTGCAGAAACACGGCCAGAAGAACCCATTTCAAGCCTCTCCGTAGGGGCTGCAAAACACAAGCTGCTGACCACCCATCCTCCATTCACCCACCCATACTCTTCAAGCATTTCCCAGGTCTGTCTTCACTAACTGGTGCTGAATTCTCTTCTCCTGAATGTTAAAATACACTTTAGTTCTCAGCACACAATTTTTTAATTTCTCTAAAAGGCATCCTTTGACTTCATTCTAGAGGGTGTGATCAGTTTGCAAGTGCATTAGCTTCTCCATCACATAGCAGAACGACCTACACTCTATATGAAAGCCCTGCCCCTCCTCCCCAAAGACAAAGCTCAAAAATTCTCCACCAGGCAACGCTTCAAAAGAGAATACAGGTGCTTTTCAGATCTCTCTTCATTTGTTCCTATTGAAGGAAAAGAAACCGCTAATCCTCTTACCTCAATAGGCATCTGCACAGGGAGAACACTCATTTCTTTAGAAACAGCACAAGGAAAATTATGAAAGCAGTGTACTGGGAACTAACTTTTAGATACAAAACTTATCTCAAATTCTTTTTCTTAGCCAAACACCTCTGAGCACAATTCTCGCTCACAAGAAGGATCCTTAAACCACCTAATTTATTCTTACAATAGACCGTCAGCACTTCCAGTCCCTGCACTGCCAGGCCTGCCACCTCAGTCATTCAAGTACTTACCCCCCTTGCTCAGCACTTGACGGTACACCACCAGCTATGACTTAGCCACAACAGGGTGGCACTCCAGTATAGCGAAGTATCTTGTTCAATTAAAAAACAGTCTTTGTAGTCAGAGACCTTCAGATCTTCTCTGACAAAATCTTTTCAAATCCAAACTCTCTTAAAGAATAGATAACAGGAGCCTACTAAATAAAACAATCAATCTATAGCTCCAGTGCAGGCTAAAGCAATTAATATAAAGTTATTTAATTCTCTCTTACGAAGAATTTGGTCTTCTGAGAAAGAAAAGACTGTCAGTCTCATTGTAATTTAAGAGGTTTAGTTCCTCCCTTACACTATGGGTCTTCAGCTGTCAAGTTTTAGGTTTTGAACCTGACTTCTACTAAGAGAAATTACTGTGATTAATAATGCAAATGTCTGCTTATCATGAAAATAAGGAAAATTCTATGCAGTCTGCTTCACTGTTTGATTTTTTTTTTTTTTTAAATAACAACAATTGTATAAATTCTTTATTAGTGCCTGGTACTCAAAAGGAAAAAACAGAAGCAGGAACAGATTTTTGATAACCACTTGTAACCCAGAGTGTTGGTCTGGTAAAGAGTTAAGCCTGAAACATATGCAGAAAGCTGCCCAGCTCTTCTCAGCTCCTCCACAGGCATGATGCATAAACGGCTTGTCCAAACTGACCATTTTTGGAGGCTCTGATGGAGGACAAGGCAGGAGACAGGAGATGGCTAAGCCTGAAGCCCCTGACCGTACCGACAGCTCTCTAGCAAATTCACTGGCCTCACCAGCTTCACTTACATCTGCACTGCACTTCCTGTAATTCCACCTTTGATCACAGATACTGAATGAAGCTACAAACTCTTTCTGAAAACTGATCACAGCATTGAAATGTGAAGTGAAGGACTGATCACCTTCAAACAGCCCCTCAGCATTGGGACTATCCAGACTGAAAAAGCCTTCACAATCCGCTAGTTTACTATTTCCAAGCTTCCTCAAAGCAAAGACAGTTAACATTTGCACCTCCAGAGATTATGTCTAAAATGAACAATACAACAAAAAGGCAAAAACCCTCCAAAAACAATGATGTAAACCCTTCTTCAAATCTATACTCCTTGTAGTTTTGGCAAAAAATTTTCTTTATATGTAGACATCAAATCTTCTACATGAATGTTTACATTTTGCATTTTTCTACTATCAAAACCCATAAGAGGCTGGTGAAGCTGCAATTAAAAGTTCCATCACACACAACTGTCACATCCCCATAATGCTGTCTGGATTAGCTGATTACACAATACAGGTCTTACCATAATTTTGAAGCAATTCTTCTTTAGTTGAAACAATCAATGACCGGTCTTTTGCTGAGAGGACAATGGCAAGGCATATATAATGTTGCTCCGAGGAGTTTGCACGGCGCACTACAGTAAGAAGTCTCACAGGATGGTTATTAGGAGGCGTACTGAAATGTTCAATACAAAACCAAGTTGAGTAGCTGAAACCCGATGGTGGTGGGAAAAATCTTTCACCTAAAAACAAAAATGAAAGCCCATTACATAGTTGCAGCAGCTAGTACTTAGGATACTTATTTGTTCCTGTTCCTTTTTTCATATTAGCTCTGTTGATATCAGCTGTGCTTTCTCAGACTTTTCCTTCAATGGAGTTCAATGTCAGTTCTTTCATTTGACTCAAGCTTAGAGGAAAAGCTACGTAAAGCTAGCTCAGAGGGGTTTCTCTCAAAACAAAGTAAAGCAAGAATTGCACACTATTCCCTCCTATCCTAAAAACAAAAATCAAGCTGTGCTTGTTCAGAACAACCCAGTTTCAGTCCCCCAGATGAAAAAGTAGAAACGGATGAGGCCCTTAGAAACTGTTACTGTCGTGATAAGATGCTTCTTCCATAGGTGTGACTCGTTGAAGAAGCCTTTGTTGAAGATCTCTCCACCACATACACCTGACTCCGTTTCATCTCCTAGAGTGCTCCCACAAAACAACAAAGAGCTCACAGACTTCAAATACTGTCTAACACTAATTCCATCTTGCTGCAGTAAACCTCCATCTTAGTTTTTAGACTTAACACCTTTTTTTACTAAGTGACCATGTTCAATTAGCCCTGCAGCACACCAGATTCCTGTAGGGTGAACTGCCTACAGTGAACAAGGGATAGCAAACAATTTAGATTTTTGTAATGATGTGTGTAACTACACCTGTCATAAGTTCAGTCAAAAATTCAGCAGAACAAAGCCAAAAGTACAACACTACAATTCATTCCCTGTTTCCTACGCTCTTCACACTACTACCTCAACTTGTACTTGATGTATCCAGGCTCATCATTCATATGCTTCTTTTGATTACAATTTAATCTTCTGCTGACAGCCTTGTATTTTAAAGCAGTCACACATTTGTATTTTATATGGCTTTTCTTTGACTTGGGGGAAAAAAAGCAACAGGAACACACACAAAAATACTTAAGAAGTTCTCAATTATGAGTGTACAACATCCAGCTCCATACTATCACATCATGGCTAGCAAAGAAATTCAAGAGAACTAAAGATCAGATACAAAACACTGCTAACAGTCATACTCAAGTACTTACCAGTTCCAATTCCACTCACAACTGCACCATCAATAAGTCCTGTTGTAACAGCATTATTTGTAGGTGCATTATGGGGAGCCAAACTCGGCAAGAACAGGCAGCTGTTAAACAGAAGACCAGTAACACACTAGAGTTTACGAAACTCAACATAACCAGAGTACAATACAAACAAAACATAGCCTAGGAAAATATACCATAAGCACACCATCACTCTCCTTGACTGTAGGTATTCATGAAAAGTAGAAACGAATTCTTATGATTTCTCCTTGTGAGGCTAAATTATCTCCAGTTGCGAAGAGCTTTGGCAGCACATGTTTTTGGTGCTAAGGCATAGACACTTCTGCTCACGTGGCTCCATAGCGTAAGATGCTCCCTTGTGGGCAACTATAACTCTCTTCAGGCTTTGAGATGTTTTGGACACTCAAAGAGACTGGATTAGCTAAACATTCAGAGGATCTGATAATTGCGTATTATGGTGTTCCTATTTCAAGTACGTATGGTCTCACAGTAATATTGTATTTCACCAAATTAGTGACATTGGGTCCTTGCTAGAGCCACCGATGCTGTGGACACAATGCAAACAGATAAAGGAGTACTTCCCTTAGGTACCAAAAGATTTTAAGAGCCCAGATGGTTTCAGTGACCAGCCTACACAAGGTGGAGTGGATCCCCACAGGAGTTCAGCTTCCAGTTTGTATAGACTGTCCTACTGAAGGCAAAATGATGGCTCTTCCACTTGCTGAAGAATCATCATTTTGTTGACATTTACACTTAAGCAGGCTAGTTTAAGTATAATGTAGCTGAGTTGCCTGATAGAACTAGGAGTTACTTTGTTCTCAAGCAAGCTATGAGTTAACTCGACCATCCATCTTGAAAGCAACAGCAGTCCATGGTTCTGGTCACTATCATCTTCCTTTTGATTACAATTCTCATTATATACTTCCTCCTCCCTCTTCAAAATGTTCTTCTCTGGGTAAATCCTCCATGGTCAATGGTGTTACAAGCATGTTCTCTCTAAGGAGATAACTTGCAAGGGTCCACGAACTGTTGAATTCATGAAACACCCGGGCACTTGAAAACAGACCAAAAAGTTTTTAGATTTTTTTTTTTTTATATTTATTATAGCAGCTTTCTTAGATGACTTGCTGAAATCACAAGATGTCACAGCTGCACTACATGTATTACTTCTGGACATATTACCAGCACCTACAAACCTCCTGGAGCAACCACACTGACAATTCATTTTGCTAGCCTATTTCAAGTTCTTCCTGGGGCCAAAACATTCTCTTTTCTCCTATGAAGGATGTAGAACAAAGCTTTGAGCACTTGGTTTCAAAGAAATCTGTCTCTGACTATAGTGGATATGAAGGCTAGATGCAAAACAGGCACTGCATCCTTGCTTTGCAAAGCTGAAAGGAATGTAGAGCAGCAGAGCTCCCAAATATCCAGGCTGGACTCTGCTCTCACACCACTCATCCCACATAAACCAGAACAAGTGCACTAAGATGTAAGTGGCTCTGTCAAAGGCCACATCAGACCAGAAACAGATTTAAGAAACACAGTAGTATAAATATTAGGTCTGGAAAGAAAATGACAAGGTGAACAATTCTCTCAGGTGGAGCTGTTTCTGGTTTTATGAAACTGTGGTACAGTTGTGGACAACAGATCTTTTCTACCTCTTCTCACAATTCTTTTACAAAAGATACCAAAAAACACATTGAGGAGCTACTCATCTCACATAAGAAACTGTCCCACTCCTTTGGGCTTCACAGCAGTTGTCATTTTTGGTG
>Ga0181612_124424_pt1 | contig 11080 bp, 6 predicted proteins | sample HoacroProtozoa21_FD_119630 | JGI IMG/M metagenome (GOLD analysis project Ga0181612, IMG submission 119630) | Hoatzin crop microbial communities from Cojedes, Venezuel. Combined Assembly of Gp0051906, Gp0051904, Gp0051908 | reverse complement strand
TGAAATTTGAGAGGAAACATACCTGCATTAAACAAAGTGCTAAGAGACACAGAGGTAGCATGAATAACACCCGAGTTACACGACAGTTCCCACCAGCTGAGTAAGGGGCACATGGTGAGAACATCTCTAGTACTGAAAGGAGCGTAGCTCAGGGATGGAAGTTCTCTCTGCAATGCGCACAACTGCGTCTGTCTGGCAGGGCACATCACAAAGCTCACAAGGCCACGCTGCTTTCAAAAGCTGACCCTGCATCTGCACGTGGCTCTGCCTTCAAGAGCATGATCAGCAGTGGTCACACCTTCAGAGTTGTCTCTGCTTACCATTTGAGCACGGCCGTATTGTTGGCATTTCTGAGACCATTTGTTTACTTTGGCAGACAACAGAAGTAATTTCTTAGTAACAAAGCAAAGAAAGACTATGCGTCTTCATATTGACTTCATTCTCCATTAGTGCTCTTGCAGTTCTGTGAAATTCTTGATGGAACAGCAAATTCACTGTTCTCCTCTACAAATGACAGGGACAACAAAGCTGTCACACTTTAACTCGCACAGCCATGTAACTCTGCCTCTAACCTTTACCTTAAGGCTTGTGACAGTGGTCTCAACCTTCTCCTCAAACGATTTGAAAGTTGGAGAATTTCTAGGAGAAAAAAGAAAGTTGATGGGAAGAAAAGTCAGTTGCAAGCACAATGGGTAACTCCACAATTTAATCAGTTTTTACCAGGCAACAATGCTAGGACAGAAAGAAGGCTGGCTGGCAGCATAGGGCTGTAGACTGATAGGGTATGAACAGCCACTTGTGCTCTGTCAGTCAAATCCAATTAGGGGAAGCTGATGAGTATTTATTAGCTACAAATTTGCAAAAGCAGAACCTGCCTAGTAATTCAAACCAAACAATGACTGTCCTGCCTGCCCTCTGATACATTTATCATGTTCTCAGAAGAACAACCAGAGAATGCTGGCTGTAGTGCTGCATTTCTATGGTTTTATCCATTTGTGGTGTTGCTGTAATGAAATTAACATTTTTTTCAGCTGATGAGCAAGTTCATAATCTACACAATTAATAAGATGACACTTTAATGCCCCGAGGCTAGGATGAAGGAGATCAGAACTACACAGAAGTGGGTCCCAACTGCCTTTGAGGAATTCTGACCGCTCACTCCATGATTTTGTGACCGCACGTGTATCCTGCTGCTGTCAAAGACTTTCGGGAGACTGTTCCCTAGGGTGCCCCTCTGACAAAGCTAAGCTTTTCTCTGCCTTTCATTCCCCATAGAACAGAACACAACACTGTTTTTGGGAAAACTGAGAGTTGAACATATCTCAAAAAAACAATAGTAATAATAAAGCAACAGCTGTGGTATTCCTTCTTAAAGCAAATCACATATTTGGTTTGCTGGCTTGCCTGACAACCTTGTTTATTTCTTTCTTCCTCCAAGACTTGAACCATAGCTTTTCCCTCGTTTTAAATGCATTGAATCTTTTACATTTCTTCCTGCAAACAGAACATGCTGACCACAACTAGTATCTGCTATGTAATATTATGAATACAATGCATATGCTGTTCTAAAGTGAGAGTATGGATCCCCACAGAGATCTGTACCCAAGCTGCCCCTCCGTTGCTTAGGTGGATGTCTCTTCTCCCCTTTTCACAGCAGCTTCCCCACTGCTGATAATCCTTGTCCCACGCAGCAAGACATGCTAGGAGCAGACAAGCTGGAGCGAGTACAAAAGCCTGTCTCCTCCTCCAGCAGTACAGCCAGCACAAGGGACTTCGGCACATCTACAGCGGGTAAAGGGGACCTTCTTATGGTTCTCTGCTCCTTGCTTGGCAATGGAGAGCTCAATTATAGCATACTTTGTGATTCGTTGTTCGTGAAGGCTCTGCAGCTCAGAAACTGGTGTCCGGCAGGGTTCCTCTGTTACTTCCGACAGGATCTCTTTAAGCCCAGTGCAGTATAATGAAGCAGTTACTTAATCGACTGTTTAGTTCTTCTGCCTTTCTTCTTTCCCCACTCGTCTGTTGTGGTACATCCAGCAAGAGATTACAGAAACTTCTGCCACGGAAAGCACAGGGTACCTCCTAACCACATGGCCCATGGGATGCACTAAAACCACCACATCCGTTTGTTCCCACATGAAATAAAGCATAACAGCGATCTTTAACCGTAACGGAGGGTACCCTCACAGTGGAACAACGAGGCAGAACCCCTTTACCCTGGCAGGTGCCCATGCCCCTGAGTCAGCCATGGGGAAAGGCAAACACATGCAGGAGCCTCCGCTTCATTTCGCAAAGCGATGAAGCCAATGGCTGCTAAAACTTTATGGTGTTCCAGTTCATCCTCTTCCCCCATTCTGGGAACTTATAAGGAGTATGATGATGGCCTCTATTTCTGCACGTAACATTTGCATCATATCCCTCATCAGGCTAAGTTAAACTGACCCTAATTTAAGGAAAGGGCAAACAGAAGCCAGTTGGAAAAATAATGCAGATTTACTTTTGGTTTCTATTAAATAGGTGACAAACTTTTCATAGGCAAGGAGGGTCAAAAGGGGAGAGAAATTGAGTTGCAGGACTTACATTTGACTCATAGGTCACACTGGTGAATGCTTGCCTTAAACTATCCACCGGCTGCAGTTGAATGAATTAGCATCCACCATATTGTTAGGAGATTTGTTTTCCCCACGTGCTTGGCAGAGAGTGGGGATATTCACATATTTAAAGGCTAAGGGGGGTAAAAAGAAAGCTGGATCCTAATTTTATTGAAAACAGCTGGCGCTTTACTTGAACAGACATCAATATTTGGCTGCGGTCAAGTAAAGCGTGATTATAGCCATTAAAATATGAAAGCACTCATAAAATCCCTCCATAGGAGCATGAGCCAAAGCCTGCTGGATTGGAAAGCATCTCTGATGTTAATGGGCTTTGGATGATGTTCTAGAGACAGCAAAACAACTGAATTTCAGATTCAGTAATACAAACCTGATAACAATCAACTACCCAAATTCATCTCAGAACTGCTTCATTTACTCAAAGGCTTGTACAAGAGATTACACAGTTAATACAATCAAAAGGAAAAAAGCCCACAGATGGCCTGTCCTGCAGCCCTTATCTACATGAATAACCTTAACTGATTGAAGTGGGGCTATTCATCCAACTAAAAACTGCAGGATCAGGATCAAAGTATGCAAATCCCCCCTCATTACACTGCTGAACATCACCATAGCAAGTAGAACATGGGTAGCGTATTACCTCATTGCAGGCATGCTTATGGAATGGCGAATAGAGTAACTGTGGGACGAAAGCAAAAGATAAGGAAAAAAAGCTGTAAAATCCACTTTGCGACATGAGTACAACATATAATTTTTTACTTAACTTTGAAAATATATATATACATATTTTCAAGAGTGCTGGTACTCTTCCTCTCCTGATGGCCACCGCTTGTCAAACTCACCTGTGAATGCCAGCTCACTTTCAGCACTGACCACCACATTCTCCCGTCCACTGACCAGCAATTTAACAGGGCTCAAAAGAATGGTGCAAAGCGGTTCCTGGCAATATCCATTTAAATGATGCAGGCCCCTGATATCTACAGAGACGCACAGCACGTGACGGAGGAACAGAGAGCTACCGCCATGTCCCGCAACGGCAGGCGATCAGCTCCGTGCTGGGCGAGCGCAGCACGCCTCAGGTTTGTGAACCTAAACAGGGCTGGCCCAGGGCAGCAGCCGAGCAGGCAATCGCCTGCCTCTGTTGTGTGCACAACGTACACAGTCTGAACAGCCAGTGCCAGCCCCCAGTTTGCCCAGGGTCCTGCACAGCAGGCTACCTGAACATGAGGTTTCTTCAACCAGAGAGGCAACTCTCTCTGCTGCAGCAGTTGCTTTGCCATCCCCATCTCTCTAGGACGCTTCACCTCCTCCTTTCCACCTCAACCTTACCAAGGGTAGAAAGCTGTTCTCTGCAGCTCTCGTCCAGCTCTCCTTGCCACACCTCCCTCCTCAGACTTCCAGCAGCAAGAGCGTCGGCAGGTTGGCAAGCAGAGGATGGAGCCTCTGCATCACTCAAAAATCCCCAAATCGTCTTGCACACCTTTAACCCTGCCCATGGCCGCCTGCTCCAGCTGCTCAGCTGGCATTAGCCACATTCTCCCTCCTGAGCCACCAACGCCAACTCTGCTATCACAGCATCACCTGCTCCCTGCTGCTGGGAAGCATCAAGCCGGATCAGAGTATGAATCTTTGTTTGAAGTGCAAGAACTCTTGTAAGTGCATTTTGATGTGAACATTATTAGTGAGTTGTGCACTGCAAGAGTACGTATTGTTTCGAAAAATGAGGCATGGCTACTTTCAGTGTTGACTGACAGCTGCAGCCTGGGCTGATTAAGAACAGCCAGAGCTTTACTTTAAGGGACACCAACATTTGGCTACAATGAAGCAAAGCATTATTATAGCATTAAAAAAATGAAAGCTCTTGTATAAACAGCACGTGTTGTTCTAAACTGCACAAATTCAGAGCAGAACTGTGTCCATATACACACAAAAGATTTTTTTTTTCCCAGATTAAAGATTCAGAAATGGGGGGGGGGAGGGGGGAGGAAAGAGATTTTTGGCAAGCAGGTGGGACAGAGAGACCTTACACGAACTATTTGCTGTTGTAAATATTTTAAGGCTTCTGCTAAGCTCAGACAGCCAAGAACTGACAGCAGACAATACAAATATTTCATGTTCAATTTTTCACATCATATTTAAGACTTAGGGAAGATTAGCCCAAACATTTCACAAGTGCAGCTGATCTTTAACAATTCTAGTTAAATTAAACAAGCATGCTTGCCTTTTTAGTCTTGTAACACATGACAAATAGGCAAAAACAAGAATCTGGAAGTATTTCAGCAGAGACTGCTCCTCTTCTAACAGCAAAACATTCCAAATACGAAGGTCTAAGTAAGAAGATTACATTGTGCCAAATTAACCTCACACAGCTGAGAGATGGCATGTGACAGACAATCTCAATACTCAGTGCACATTTCACTGAGTTCATCTTTTAATTTCTTTATGAGGTAAGGATGCAAGTTATAGGGACAGCGACAACATCTTCTTTTACTAGAAGCCTAAAACATTAAGCTTTTTTAAAGACACACACATCTGTGATGGTGGTCAGTGCAGAGGCAGAGAACAGAGATCACAGAATCAGAGAACGATAGAGGTTGGAAGGGAACTCTGTGGATCACCCAGTCCAACCCCCCGGCCAAAGCAGGGTCACCTCGAGCAGGCTGCACAGGACCTCATCCAGGCGGGGTTTGAGTACCTCCAGAGAAGGAGATATTCTGATCCTCCAGATCCTTCCTGACAAAGGTTGCTAAACGTTACGCTTTGGTTTCATGTCAGAGTGAGATAGGAAGGTCAATCTATGCCCCATTTTGAAGTTTTCTCAGTGAAGTAAGAGTCCATGTTAAGATTATTTAGCTGAACACAAAAATTGTTCTTCAGCTGTCCTGTGCACTGGCGATGCTACCAGGCCAGGGGGACAGTAGGGGATTCGAGGCTGCTCAGCCCCTCTGCTGGGTAAACTGACATAAAGCCAGAATGCTTACAGAGACATTCAGCACACATAAAATTGTTTTATAATTCACGATATACAGAAGTGCTTTACATCATCAATAAATTCAAGCTCTAAATATAAAGAACCCTTTTTAAACCACGTTAAGAACTTGGCTTACTATTGGAAATATCCTCAAGACTCAAGACTTTTTGAAAGAGTAACCATGTACACCTATGACTAATACACTGTTGCTTTATCGAAGAGGAGGTAATTAAATTCTTTATACAATCTTTATAAAACTCTGCAGGCTGAACAGAATTTTCAGTGTGTGTTTTCTCTTTATGTTCCAACCTGTGACAGAAAAAGATTAAGAGAATGGGATTACATATAAACAGGTTTTCCCCAAGAGCAACATCTTTTGAATGTGTTCGTTATTTGAATTTGAGATTAATCAACTCAAGAGCAAGGCAAACACTTAGTCTAGTCGTTTCCTCATTATACTCACCATGCTGTAAAAATGAGGCATTACAGTTTAAGTAGCATATGTTTTTATCATATGTAATGATGCTGAAAGGAAAGAGGTTACTGCATTATATTCCATAGAACAAATCCTGTCAAATACAGAAGCTGCATTCAAGGATAGTAATGTGTCTTACCCAATTGAATGCGATCTGTGGTGGATGCACAAGGAAAGAAAAGCAAGAGTTAAAAGTATTATGAAAATGTACAAAAATATACATACATATCTGTAGCATGTCAAATTGCCCAAGAAGAAAAATAAAATCATTTGTATTCAAATCTGGATGCTGAAATTCACACTAGAACATGGACCAGTTGAGATTCCTTCAAAGCAAAAATTTGCACACATTCCTTCATTACATGGTCACCTATTCTGTGAACAACAAAGAATGGAAGTTATGTCTGCTAAACTTTGTGTTCTCTTCATTAGATCAGATTTAAACAATGCTAACTGGTTTCCCTCCCCAAATCCTACCTTAATCTCATTAAAGAGAAAGTATAGGCAAACTGGAATTGTGCATGTACATCAGCAGCAAATGTCTTTTTTCTCCTCTGGATTTCTTAATCATCTCTCAGTTGTGAAGGGTATGGAAAAAATAAGGGGCTTTTAATTCCTAAAATGACATTTTCCAAAATACTTTTTCCTTGTTGAAAACAATACTGTAAACACTTTGACACTGTTTTCCAGCTCACAAGAAGCTTAATTAAGGCAGCAGAACTGGGAGAGGCACAGTGATACACAGTATTAAAAGGATGTTATTAAGATTCCAAAGTCGAGAAACGATGAGGCAGAGAGCCTCTCCTTCATCTGTGTGTTACTGATGTAGTCTTTAATTACAGACCACTTCAAGGGAACACCTGCCTCATGCAGGGAGCCAGACAGACGGTGCACACTTAATGAACACCCCTTCAATACTTGTTTTTCACATCCTTTTCCAATGTGTGGCATGATGCATTATTTATTGCACAATATTCACATCTTGCTCTGAAGAAAAGCATTGATTTCTTCAGTGTTATTTACAGGGCTCATCATCATGTATTATTGGTGCTCCCCAAACATTCATGGATTTACCTTCACAACATGTTTCTGCTTAGACCTGCTTAAGTAATATTGTTGCCATACGTAGCCTCCTTTTACTACCTGCTGACTCCCAGTAACGGGCACTCCCTTCTCCGTGCTAATGCAGATACTTGCACAGCCATACGATAAGGAAACTTGTGTTACTGCAGAGCTCTACCACCAGCGCAAAGGAAGGGGCCACTGTCAGTAGAAATGCGAGAAAACAACTGCCTCACCCATTAGCAAAAGAAATGCTTATGAAATTACATTCTGAAGCAAGAGAATATTAATATTTCCTTTATAGGGGATAACAGAGACGTAGAGGTTTAAGAACGGTAGTTTGGGGTATGACAGCTACAGTATTTCAAGGAATTCAGCTCCCAGTGAGTTCAGCACCAATTTTAAGTGCCCAGAACATCCCTAGATCACAGACATCCTGGAAATGGATAGCAAAAGGCTGTGCAAAAAACTCCACCACCACCACCACCACCACAACAAAAACCCCCAAAAGGCACAACAATAAAGGCATAGCAAAAATCAAGTCCTACAGCACTAAAGCAGATTAATTTGCTGATGCCATCAGCATGGCTGAGCCATCTCCAGCAGATATTGGCTTAACCTGCATCTAAAAATCTTCAACGAGAGAGATTTCACAGCCTTCAGAAATAGCCTATGCCTCTGTTCAGCTTTATAGCTGAATGCATTACCTGGTCTCTCACATTAACTTACTACATCCTCCCTGTCCTTTCATTATTCAGCCACATTTGTCTATCCTAAAAGCCAACTCATTCAAACGCTCTCACAGGCTGTGTTTTCTGAAGCTCATTTTTATTTTTTTTTATTTTTCTCCCCATGCCTTGCAGTTCACCTGCACACCCTTCCAAGAGCAGCACCCTTGCGCTGGCCTCAATACTCCAGCTGAGCCCCCTTCAGAGCTGAGCAGACCAGTTCTCTCCCGAATCTTATAGACAACGCTCCTGCAACACTTGCTGGAATTAAGTTTGTACTAGCAATGACAGGATGACAGCATTGACTCCTGCGGCATTTGTGAGCCAGCAGCCTAGCACTTGCTAGGCCCCAGTCTGCAAAGTTGGCTGGTCATCTCCGCTCTTCATTTTTTTCCAGCTGTCAATAAAGCACCATACTCTTTCCCACACTGAATTTCGGTTTATCATTTAAAATCATTTTGAATTCTAATCCTGTTCTCTGAAGTGCTTGCATTCCCTTCCACTGGGGATTTTAAGTGTCCACATAATCCCATCATCTAAACCGGTAATGAACATGCTGAAGAGTAACAGACTTGGGACAGGTACCTACAAAATCCTGCATTATGGTAAAATATTGAGACCTATTCTTTGCATATAATTTTCAACTCCCTATGCCCTCTTACTGCCAAAGCAGTAACACCTAAACTGTATTTCTGTAGCTCACTTACAGTATGGAGAGCCTTACCAAAGTCAAGCTGTTCTGCCACCCCTCTGTCCTCTGTAACAGGTGCTGCCAGTTCAGCATAATTGTTCTTGACAAATCCTTTTACATTTTTGCCATCATGCTATCTTCTAGACTCTCAGAAAATAACAGGTTAATGCATTCCCCCAGGATCTGCCTTGTATTTCCCAGAACTTCCTTTGCCCCTTTCCACAGCAATGAACTTGGCCTTCTTCCGCCTCTCTGGGACCTCAAGTGACTTCTGTGCTGATCTCACTCACCTCTGAGGGGCACATTCACCTTGCTCACTCATGCCCCCAACCTCTCCCTCCCTGCAGCTTTCGGTCTCTCTCCACACGTGCCTTCCAGCTCCTGGCAGGAACGAGGCGTTGTATCACCTCTATTCATCTTTTGAGCTGGCTCATCCCAGGCAGTGAACCTGAAATGGGTCTGTGCAGTCATGTAATTAAAGAAAATGTACAAGACAGTTGAATAAAGGATGTATATGCAGTGTAAGTGCTGACATCCTAATCTGCAGATTAGGATGATTAGCATGCCTTTGTTAGCTTAATCTTTAAATGCATTTACTTGTGTAGTAGTAATGTGTGTGGTAGTGCGCATGTAGGAGTTTAGTATCCGTAGTTTCCTTTTTTTATTTTTAATTTTCAATGCAAACAAAAAATCAGAGTTCCCCTACTTGGTATCACAACTTCTTTCTAAAACGGCCATCAGCGGGGCTGAACTCTTAGATCCACATAGACAGCTGCAGAGCAGTCCAGCAGTATTGCATGAAAAGATCCAAACTTTACCAATATGCAAAGAAGCAAGGGATAAATATCCTCAATGTCGTATCACACCTCTGCTCTACATGCCAAGGGCCACGTTGAAGTGCCAGTGTAACCTCTCCTTCTGCGAGATTTGAGCCCACACTACCACCCTGTGAGAGACCTGGGACTCCCTTCTTCCCTTTTGCCTTTCTTCTCCATATCAGAAAATGCTAAAGGAGATAATATGATTTGGGGATGGAGGGGCAACAAAAAATCCTGATGGCACATCATTAATCACAAGAGCTATTAATGAATAATCTATTATCTTAGCTATATTACTAGTGCCTGGTTTGTATCCCAAAGCAAAAAAAGTATGTGTATACTGGTTTTCTATGCATTTCTGGTACTTGTAGTAATATGATAATATTAAATAGAATGCATTACAACTGTAAAGAGACCTTGCAAGTGATAATTATTCATATAAAATTTAGAAGATGTAAAATGCTAATGATTATTCATACACAAAATGAGTTAGAGTGTTGCAACGCTGGGAAGCTAGCATGAGGATGAAAGAGAAGCACAGCAGCTGCATGAAAAGCACTTTGTCCCCAAAGGGTGGCTCCTCCATTCTCTGGGACACAGGGAATTTTGTCATTTTTCTTTCTTTCTTGTAGATTTCATCTTCTTGATTCTAACACAGCAAAATGGCACATTCGGGGGAGTCTATCTGGCCCGTTTCTGATAGATCATATTTTTAGTAAATATTTTTAGAGACAATCCAGGGTGAAATATCTTTCAGGTTATTAATTAAGACCCTGCATCTTCAGAACAGAAACATATGTGCTTCATATGGTGCTCTGTACAGTTGACATAGCAGGCAACCTGGAAAACAGAATTTTGCTTCACCAAGAATGCAGGCTTTGATATTTAGAGTTAGGCTGATTACAAACCCTTTCAAAATCATCCTCACCACAGGCAAAGAGTTAAGGCCAAACACACCAGACTGCTGAACATACTGGGAATTATGATGATCATCTGGATTTTAGAAATGAGTTTCAAGTGTCTGCTCTGAACGAAAGCAGAATAGGGATTTGCATCTGGATGCCACTAGTGATTATCAGCCTTAATGCCTAGCCAAAAGAATTAAGCCAGAGTTTGATATGTGTTTAGATCAGCTTTATGGGAGGGGGCAGTGATAATCCATATACTAGATCACTAAAATAAAATTATTTGAATTAGCAAAATAGCAAGCAAACAATAAAACAAAGAATGCATGCCCCCTTACAGCTTACTCCCCCAAACACAGCTGGGATTGGAGTGGGAGAGGGGAAGATTTTAAAAGTCAGGTTATTTAAGTGATAAAGTTTATAGTGTGACCCCACACAGAACTGCATCTGCCCGAGCTGAGCCAAGACGTTAGGCCAGCGTTGCTGCCGAGGGAAGCGTACTGACCATTACTCCAGATTTAGGATGTTCCGCAGATGCAGAAGGCCCAGGTCATGCCATGCTTTATGTAACTACAGGATATTCGCTATACTGCTTGCTGCTTCATCTTCAAGTGTCAAGAAAACTCTAACTGAGAACTTAACTGAAAACAGTAAGTGTCCACAAAAAAATGGCAGTGCTGGTAGTCCAAATTTTCCTGAAGAATTCCCAACCAGGTTCAAGGTAATAATTTCAGTTAAAGAAAGCTGCTAGAAACAAGCTTCTTGATAAATCAAAATGCTTATGGACTTAGCCTCTGCTCTGAGCCCTTGGCTAAAGG
>Ga0181612_172731_pt1 | contig 11081 bp, 8 predicted proteins | sample HoacroProtozoa21_FD_119630 | JGI IMG/M metagenome (GOLD analysis project Ga0181612, IMG submission 119630) | Hoatzin crop microbial communities from Cojedes, Venezuel. Combined Assembly of Gp0051906, Gp0051904, Gp0051908 | reverse complement strand
TTTTTTTTTTTTTTTTTTGATCGACACATCAGAACAGTACTTTAGAAACTAATCTGGCTTCATAATAGGACCACTTCAATAGCAGTGGTCCTAAAATCATAGTTCAGCTGTTGCAATATTTGTCTCCCTGTTCTTGTAAATATATGCCAGCTTTTCAACGGTCATTAGTAAAGGAGCAGGTTAAGAATTATTAGACAGTGAAAACTGTGAAACCTTAAATTTAATTATATTTCCTTAAGTGGTGGGAAGATCTGGTCATGTTGTGATTTATGGTTGACAGACTGCCAACATCCTATCCGACAGGACAAAGGGAAGGCAATTATTCAATTTTAAAAAATTTATGATACTTTTTCTGTATCTTGGATCATAGCAAATGACTTTTAGGACAATCTAATATCAAATTAATAAATGAAGAATTGAGGCACAGACACAAGGGGTGGATGGTGAGAACTGGCTTAAGATTTTTGTCTATGTAGACATGATCTCAAAGAACACACTTTCTCAGTACCAAAGACTGTGTCCAGAACCACAGTCCCCAAGAAGAAAATTGGTATTGGGGAAACATACAAGCTACAGCTGTTCCAATATTGTCTTGACAGGCAGCTTTCCACATGGCATAAGCTTGTTGAACTTCAATGTGAACAGAAACAACCAAGCAATATCCTTCTGTAAAGGAAAGCAGCAACTATCACTGTGGTTACACTAGGAATGTGCTAGCACTTCTGGCTTATGCAAGTATATCTGCTGAAACAGCCCAGGTAATTTCTCCTAGCTATTGTAAAATGAGGGGTCTTGTTATTCCCCTCCTCACTGCGGGCCTTAATGCCTCAAATTTTTGAGCAATGTGCTTCACCAACATGAGTAAGTCTGTGCCTGTGGTTGAAGATTGGATCATGGGATCTATGAATTCTGGCTACTCATCCACCTCTTTTTCATCTGCAGGAAGCAATTTGATTATTTATATGTTTGGAGATTCTGTGGGATAAAATATAAGAACTTCATAATAAAAAGAATAATACCTGAGAGACCACAAGTATCACTTGGGAATTTGATTTTATTAGCTAAATTTTATTAAGTGTGAATTAAAAACTAAGCACTGCATCAAACAAAAGTTTGCAGTGACACTTGCAACAAAAACTTCCACAGGATAAAATAATCTGTCTTGGCTAATTTTAAAATTAAAAAACTCATGTTTAAATACAGGCAGTTTGTTTGCACTTTTTTGAATAGCAGGGTTTTTTTGCTTGGGAAGTGAAGGATGATTTTTGATTGCATAAAAATGTTTCTTTAGGGAAATCATACCTTCTTGGAAGACTACAAAATCCCTTTTCTAAGTTGCAGCTGCAAAAGGAGAGCTTCGGACTACTATGTCATGTTAAATGTTCACAGCAGGAATAGAGCCAGGTACTTGAACTGACATGATGGATTCCCCCTTCACCTGCTGCCTCTATCTCATTAAACTGCAGTGATTAAAGAGTTATCAAAATTTAATACTTCAGAACGACTGCACAAAAGCAACTTCTCCTTGTGAAAAGCAGTCTTTATAAACTGTCACCCACATACACAGAATTTCTCAAACCTCTTCCTCTGTGCACCCCCTCCCTCCCCTGCACTTTCAGTCCTTAAATTTATGAGGAAGTGGTGAAACCTTTAGCCAGCAAGAGCCACTCCCGAGAACAAATATGAGCTCTAAATTATTTGAGCCCATCAGGCATATTGGTTATTAAACCTCACCTGGTGCAAGAGGGCAGATGGATGTGCTGTGTCAGTGCCAGCTATATTAATTGTGTGCTAAAGATTTTCAATTTTTTAGGTAGAAATATGGATCGGCATTATACCAGGATTATTCAGGTGACCCTGACAAGCTGTGGCTTGAGAGATGTATTGAAACAAATTAGGAGCATCTTAGTTTGATCAGGCATTGAATGTTGTTACCTTGCTGCTTATTCCTTTCTCCCATCTGTGCATTCCATGCGCAGGTGACATTAGTCCAATAGAATACAGACATTAGAATTTGGTGCTAAACCAACTAATTCTTAGCATTTTTTCATCAGTAGATCTCTTGTGAAGCAGATCTGCCCCCAGCCTTGTTATTCAAGGGGAAATGTTAAGCAGCTGAGTGACTTGCCCAAAGCCACTTGGAGAGAGATGGTTGTGTTGGGTATAGAGTCTGCTTATCTTGAATCCCAACACAATCTACTGTTTGCTAAGCTATGCCCCATATATAACCCACTGACATGAAAAAGTACCTTAAGAGAATGGTACCCGGCCCAAGGATCAGCGCAGACTGTGCCAGCTAGTGGCATGGCCCCTGGACAATATTGTTTGCTCATGCCAGTGAGGGCAGCTTGGAGCGCTCTCTACATCAAGCTACAGAAGCAAGGGGATGAAGAAGTGGGGAGAAAAAAGCTTTGGAGTCTCCAATTTGTCAAGTCTGCCTGCAGCTGACATAATGTGAATTTTTTCCTGGATAGTAATAGATCCTATGAATTATGATATAGCGCCTGGCAAAAGTCAGCTGTACAGCATGGTTACTGATAAAGCTGAGAGTCAGCGTAGGATGGGGTCCCTCAGTGCTGCTCCTTGTGCACTGCAGCTTTACCGTTTTGAGGCTGAATGTCTTCTGTGTTTAGGTATATAACAGTTTCATTAACTAAGTTCCTGGTGGCAAATAATAAAAGAACAGCCTTTAGGTAAGAATATGGAAAATCTTTCTCCAGAAACCCAGATGTAAACAAATACTACAGAACTGCTTTTGTAGACAGCAAAAGCATTGGTATTCAGAAATTCACAATATTAGTAATGGATCTAAAATATCCAGGGAATTATTTTAAGGTATGTTTTAACAAGGTACAGGTTCTATTGCAGGCATTACTGTAAGGTAGTACCGTGTTTAAATGAAGCTTTAAAAATCAGTGCTCTTTAAGATACTAGCACTACAATATACTTACTTGTTTAGAGAGTGTGCTAGCAACCTCACTCATGCAGTGTGTGGGGTGGATGGGGTGCGTGTGCAAAGATCTCTGGCCTCAAAAACTTGTAGCCTGTGTGTAGGAGCAGAAACAACACATCAGTATGGACAAATGGTGGGAAAAGGAAATGAAGTGGCAGCCTTGGTTAGCCTGACGGACAGTGGTGTTGGTATGCGGCTGCTCAGCTACTCTCAGTCTGCCTGAGGCATTACAGAAAGGACGCTCCAGAGAAAGGCTGGTAAAGCTACACTTTTGATCAGGGTTGATCTGGCTTTCAAAAGCGATGTCAAACACAGAGAAGCCTAAACCATATAAATCAGCTTAAAGTTCCACTAATGTCTGTACTAACTAGTTGATATGATTCTGTTTATACTCCAGTTTATACCCCAGTGTAACAAATCCCATTTTATATGCACTTTTTCATATATGCACTGACTATACATTCTCACAGATTTGTTTTAAAGAAACAAAGAATTGCACAGTGCATGTTTTTGTTTCTTGAGTTCTGGGGGAAGAAGTTTGTTTAATAAAAGTTAGTCAATTTTCTTTCTGTTCTCCATTACAGACTTTGTTTAGCAACCCACTTTTCTGTATCAGCCAGGGAGGATCATACCTCTGGTTTTGCATAGATTATTTACTTACTAAAAGGTTATGTTTAATTCTTAACTTCATTTCCAGTTTTAGCACGTCCCCCTGGCTGCCTCTTTGTGTTACATATGTCAAAATGTTATGGCCAGTGCAAATAAAGGTCAACTTAGGAGGCGCAGTAACTGTTGCAGCACTGAGCTTGCTGGTCAAAAGTCCCTAATATAATTTTCAGAGCATAGGAGTGTGTGAAAGATGCAGCAGTTAACTATGATGTTGGTCAGAGACAGCACAGGGTGGAAATGGCTGGGAATACCTGTGGGATATGTGTGTCATACAAAAGCTGGTATTTTTTTTTTTTTACCTGGTTAAGACAGAAACTCTTCCCACCTTCATTATTATATGTCAGCTTACAGTAGAAAGTGCAAATGATAGCAGACACAGATGGTGGAAATGGTGTTCATTCTGTTATTTATATCACATGAATAACACTGGTCTAAACAGCTTGCATGAGTATTAATAAGCAGTGGAAGGCAAGAAACATTGGGGAAGCAATAGTTACATGTATAATAAGAATACGAGAGATGACAAGTCTATTTCCAGGCAAGCTCTGCAACGGTTTTCTTGATCTACTATCTTTCCATATCACACAGTGGTTTATTATACTTTTTCTAATTGATTGCACTTCGTTGTGGCGTAGGCTTAAAGGGCCGTTAGTACAAGACGCCTATCCCCTGGAGCTCATAGTCAAGGGGCCTGACCTTGTGTAGTGCTGAAAGTGTTTATTCTTATCTAGATACTTACACATGGTTCAGTCCAGTTGCTACAACTGCAAAGATCAAGAGTTTGATTTGTTTATGCATAGACACCTTAAACACTACTCTGGAAGCATAGAGGAGCCTTGAATATGAGTAAAAATGATCTTGTACAATGCACTGCACCGATATGTAAACACATTTACCCTTGGAGAAACGTAGCTAGTAACAGCTTGTGAAGCTTCTAAAGGCCAGTGTTTTCTACGGTAGAGTGAGTGAAAGATGATTAGAAATGGTGGCTAAGATGGCCACCAAGAGGTTTTGTAGATAAGTATGTTGCCTGCTTGTGTTGTAATTTGTTTTGCTCTGACCAAAACTGAGGATGATGCTGTTAACTGGATATCCCAATGATATCAGAGCTGTTGACTGTAGATATGAGAGTTGTAGCTCTTCTGTGCAATAAGGAGCTGAACAGAAGCAGGAGTGATAATGATGGCATGAATATGCAAGTAGTTCTCAATGCCAGCATCATCATCATCATCACAGATGTTCTCATTCATCTGGGGTCCATGCACAATTCATTCATTTTACACGTTTCCACTCAACCAGCTACTCTGAGTATTTTCACCCAATGGGGGATGGCTGATTGTTCAGCCTTTATCATATTTTCCTCAAGTTTACTCTAGTAACAGCTGTGTATGGTCATTATAGACCTGGCACTTGCTCTGAGTTGGTACTAATTTTCTCTTTTGGTGACAGGCAATGCTCTCTTTTTCTGTCCCATTGAACATGTAGAATAAAGCAACCAACACTATCGGATACTGTCAAGGTACATCCAATCCACTGCAACCCTGAAGCATTACATTGTCTCATGGTTTCAGTGATAAACTGTGGAGCACTGGAAAAGCTGATGACAGCACCTATTCTACCAGGAGACCTCGTCTGTGCTTTGGCTGGTGTTGCGCTCAAACTTGGTTGGCCAGCTGGCCATAAAGCTACAGTGTCAGAACATTTTCTTAGATTTGAGGATGTGAGACGCTCCACCAATGTACCAGTCAGATTTTGCACCGCTTCCTCCATTCCTAGCATATCAGAAGTTTGGCTGTTTGGAAATGAGATTGTTCTTGGCTTGCTTGTTAGTGGTGTGCACTTTCAATGAGCAATAATTGAGATTAAATGTTCTCTAGGGAGGTAAGTAATTTATTTTGCAGTAAACCGATATCTGTCGATATTTTAACATCGCTTACATTATTTATATGTAGATTTGCATCCATGAACTGGAAAATACAATATTTTATTTCATAAGAAAAGTAATTTAATGTTAAAATTTAATAAAATATTAATTACATACAGAAAGGCTTATGTAGCACAGAACACATACTCTATATTATTACAAATTTTTCATGCTGAATAAATTGCTTTGCGAAGGAAGTGGGAATACATTAGCACAAAATAAAAGCAACAGAAGTTGGCTATTCTGCTTGGTAGATTGACAAATATGTTTAAGCAAGTTGCACATGTGGATTCGTCTCCTATAACTGAAGACAGCACAGCGGGAGAGAAATTGGTGTATTGTAGGTGTCTATCCTTGTTTGTGAAAAAGATCTGCTGCCTGAAAGCTTCCCAACTGAAATGCACTATTACTGCAATATATTGTTGTTTTATGTCTTTCTTTTTTTTTTCTCTCCTGTTGGAGTGTTTGAGAACCTGCAGTTGGGAGATTTTGGGCTTCCATCGTGCAGTTTTCCAGTTCATCAGAACTCTAATAGTTCAAGTAACAGTGTAATTGGGGAAAAAAGTTGATTTAATGTTGTGACAATTAATTTAAGACTTTAATTCTTGTCAGGCAAAGGACAAGCTTGGCTGGCCTTGGAGAGAATGGTTAAAGGGGTATTGGAGAGAGTATTTTGTTTTATTGACAATACCGATATTCTCTATTAGGAACAGATTTCATTGCAAGCTCAGCACACGATTATCTCTGGAACGTACATTAATTTCTATGTTGAGTCTTGGTCTCACTTAATGTTTTATGTGCTGAACAAAATGACATCTGAAACAAGGAACTGCTTGCTTAGATGGATAATCTCCTGGCAGTAAATGCAATACATCTGAAAGTTGTTTGAATAATGTGCATGCTCTCTCAGGCAGAAAAACCTACCTGACTTTCATATGGTTGAGAAAAGTCACGACTCATAACTTTGCATTGCTTTTGGTCAAGATGATTTATTCTGAGGAAATACTCTTACCTCATGCACTTTAAGCTTTGCGAAGCTTGTTCTCTTACATGTTCATAGCCCCTTCCACAGGAACGGTAGTTCTCATTCTAATGTGCTCTGTGGCTTTATAAACGGCAAGGTCATATCCTTGTGGGATTTGCAATGAAGATGAAAGTTCTCTCCAAGCCTCTTTTCTGAGAGCAAAATCCACCATAAAACCAGGGCTTTCAAGATTTCTTTAAGCTGAGAAATGTTGAGCACTCAGATAAAGATCATATCTGTTTTCATTGTAGCAACTGCAAAAAGGCGTATGTATTTAATTCACAGACGCTCTGCATACATTTGGGACTGTTCTGCAACTCCTGTCACTTTTCTACAATCATTGTAATATTGAGCTAGTTTGAGTAGTTTTTGTTCTTCTTATGTAAGCTACATGTTTCTGTGGGCTGGCTGTTGAGTGATTAATAATTAATAGTGTGAGTATTTCCTCTGAAAGTCTCAAAGCTGATGGCTTCTGCAATATCCTTGAGTGCTTTAGATTATCAACTGTCAGTTAAACTTTGTGCATGCAAAACAATTGTAAAATTTATGGAATGAGGTCTGAATACTTGGGCTGTAGCTAACTACATTTTAATAATATCCCCCACCAAGTAATACAATAATATACATATTCAGTACATGCAGCTGTCATTGCGTGTCCATTCTTCATGTTTGCCTTATCTAAGGGCCTTTAGCCTTTGCGTCTAAGAGCCGCTCTGGTGCATGCAGTGATGCATACATTTAAATTCACCATAATGAAATTATTTTCATAGTATTTCTTTGTACATTTGATGGTAAAATTCCAGTGCACTACTTAATTATGATTCAGGATTATTCTTGCTTAGTCATCTCTCAAAACTATCAATGTATTTCATCTATGTTTCCTCCTTGTCTTTCTGAGCATCCAAGAACAGTGATGAATTCCACTCTTAAAAATATACTGTCATCTGGCAACACAAACATGAAAAATAACATTAACTATATAGAACACTATGAGTTTGAGGAGAGTGTTGTTACATGTCACTAGCTGCCCACAAACTACGTTCAGGGCAGCTGTGATAGAAAGAGTATATGCCCTTTTGAAGATGAAGTTCAGCTTCTGTATGGCTACAACAATTACTGAGTCACTGCAGATGGAAACAGAAATTTCTTCGTTCTAACATGTGTTCTCATGAACATATTAAATTAATATATATCTTTGAATCAAGATGTTCAGATATTTTCTCATAGGAATGCCAAGGGGTTCTCTGTGCCTGTCATAATATTGATCCAGGCAGTCTACTCCAATAGATTTGTTAAACAGGTTTTTACATCAGCACATAAAATCAGGAATTTATGGCTAACCATAAGGCATAGAAAGTAAGATTTCAGCTCCCCATGGTGCACAGCACATCACGCACCAGAAATGTCACTATTCCTTGTAGCATCTATTACTCCAACCTGCTGCTAAAATGCAATTCTAGGCTGTGCTTCATGTATTTCAGGAGCTAGGATAAGACAGGAAGATGAATAAATTTCTGTGGGGTGATGGCACAGAGGTGGTAAAGCCTATCAGTCTCCAAAACTTTTTGTAATTTTATTTCTGAACATGATCCTTTCAAAAACCACTTTTGATAACCCTGACTGTTCAGGTGGCCACAAACAACAATTTAATTAGAAGTGAAAAGTCATAGTACACTTAAACATTTATGAAAATCAAAGTGATGGGATTTAAAAAGTGCAACAGATAAATGATTGTCAGGCTGGAATGAACTTGTCTTTCATGCCAACAAACCTTCTGCAATCTCCATTTGTATATAGCACCTGATGTTAATTATTGCTAGGAGCACTACTTGAGCTTTCCTTCAGTGCCTCTATACTGCATTGCAGTTCTGAAGAGCAATGTTTGTCCCCTGGTGTCCTGGTTTCGGCTGAGATAGAGTTTATTTTCTTCTCAGTAGCTGCTGTGTTTTGGATTTAGTACAAGGAGAATGATGATAACACTAATGTTTGTAGTTGTTGCTATGCCATCAAGGACTTTTTCCAGTTTCTCATATTCAGCTAACCAGCCAGTGTTCAAGATCTGGGAGGGAGCACAGCTAGGCAGCTGGCCCAAGCTGGCCACTGGAAATATTCCATACCATAGGCATCATGCTCAGTTTATGAACAGGGGTTGCCCGGGGGGCAGGAATCTTTCTTTCTTGTTTCTGTGAGTTCGAATCCTCCCTTGTCCAGGAGTTCGTACCTTTTCAGGGGTTTTGCAAAATTCACAAAATCCGTGAGTTCTGGGTTCTGTGATTACTGCTCAGGGGACTGCCTGTCAATCAGTCACCAGGCAGTGAGAAAATTGTATTTTATATAGTTTGTTTTGCAGTTTCATTAATATCAGTAGTAGTAGTGTTAGTATTTCCTTTGTTGTCTTATTAAACTGTCTTTATCTCAACCCATGAATTTCCCCTTTTGTCCATTCTCCTCCCCATGCTGCTGGGGGAGAAGTGGAAGGCTGAGCGAATGGCTGTCTAGTGCTTGGCTGCTGGGTTAAACCACAACACCTGTACAGCCAGCAGCTGGGTTGCGGGGTTTCAAAAGCTTCCACCAAGACTTTACAATTTCCTTTCATCTACTCATGTAGATCTCTAATTCTAGTGTTCTCATTGACAATAAAAATTATCACCAAAGAGATGCTGAGTATGGTTGTGCTTTAGCTGTCTTGTAAAAGTACCCAAACTTACTACCTTTGAAATCAATGGTGTGCTTCATAGCAGCTAGTGTTACACAAGCTTTTAACACAACAGCCACTGCTCCAGGTAGGTTATAGTCAAAGTGAACCATCTGTTCACTTCGAAGAGGTGGAGAATCTAGCGATGGTGATACTTTCAGGTTGACAGACATAAACTTACTTATGCAACTTTTATTTATATGTGGTCTGTGTTTCTTTGTGAGTCAAGGCACCAAATCCATCTTCACATGTATCCAATGAGCCCTTGAGTTGACTCCTGTTTTGCTGGATGAATTTCAACCTTGTTTAATTTTCATTTCATGCACCAGTGTACAAATTCCCTATCAGCTTCTTGCCAGAGTAATGCATGTGCCATGCTAGAGAACTGGATGTCAGGGTAGTGTAAAATAAAATTGTTTTTCATTGGCTGGGCTTTGGGAATGGATAGTGAACCGAAAAGCCTGTTACATCCTGGCCTCCATTTCATACACTTCTCATGCAAATAGTGACCACAGTCAAATAGTTGCCTGCTGGCTGCTTGATACCTGGTATGAGGAAGAACAGTAGCGCTTACTACACTGACAGTTGACAAGTCCTGTGCCTTTTACAAATACGATCGTCGCTGTCCTTGTAAAAACTTATCAACGGAAGATGCCAGTGATGACAGTATGTATATTATGCTTTATATACCTATACAGTCAGACTTCTCAAGGAAACTGTTACTCAGTCCCTCTCCCCTCACATCCCATCTCAAGCTTTCAATCTCCAATTCTTCTATGTGATCCAACATAGCTCTGTAATGGGGTGGTGGATAGCAATAGGGATGCTGATTGGGTGCTGTCTGAGCTTCATCTAGCTTTCTGCTTTTCAGCCTTCTGGGCTCTTGCAATGACAGAAATTTTCTTTTCTTTTTTGAGATGCACACACCCTCTGTTTTACATTGAGAACCCATCTTTCAGCTGGAGGAGGACAGACCTTGGATGGAGCGAGGGCTGGATTTTGTGCCATCTCTTAAGTGAGTGAGGGTCAGCGACTGCAACAGTTAGATTCCTTTAGCCGATCAGGGCTTCTATCCAAGTGTTAGCAGCCATTCTGCTGAGCAGAGAGAGCAGGATCTACCCATGCTCCAGACTGGGAACGCATTTTCGCTGATATATATATTCTTCCAACTGCATTCACTGAAGAGGCACAAGGCATTGTAGCTTTGCCCTCTGAACGTTAGCTCCAGCCTCCTACATTAATAGAGCACACTGATTAAAAAAAATTAATTTTTATTCACCATTACATAATTTCTTTCTTTCATTTATTTTGGCATTGATAAAAACTGAGGAGAGGCTGCTGTGTCACTGTGTTATTATTTGGCTCAATTTCAAGAGAAACCTAGTTGATTGAGGTTTCTGTGTTAAAGGTAGCTGGTCTGCCCTGCTCAGAGTGATTTCAAAATAGCCTGCCAGCCTTTGCATGGGTCTGTGCTTTGCTTCTCAGACTCTAAGGCTGTATTCCAATTACTCCTTCAGAAAGGCAGATTTAAGAATGACGATAAGCATGCCAAATAAGTGGTTTTGGCAAAAGGCAAAAAAGCATTTTTTTTGCTTGCTAGGTAAAATCAGCAGGTCTGATGCTGCCCTGCTGCTTTCTGGCTATGTGGCACAGAGTGGCTTGCTCCAAGAAATATCAAATATTTCCTTAGTGTGGCTAATAGGCTGTTTTGTGCAAGGCAGGGAATAAAGAGGACTAGGTTCTAGCAGGAGAACAGGAGAGAGACAAAGTAAGAAGAGGGCAAGGTTACCAGTTAGGCTGAATCCTATCAGCCTCA
>Ga0181612_135781_pt1 | contig 11081 bp, 7 predicted proteins | sample HoacroProtozoa21_FD_119630 | JGI IMG/M metagenome (GOLD analysis project Ga0181612, IMG submission 119630) | Hoatzin crop microbial communities from Cojedes, Venezuel. Combined Assembly of Gp0051906, Gp0051904, Gp0051908 | reverse complement strand
TCCTGAGCAAGTTTTATGAAATAGTTTGAGATACTTTTTTAACAGCAACATCTCTTACATAAGAGAATAGTTTTATAATAAGCTTAGTTACAAAACAGTTCCCTTTGATTTCTTTAGTTTCAGAGAAACAATCTCTCTCTGAGGTTTATTAGCCTTCTCCTTCCTTGGCATTTCAAAAGGTGAAATGTGCTTATATGCTGCGGAGCATTTTAAGGCCTCAGTTCACCACAATTTCTAGAGTAGTGACATATAGGACATAAAGACTGCAGAGGCCATTTGCTGACCCTTTGTACAATGCCATATGCCCAAATATCAACTTTAATAAAACAAAGGCAAAGTAATGATGCAAAGACTACTTCATCTCCATCTTGGAAATGTTCCACTGTTCCTCTTTTTCTTTCTCCTTCCTTTCTCTCCTTTTTTTTTTTCAAAAACCCATGGCCTGTGTGGTATATGACATCTCTGCACAGACTCTCTCAAGCAGATCTGTGTTCATGTGTGCTGCAGCAGTATCTAACCTATATGCTGAAAGCCAATTAAGTCTATCTGCAAAAATGAAAAATAGGACAGATGAAACCATGAAGATCTATGAAAAACTGAAGCAGAATACTGGCAAGTTTTCAATATATAATCTACTTCTCAAATCTGCACCCCGTTGGAAACACTGTGAAATAGGCTGATAGTGCCCATGTCCTGAGATTACTTGCACGGAGCTTCTGGACAAGCAGAAAGCATTCCTCTTTACTCTGTTGAAGGGCATCATTTGATAAACTCTTCCCAATAAACTCTCCTTCAGCTATTAGCAGCTGAAAGATTGTGTTTTTGCTGGATAACTCGTAGGTTACACAGACAAAAACATTACATTATTAGCAAGGCCAGTACCAAATGTAGCTGTAAATCATCATAATTCAGCTTTTACTCACAGATTACTGCTTTTAATTCTGAAAATATATGTTTAGATAAATAATTTACTTCATCAAGAGTGAGAAATTAAATCCCAGCATTAAAGCTAAATTTCAGCACCATAGTAACTGCTTGGCATGATGTTTTTCAGAGGATGTAAGAATGTACTCCAGGCTCTGGCTGACCACTCAGGTATCTTCTCCTCAACTTCAGTGTCTGCACTGAACAGTGCACTATTGCATATGTCAAAACTATCTGTATTGCTAACAGTCTCTCTCAAATTGTTCCACACTCAGGTATGCTGGTATTTACTTTGTTTCAATGGGCTTGGATCCTGAAGCTCATAGAAATGATGCATGCTCATAGCATAGTGTCTTCTCTCTCATCACCTTAACTCCAGAGTAACCTGCCAAGTAAGAAGAGTTGCCAAGGAGCTTGCAAAGCCCATGTTGGAAGCTCTGCCACTGTATCTGCCCTGTCACTTGCACCAGCTGGCCCCAGGGCATCTGTTTCTCCATCACCCGCTCCACCAGGGATGGCTGGGAGCAGCCAGGGACAAAGCCCTGATGGGAAATGCAGTCTGTGGCTGAGGGGAAACATGGGACCAGGTGATGGAGATCAGCTGATTGCAGCACTCCCTGTAAACTGCAAGCTCTGGGCTGCTTAGGTTAGCCTAAGTTTGGAGGGTGTGTTCTCTGGCATGTGGAAAAACTGCTCAGGAATTAGTATGGTGTAGGTCCTAGGAAGAAACTTCAAGCAATTCAATATTTGGAGATGAAGTAGGAAGCATGATGGAAGAACCTAGAGGACTGCAAGGCTCCTGAACAGCTGTGGCTACTGTCTAGCACTTCTACTTCTCTAACTTCTCCTGGAAGAGCTAAGTAAATCCTGCTGCCACTTGGCTTCCTCAAAAAGGGACAAAACTTTTGGCTTGTAAGGACAAGCAATGAAGTGTCTGGTTGTGTGCCTGAAGCAGAAGCAGCTCCCTTCCCGAGGCAGGGTAAGGACCGCAGAGCTCTGCTAAAGTGGTAGGAGATCTGCCTTGTAGCACTTGCCTGGGGCCTGATTTACCCCTCAAAGGGTGGACTCTTGCTTTGGCTGGAAATGAATGTACATCGCAACTACCACCGTGGGGGTGCTGGGAAGGAGTCATGCTACAAAGGTAAGAGCTCTGCACAGAAGCCTGTACCTGTCTGGGGGTGTGGTACTATGAAAAATGCCAAAACCAAGAGTCTTGAGTCTTTACACTAGGAGGACGTGGCTAGTAAAGACAATGTTTTATGGGAACTCAAAGTCCTTTCTGTCTGGGTATTCATTTATCATACTCTCTAATATTGTGCTTACTGTAGTCACCTGATTTATTTGCCATTTTCTTTTTAAATGTGTTAGTATGATTTTTTTATATATATGTTTATTTATCTGTGTACATGTATAAAACAATATAACCTTCCTATGTGCAGTGCCTGTTGCTGTAGCAACAAAAATTATTTTACAGTGTCTCTCCTGAAGCAAATAATGATTTTGTGCCTGGATGTGCAACAGGCGTTTTCATGTCTTCCCCTCATTTACATCAATTCCATTAACGTAGTACATACATACAGTTATGACACTGTAAAGCAACCAAAGAAACAGTGACAATTATTTTCCATTATGTGATCCTGCAGGAGGGAATTCAGGGAAGGCTTTATCTTCTGGTCAGAGTTAAAGGAGCAAAAAAGAAGCCTTTGAGGATTTCAAACTGGACTGGCTGGGGCAATTTTTCTGCTTTGCATTTCTTTTGTAGAGAGCTGCTTGAAAGATTTCCAGCTAAGATTTTTTTTCTTTTCTTCTGGAAAATGCCAATTCATGGAAATCAACAAGTTTCCTGGGAATATGCTGATTTTTAAAAAAAAATATTTTCCTTGCACAAAAAAGTAAAAAGCAAATGGTGATGACAAGGTCAAGGAATGTTCTGATATTTCATTTCAAGCTTGTCAGTTTTAACATTTCATCTTACATAAGATTTTAAACAGAGGCAAAAATGAACCATGACTTAAATAAGAAAATCACTTTACAGTCAACTTCCATAACTGTGTGGAGTTGGAGGCAGGGTGCGCTGAAAAATCCAGATCTTCTGTGGAGCTCCAAAATCTGCTGCTGTTGGTTTCTGCTAGGGAGCTATTTCCTGGGTGGAGGAGCTTGAAATGGGAGCCAGCAGGGCTGAGAATGCCCACTGGTTGCCCACTTGAGGAACCAAGGTACTGCTGCTATTGATGGGTTTAAAAGAGGACTTTGGATCTCTTGTGTATCTCTAAGCCTGGAACTGTAGTTTCTTGCTAATGCTTTTCGTAAAGCTGTGGCATACAAGCCTTGGGATAAGATGCTTTCTGTATGGAAAACCTAGTCTAAAGCTTTAATTCACTCCCATCCCTTTCAAATACTAACACTGGATCACTTGCATCCCCCATCTTACCTTGTAGGAATGTGACTTAAAGAAATCCTAGATTGTGGCTGGCGAGGCACAGAGTCCATTCCTGTGAACAGCTGTGTATGCATTTATCCTTCTGATTTGATAAGATACAAAAGTACCATATAATCAATTTTGTTTTAATTAGTGGTCTCTGCTCAAGAACATGACTAAGCAAGTCCAGGTGCTCTAGATGCTGCAGTTTTCCTTTTACTAATCCAATGATTTTGATTTCTTGGAGGAGTGTTTTTTCGGTGTGGAGCTGGAGTGGGTGGCATTGCAGGGGTTGAATATTTTGCTTTTTAAACTTGAAATAAATGTTAAAAGATTTACTTGTCCTTGAGAACAAAATACATGCGAACATGAAACACTTCTAAAGTGCTCTTTGTTAATTTAGACATGCACAACCAACTCCTGGGCTAGAAGTGTTTCTTCTTCTGGATTAGTCTAACCAAAGCAAATTAACCCATTTCAAATCAGTTTAATGAAAACCTGCTCTTGAAAAATGGCTTTTATGAAGAAAGTGTAATTTTTGTGACAGGACTACGTACATGGACTACATCCCCATATGTAAACAGCACCTATATTCAGGCTAGAAATGTTAGATTCAGCAGATGCCTTTTGTCTGGTGATGGAAGAAGAGCAACTTGGAGCCACAAGTGCCCTGTGAGGCCATGTACTGAGGCTGGCAGCCAGACCCCTCCCCCTCTGATCCCTGATGGGAAGCACTTGTACCCATCCTTCTGTACTAAGGTAGACAAGCCCACTGTGCATGCCTTTTTGAACAGCATAGGGTCAGACCTTTAGAGAGTTTTTCCAACCCCACCATGTAATCCAGGCATTTTCTCTTATTTTATCTAGCTTTGTTCCTAATTTATCCATACCCAAGGCTCCAAATATCTTCCTTTATCAGTTGTTTCCCAATGGCTTTCCTACGTGCTCTGGAGCACAAGCTGAGAATCTAATCTACGTCAAGGTGCATCCTCACCACTTAATGGGAATACTCTGATGTGATCTAACTTAGAAGTTATATTCAGGTCCAGCCATACAACTTGAGCTAATGCAAATAAAAGACGATCTCTGCATACTGTAGCCAAATAACTCTTGGGATGATCTAGGAGATTTTCCTAAATTATTCTAATTCATTGTGCTGTGTTTATGAGCATGTGTGCCCTCAGCAGCTTCTCTTTTTTTGTATTGCCTTGATTATTTATTTTTTTAAAACTTAGTTTGGCCCAGCTGATAGGAAATAGGCCTGACCTTGCCTACAGGTGGGTCCTATAAGGTTTACCAAGGGCTGAGTGCAGGACCACCTGCTGCTGCAGGGAAAGCACAGCACACTACCATGATGGTAGCTCCCTACAGTGGTGTGAAGATCAGGAAGGGGCTGTCTCTTGTCCTGCAGCATCCTCCTTCCCCTTCTCAGTCCTACCCTTGGCAGCTTGTGAGCCATGAGGGTCCCGAGCTTTTGCCATGGGCAGCACTGAATGATGAATGCAGGAACAAAAATAAACGCTAAATGCCATCCAGCCTGTCAAATGGGCACCTCCAGAGCAGGAAAGTTTGAACACTTCTTTGCTTGACATCCTAGCCTGAAAAAGTTCTCATAACTTTCATCCAGTCCCCAGCCCTGAAAAGACCAGAGCTCAGTTGCTCTCCTGCCCCACAAATCGGGATCACTGCCTGTGATTTCAGGTGCTCTGCTGTTCCATCCCATGCTGTCCCTGACAGAGCATTGGCCTGGCAGGCTTGCTGCTTGCCCATTCTGTTTAGATGCCAGTCTGCTCTTGGGTGCAAACTCTGGACATCTCCAGAGTACAGTAGCTAGGCTGTTTCAGTCCAGCTTATTTCTTAGCCTGGAGATCAGGTGTCCCTCCAAGCGCTACGGATCCGCTGCAGACTCCAAGTGCCTTGTGAGAGTGTTTCCCCTATAGGCTTCCTTGCTTTGAGAAATGACTTGCCCAGAAATCACCACGTGGCAAAACACACTCACATAAGCAGTTTCATCCTAGTACCCACAATGCAAAGAACTAGGTTTTTGCCTACACTTCGGTAAGCATCAGAGGTGCAGCACTATCTGTTCCTCTGTGATAGAGCACAGGGAAGTGCCAAGCAGGGCAGTGCGATCTTAGGAAATGAGAGGGTAAGGGTAGAAGAAGAGGGGTTTCCAACCAGGGTAGAGAAAAGGGAGACCAGAAAATGATGAGCAGAAAGTGAAATATGCAGGAGTGGGTAAGCAGCTGCGTCCTACATGTCTTTGCATGGCTAAGATGTGACTAGCTAGATGTAACTTTCACTATGGTGTCAGTAGTAACTCCAGTAACAGGGGAGTCAGGAAAGGACTGAAGCTAGGAACTGAAGAGGAGGCTGAAAAGAGCAAGAACAGTGAGGGGAAGTATCCAAGGAGACTCCCAGGTGAAGAGATCCAGACCTTGCTTACCACAGATGCCACCTTTGCTTGTCTGACCGAAGCAACGTGCAGGTCCTAGGAAAAACTGCTTGTGAATGATCGATGATGGATGTGAATGATTTGATGCCATGAAAACAGAGGTGGTGCCTGGCTGCAGTCAATGGAAAGCACTGAGAAACCGTCCTAGGCAGAAAATGTTCTGTACTGAAGGGTTAGTATTTGGGCCTGAACTAGTCAGTGGGGTTTTTTTGTTGTTTTTCTAGACTTTTGGCTTGACTCATTTGTGAGTGGCCCTTCTCCAAGAAAAACGTTATGCTGTTTCTATGGGATACACAACAAATCAGAATTTTTTTTCAGGATCTGATAATCCTGCTTCCCCTGCATGCCAGTGTATCCTACTATGCGATCTAGTAACTATCTGTTAGCTGCTAGTACTATATTTTGATCCAGCAGCTACCAAAAACCCATGCATGTAAACACCATGTGCTGTCTAGAAAATATGGACAACTTTTTGAGTTTGGCAGCACATGAATTCCCTAAAGGCAGAAAGCTTGTCTTGGTAAGACACTTGCTATGCTGTACACAGGTTCAATCAGACATTTGCTAGAGAAGGGAAGACCTGAAGAATAGCACAAGATGCAAATTGGTGTCAGAAGGTCTGAAAGATTAATGTCACTTTGCCTTGCTTCTGATACAGCACACTCTCTCACCAGGATCAGCTAAGAAACTGTCTCTTTAACTCAGTTCGGTCTCTATACGTTTCAGTGCCCATTTTGACAGTCTTGGTGACATTGCCTGAAGCAATAACGAAGTGCAATTCCATAGTCCTGAGCTCTAGCTATAGAAAACTTTGTCTCATTATCTTGAACCACCTCCACAAATCTTGATGCAGAACCTGTAAGAAAAATTGCATAAGGCATTGAAGCCCCTCCAAACAAGGAGTATGATCATGGTGGCTTATAAACCAGGATGCAAAACTTCAATTTGACAGTTCCACATGTAGACAAGTCATTTGATACCACACAGGCAATATTCTAAGCTTGAGTTTTATTTCTGGATCCCTGATGTGGGAAATGGAAGATGTACAGCTTGAGCTCTTGGAGCTGTACTTCGAGCAAGGACAAATACCTGGAAAGGAGTTCAACTAAAGCACAAAAGTTTGGGTTTAAAACCATGACAGTTGTATGGAGAAGTATTCTTATGCTCCAAGTTAACACTGTCCCTTGTTACTCCAGAGCAATTTCCTTGTCTTCTGGGAATGCCAGCACAGTTCTTTGCAGGATGTGTTCATCTCAAAGCTGCCTGTCATTGCAATGTGCTGAAGATGAATTAGATTTAATGTACTTCCAACATTGTGCTTGCTCATCTTTGTCCACTAGGAGAACAAATTCTGCACATCTTCCTTGACGTTCCTATAGCTGCAAAGTCACTACGTATGCAGGTGGTAATACTGGGGAAAGGTCCTTTGGCCTGCACAGCAGATTGAATTATGTAATGTGGTTTAAACTGTCCTGACTAAATAACTATGTGGAGGAGGGTGTGTATATAGAATTCATTACCAGTAAATATTCACACTGACAGTAAGAGAGGGATGCTTTTTTTGCCCTAACTCCTTGCTTTGTAGTGACTTCTGATTAGATTTCTGTCTATAACCTTGGTTCTTAAAAGGAGGTGTTCTTAATTCTCAGTGTACCCTGATGCTCACGGGCAGGCTTAATGTCTCAACCCACCTGGTTGCCACAGGAAAAGGGCATCAGATACACATCTAAGGGCTAATAAGTACCACTGGGATATTGCATGAAGATGTTCTCTCAGTCACATCATTCTCTGGGACAGAAGCTTCTACAGGGGAGAGCTATTTCAGATGAGTGCTTCAGTGCCAATGGGAAAAACATAGGGAGACAGTTTAAAATGGACTGAGAGGAAAAACATTTTCTTTAAACCAACTTGCTGAGTCTCCTACATTCCATTATGAAACATTTTCTAACCTTGAGTCTTTTTAAAGCAAGCGTGGGGCTGCCCCTCGCCACACAAAGAGCAGAATGTTCTACTTCTATTAGAAAACAATGTGCTTCGCGCCCTCCAGAATGGTCCCGGTGTATTCCTGGGTCAGGTAACAAATGTGCCAACCCTCTGCTCCAAGGCAGTACCAATTAACAAAATGCCAGTAACAGCAGTACCGCCTTGTTAAACCCCAGTGCAAATTACTGATTCAGCAGTGACAAAAGCTGATATTATAGTAGGCTGTACAGTATCCAGACTGTTTGCACAGGGATCCATGGATGCTGATCTGCTCTTCAACACAAACATGCTTAAACTGGGAACACAGATATGCCATATTCGGCTGAGGCTATAAAAATACTCTGTGTGGCAATTATTCACCCGAGGCCCCAACAACAGCACTCTCTCTTCTAGCAACAGTTGCCTTTGAACGCACCAAGGTCATATTCCTGTGAACTGCACAGACTTCCTAGCAGCATAAGTTCCAGTAATTTTTTTTCTGGTTGCACTTGTGGTGTTTCACTAGATCGTTCTTTGAATGTGCTGCAGTGAAGGTACTTCAGGCCAGCATGTCCTAGCTGTGTATGGGCTTGTGTGCCTAGTGAGTTTTTTGGGGGGAAAAATATGCCTCATTAGTGAGGTGGGAAGAAATGCAGGAGCACTGGGGTATGTTTTGAAGGACATGGTGAAGGCATCTGAGTAGTTGACTTTGGCTGCCCCAAGCAGAGAGCACCCAGAATTGAAGGCTCCTTGAATCCGAGTATCTTCAAGATTCATCACGGAGAACATGCTTTGTTGGGTGCCCATGAGGTGCCCGGTGAATGGATGGGAAACTTGACTTTGAGGATATTGCCAGAGAAGTTCAGACAAGATGGTGAAGGTACAGGTGAAGAAACAACTTCCTCAGCTAAAACTATTCTGATTGTTGGCTTTGTCTCCCCTAGGAAACAGGAGCTTTTCCCATATTCTCCCCTCCAAACATTTCTCTGAGATGGCAGTAGCCTCCAGAATGATGTTTCTCAGCTTGTGGTTTCTGAATTGCTGGTGGTTTGTGTGATATCTGAAAGTGGTCAACAAAACAATGGGCAAAAAAATGAAGGAAGGAAAAGTGAAAACAAAGGTGCCATCTGTGAATGGCAAATAGAATTGAGTCGGGGGAGAGAGGCATTTCAAGCTAAGCCTAACTCTTTGTGGAGCACTGCAGAAAGAGTCTTTAAGACAGTAAAATTGTTTTGACATTAAGATATATTGAGGAAAAAGTAATCTGGCAGCCAAGGAGGTGGATAGAAGTAAAAGAAATCTCATCTACTTTTTCTCCCAGTAAACGAACTTCCTCAGCAACCCTAAATACACTCTGTTCTATATGGTATATGCTGATATATTTCCTCCAAACCATTTTTACATAATTACAATCCAAGCTGACATGCTCACATGTGGAGCCTCCCACTGCTGTGATATTCAACTACTTAACGGTCTGAAAGTGTTTATCCTCCCCAGGTTTTGTTGAACTAAACAGATATTCTAACAGTCATGTTAGAGGTGAAGTGACAGACCTAAGGTTGTACAAGAAATCTGTGACAGATGGGAAACTTGAATTCAAGTCACTAGCTTTGATAATAAGGCATCTGCTACTTACTGGCAACTACATCATAAGACAGCAAGACATGGGGAACCCAAACAAATTAGGGCCAGGTAAATTTGCACAGGCACTACATCATCCCATTTTCCTTGCACTAGCTGCTGTGTGCATCGTCTTTCCCATATAAAGAAGGAAGTTCACCTCCCATTATGGCTACCTTGCATCTTCCACAGGGTAAGAACATGCAAACATATGGCTGTTGCAGCAGCTAATAAATTGTGGTGGGAAATCAACGCCTGCCCCACGATTAGTTATTCGTGTAACCCTCACTGAGCATTGTGTTGCACTTGCAAAGTTCCTTGCAGATACAAAGTGGGAGAACCAAACCATTCAGTTGGGCTGATACCTAAGCCTTCATTTCATCTTGAAGCCAACCGAGATGGCAAACCTGTCTTCAAAATCAATGGCCCATAACATTAGTACAAGCAAATGGCTTTCTGCTGACTTATAAAATATAATCTATAGAAGCTCACAAACTATACAAACGATGTGTAAGAAAGGCACCAAAGAAAACTCCTCACAGAAAGTGCATTCAGGGAAAGCTCTTCAATTTTAAGGACAAACATTCCCTTGAGTCATAACTACATTTCATTTCCATATGTTAGAGAAGGAGGAGAAAGAGGAGGAGGTTGTGCTGTAAATGAAATGGGACATTCCTCTAGTAAAAACTTCAGATGAGCAGTTTCTCCTTCCGGCATCTGCTTGTAGGAATACGCCAGACGAAAACCTTGCATCCATATGGTGCACTGCAAACAGGGCACTCGTCGGTATACAAACATCAGCTGATTCTCACACATCTTTCTTGTTTGCCTTATAGCAAATGGTAGGGAGAGTCCCGTAATCTCTGCTGGGGCTGGCTGGTTCTTGGCGTAATGGAAGAGGAAGTGGGAAAATAAAAAGGTACTGTATTCTTAAAGGGCTGGGAGAAGTTGAGATAGTAGACAATTAAGTGACTTGCTAAGACCACACAAGGAGCGAGCTATTACCGATAGCCCTCAGGCTCCTATTTCCCAGTCCACAGCTCTCATTAGTAGATATGGGACGTCTCGCATTAAAACTAGGATTGCTCTACATAAAGCATCATTAAACTTGGAAACTGCATCAGTGCGCCCACTGGATGTCCAGATAACCTCCTGGCTACCTGTGGTCCTTATGGCACCCCGAGGACATGGGCAAAGAACCTGTCTTGCAGCTCAGCTGCTCAAAATAAGCCACCCTGTGCTTGGGCACAAGTAGGCTGCACTCCTCCTTGTTTTAGTGACTTAATGTGTAGCACTTCTGAGAGACTTACAATATCAAGGCTGCATGTTCAGGTTGGTAGAGCTCTTCTCTAGTCCTACATGGGTTTTGATAAGGATGTTTTAAAATGCAGTGATATAGCTAAAGCATTTGTTTACAGTGAGACAGGTCTAACTTTTCCTCTGCTTGGCCACAGCCAGATTAGATACACTTTTTTTATGTTTTAGAAACTACTCCTAGGAGTCTGGGTGACTGTTTAAAAAAACAAAACCACAAAAAAAAGCCCCTGAGCCAAGTGGAGGACATCCCCCACTCCACCCACAACCCCCCCCCCCCCCCCCAAAAAAAAAAACAACAATTTTTTTTCAGCCCTCTTTCTAAATTTTTTTAGTCTTCTACAAACAAAACATGTTGTTGTGTATGTACATCTCTCTTGTCGGTGT
>Ga0181612_129829_pt1 | contig 11081 bp, 4 predicted proteins | sample HoacroProtozoa21_FD_119630 | JGI IMG/M metagenome (GOLD analysis project Ga0181612, IMG submission 119630) | Hoatzin crop microbial communities from Cojedes, Venezuel. Combined Assembly of Gp0051906, Gp0051904, Gp0051908 | reverse complement strand
GTCCCTTCCAACCCCTACTATTCTGTGATTCTGTGAGTAATGCACTTAATAAAATGGGCCTTTTGTAAATTTTGAACTTGTAGGACAGTGGAGCCTGCTGAGAGACTACCACTATTCAGAAGTAAGTGGTAGTTCTGACTGTAGCACTTCTATGCGAGTGAACGTGCCACCAGAGAGGACGCAGCTTGCCTCTCAGATCCAGGCTAATGTCTCATCTCTGCAGCGTGGTCTCACAAACATTCTCTCTGGCAAAAAAAAAAGTGAGGTTTCACACTGCATAGTAGTCCCGATTTGATGCACTCCTGTTCTCAACCTCTTATTCCTGCCATTTTGTAATAACGGAGCGTGCTAGCAATGGGATTGTGAAACTGATTCTGTGAATTTTTTTTTTAAATACATATGCATGTATATACATAGATTTTTTTATATTTTTTAAAAACTGAGACTGTTATATTAACTAGCTTGCTGTGTAACTGTTACAGGGGTATTAAAGAAAGAAATGACTCCCCCCTAAAGGCCAGAGAAGCATCTTAAGTTGATAGCCTCACCTCTTTGTCAATAAATGAGAGAAGCAGGCACTCCAAACAATTATGAATGCTACATTATACAACTGACACTTCAATCAAGTGCTCCAAATTATCTCTCTAAAGAGCCAATTTTCTTTCGATAAACATCCAAAGATACTGCAAAAACTTCTAGACAGCAAATCTCACTTCATCCTCTCAGCATATCAATTCCTCTTTGAAGTGTATAGCACTCCTGGGAGTGTTACAGGAACAAATATTTTAGCCATTGTGAGCTGCCGAGATAAGGTGATAGTGGAAAGAACATACTGTGGGGTATGTCTGCATTGACGTTTGGGATTAGGCCTGAAGACCTCCCACAGCCCATCCGTGGGAATGACCAGTCTTAGTTCCACAGAATGACAAAGATCTTCCAGACACAGAAATCCACATGCAGACGGGGAATATTTTTTCCGTCTTGCTTTGCAAAGGGCTGAGGTAGACAATGGATAGAAATGCTTCAAATCAGTGAAGATACAGGTTCTCATATAATTAGGAAAAAGGATGTCATTGTGCCTTCTCCACCCAGGAATACTCTGATTTGAGTTCCCGCTAGCTTCTGCAGATGTGCTGTCTGTAACTTTGGTGTCTCAGGCTTTAATTCTTTTCCTAGTCCATAGGCTGAATAATTCAGCTTCTAGAGTTTTTTATTTTTGGTTTTGTCTACTTCTGAAACACTGGAAACTATCCATAGCTGGAAATAGGCTGTAGGTTCATGTCCTGGTGCTCTTATTGACATTAGACCACCTCAGGTCTTGAGATAAAGGAATTGCCACTTTGGGTGGAAGGAACAAATGTCTCCCTGAGGTGATATGACTTCCCTCTTGGCATCACCTGGAAGGTTTCTTTAATAAAACATTTACTAGTAGGGCTCTTAATCCCGCCTCATCTCCTTCTGTGGCAAATTATAATTGTGAATTTTAATCTTTTACTTCAGGGCTAATGCTTCCTATAGGCTGCTGGTGAATATTTCAAAGTCTGTGATGTAGTTGCTGTGTCGTGTAGAAGAGGATCATCTAAAATAGGCCTTTACTGAAGTTATTTCTCCCCTTTCCAGGGAAGTGGCCTTGGTGACCTGCAAGGCTCTATCCAATCCAATGTTTATATGTCCCAGCTGGTGATAGAAAAATGTCTAATATCACTCAAAGTTGGTATTTTATCGTTGGAAATGCTTATGATTTCTGATTTTCAACTAAGATGTTAACATAGATGCCCTGAATATTTTTGATGGGGACTTCAGATTTGAGGGGTTCAGTTTAACTTCAAGGTTTAGATGCTTATTCTTAAATTGCTAGAAACTGAACCTGGAAAAAACTGAAAATAAATACTTTGACATAGAGTCCATTAACTTCATGCTGGTGTAGGGAATAAGTCTGCATAAATGATCAGCTTCATGTTTAATTTCATTTCAACCAATGAATGTTCAGTAATGAAGTTTATGCACTTGAGAAGGAAGCCTGACATAAGGTACCCAGATTGTTGGACATTTCAAGGGTTATTTCAAGAAATGACTCTAGGTCTGGTCTAAATCTAGTTAAAATCAAAAGAAGTTTTCCAAATGGGAGCTGGATGAGACTTCAATAGTGTAAATCTAGAGTGAGGCCAATAGACTTACTTTGGATTCACATAGTTAAATGTGAGACTAGAATTTTGTCCCCAGTGTTTATCAGCCATGGTAGAAGGCAGGCACTGATGTTTCACCTTAGCTGGAGTTTTGGTCTGCAAGTGATTCACAGATATCCCGCTTAGTCACTGAGGGACCTCATCATCAGTGCAAGCGTACTTCCCTCAGTGCTTGCTTAGGCAGTCAGCGTGGCAGTGACTAATCTCCTTTGTGGGAACGGTGGAAAAGCAGTAAAATTACAGAAGTTAACTTTTGTACAGATAACGCGTAATAAATGCAAAAGATTGAACTCCCCAGAAAGCAGTCACTTGGGAAAACTCTGCCCAATCCCACTTTACCATAGGAAGAGAAATCTATCAAAAAGAAACCCAATAAAACTATAGGGGAGAAAATTTATTACATGTTTTAAGCAGAAAGTAATAAAGTAAACAATATAAATAGAGCAGATAAGCAAAGAAGAGTCTCAGACTAACCACGGCACTTTAGTAAATCCCATTAGACAACTATTTTCACCTTTAAGTAACTGAACATTTTGAAAGCCTGGCCCTCAAGCACTCAAGTTTTATTGAAAGTGAATGGGACTTGAGCTTTTAGATTACTCAGGATTTCTCAGAAATTCCACCCATCATGCTTACCTTTGGAAAAGGTTTAAAGGTTTGCACAAAGTCCTATAAATCAAGGAAAACTCGGAGTAACTAATATGGAACATCCGCATGCAGGAAGAGTAATAGTATTAGATGTCCCCAAAGGAAGAGACCTAGAGGAAAAGCTTAATGTATAAATGCTCTCAAAAAGCTCTTAAGATCTATTTAACAGTAATGCTGCAATTAAACTCACGGAACTTAGCTTTATGCCTGTGAACAGCATGTTCAGCACTCAAACATGAGAGGAGAAAGGCAAGTCAGTGCACTGTTTTGATTTTCTTTGGTATTCTTGGAAGTAAGCTGTTTCAGACCCAGCTTCTTTCTTCCTAACTCCAGAAACATAACGGGCTGCCTACATATGCAATCTTGTCATTAACAGAGAGATGGTTAATTGCACATCTCCATCTTCTCCATTTGCTATACAAGCAAATGGCTACACAGTGTAGATCTGCGCTGTGCTCCTATGGTAGTTCCCTTGAAATAAGTACCTACAGGTACACTGGATGAGTTCATGCTGAATTTAAATAAATAAGGAAATGTGTTACTATATCATAACAACTACCATTTGGAAGTTACCATTGTAGGAATGAAAACACTCTGTTCCACTTATTTGACATAGCAAATTTAAGCATAATACTGTGTATTGCTCGTACACTTAATAGCTTACTGAAAGACCTAAAAATGTCTCTCTCAGTGGAGTGCAAAAACTCAGAAATTTGGAGTTCCGCTTTAAGACCTAACATAAGGGACTTCTGTAAGTAGGACACGTTAATATACACTTTTGAAGTAAAATGTGTTACAACAGTGAATTTCAAATATCGAATTAAACAGGCATTAATATAAACTTATCTACAAATCATGAATATCTACTATTGTCTTACTGTTCACTAGTTTAGCTGATGAAATATTTTCCTCTGGGTTGGGTGTAACTGCTCTTTAAGACTTAGTATTGTCCAATACCTTTCATACACCACCTGCTCAACACTGATGTTGAAATTTCTTTAAGTTTTCATTAAAACACCTGAATATGGCCTTGAACATGGTTTTCTGTTGGGATAATACTTTCAATCAAGTTTGGCTTTCTGTGGCTGGGTGATTTATGTTCCTTTGGTGTCCTAATGATTAAGTGTTTGTGGCCTTCACACTTTGCCAATTTTCCAAAGTTTCTGTCTTATGTTCATAAATGTGGTGTGTGTGATACCTTAAAGACTGTAAGACACAGTTAGGATTTCTTTATTCAGAATATGCATCTGCTCCCAAGGACATGACTTTTTCAGAGAAAACTGTTTGAATCTGAGACAGTCTCTGGATTATAAAGTATTTGTTGTAGGAGGTCTTAGCCTCTGCATGCCACTCCTGTTTATTCTACGTACATATTCTTTCTAAATCAACAATTTATTAGAATTAGACTTTAAGCAATTTAGATGCAAGGAAACTGCTCAGCTGCTGTAAAGCTCAGGTTGCAGGAGCAAAAATCGTAAGGCTGACTTAGATGCCAGGCATTTATTCTACACTTCATGCAGGGATGTCAAGATCTTCCACGGGGGTTCACAGCTGCTAACACGCTGAGTGCGAGGACACTTCAACCAGCCTGCTGGAAGTCCTGAAGAAAGACTGTATTTCAGAAAACACTTCCTGCTTGGACTTAGTGCTTATCTGATAGATGCAGCTGGCAGTCTTTAAGACACTGGGATTCAGTGTCATGGCAGGGCTTAGATATCATTTCTCTTAATACTCCACCAGCAGAACTATTGCATAAGTTGCAAAAGTGGCAAGAATACTTGCCCCAAAAATGCAACTCCTCAAGATGAATCTCTAGATTAAGGGATTATGCAGCATCCCTTTTGAGTGGCTGGGTCATTGTGCAGCCTGGAACGCAAGTCAGGGACTCAGGAGATCAGGTAGAAGGTAGCCTGACTTTACCCTGACAGGTGATGTCCTTAGGATATTTTTGGAAGCTCACACTCCCTGGATGTGCATCACTGTTTTCCCTCAGCACCACAAACCTCTACACCTAGAGAATTCTTACACTTCTATGTACAGAATTCTTGATTTCCCCCTAGAGGGCACTTCAGGATATATCTGAACTATAGTCTCTGTAATGACCTCAACTCATTTAGATCTCTCACAATCGCTTCAAATTTGCTGATTCACAGAATGCTGAGAGAAGAGCTACAGCAGCAGTAGGTGGCTGTGTGTGGGTTATAAAAATGATCCAGGAAGAAAGGCAGATATTAAGGAAGTCAGTCTATTCTAAGCCAAAATTTGTCAGTACCTGACCCACTAGTGCGAAGGACGGGTTCCAGTAGGGTTGTCCATAGATGGGGTCGATCCAAGACACCTGCACGTGGTCTGGGACATCTCCTGATCTGCCAGGCATATACAGATATGCCTAACCTCACAGTCTTGTCAGGAAGACAGTAAGATCCCCTATACCTCTCAGGAGACTTAAAAAATAAGATTCTTAAGTTAGGTAGATAAAAAGCAAATTTGGAAGAAAATAATTAAAAATAGGAAGCAGAACACCAGGGTACCAGAAGGATCACAATTATAAATATGTGCAGATGTGGCCAGGGAGACAGCACCTCAAAGAGAGAGAAATATCACAATCATTTTGTAGAACTGCAGAATAAAGAATATAAGACCTTGTACGTTAACTGACATAACAGAGGCCCCACTTTACTCATCTGGAGGAAGCAGAAAATTTCTTGATAAGAGTAGAAAAAAAAAAGAAGATGTGACTAGAAATAGCTGTTTTACTTCTCCATTTTTCATCTAATGGGCATAATTTACATAGGAATGATATATATATTTTACATATAAAATGACAGCAGGAATTATATCATTTTACCAGCAGGTACAACACATATCCACTAAGCACTATACAAGATCTAATGTAAATGGGACATGGGGACAGTACACTATCAAAGACACTTTAGCCCACTTCCTCAACCTGGAAAAGATATACTAAATCACAAGTGATTTACATCAGCTGAAGAGTCAAACCTTTGGAAGGAAAGAGAATACAGGGTAATTAATGGCCCCAGCTGTGAGTTCTACATATTAATTGATGATACCTTTCACACCACAAGAATTTTTCATTTTGGATGTTCTCATACTAGCGCTCTTTAATTAATAAGAAAATTGAGAGATGGAATCTTCTGGTTTGTTATCAGCTACATTAATTCAGAAAGTGTTTTGGATTTTTTTTTTTTTTCTGAGACCCTCTCTTGCAAAATGTGTTTCTAAAACTGCTGGAACTACAGGTGGAGTTTTTGATGCTCTGTCCGCTACCGAGCTTTTCTAATATACACCAGAAAACAAAATTGTAGAAAATTCAAGGTCATATGTATTAATATCTCAAGATGTTTAAGCATTTTCAGTTGTTAAATAATTATCTACCTTGGAAGAAACTGTGAATTGTTGGCAGTTGTGTCTTGATTGGATAATTGACTATTACAGTTTAATTTTAACGTAGTCACACTGGAAGCAATAAAATGCACTTCAGGTAGTGGGGTGGAAGGAACATAATAAAAAAAGAATAAGGAAAAAAAACCCTACAACAAACTGTCTTAATATTCCACACAAGACTACTACCTATGGGAGTTAAATATAGTACATGGTCATTTTATTAAGAATTGTATCATAATGTGTTGGCACCGGAGAGTGTATTTAACCTTGCCTGGACAACTTTAGCTTGTCATTTCTTGGCTTTGGAGTACCTTGCTTTTAAGTATGCATAGGACTGGTGTGAATGTGGAAGGTTAAAGATAGTACCATCTCCATGCAGTTCTGCCCAGTGAAATAGCTGAAAAACAACACAATGCAATTAAGTCTTTCCCATACATGCAGGCTTTTGAGATCCCTGTCAGGCAGTCTATGTTATAACACACCCATGGAAAACCTCAGCCCTTGGGGATCTCACCTTAACTGGTCAGCAGGCAGAGTGAGGAAGGGTAAAAGAAGATCTTACCCTCCCTGCTTTGTGACTTACAGACACTCATAAGGAACTCAAAACACCTTGTAAGAAAGTTTTTCTAGGTAATGGAAATGTCTTACCCTCTATTTACCACTGGGAAAATTATGATGAAGAAAGATGAGGTGACTGGATTAGGTAACTGAGTAAGCCAGTAGTACAAGGAGAAATGGAAACCAAACCCTAGTATAGTCTTCTATTCACAAAACCATATTTGCTTATCTAAATATTTGTACGTGCATTTAAATAACCAGGACATCTTTTCTTAATAGCGTGAACTGTGTTATTTTCTGTAACTTAGTTTATATAAAGTGATAGAGTCCTAAGACTTGTATGTTAAGAAATATTTAAAGTAACTGGTTGGGATCAGTTAGATATTAAAAAGTATCCAATATTGTCCTGGTCAGTCTTTGCATCTATATGTATATGAGTATCCATCATGCCAAAAATTTGGTTTTCTCTTTTCATATTAGAAGTGTTCTGAAGCTGTGTTTGTGTTTTATGATATGCGTAATATGTCACAGTAATTTAGCTTAACATCAATAATGATAAGGACTATAGACAAGTAAGTAGGTAGACAGCTAGCTAGCTAGATAGCTAGCTAGATAGATATGTAACAAATAGCTCATATTTTACCATTACTATTCAGAGCCTTGGACCTCAATGCAATTGTTGTTTTTCTTATCACTGTTCCCCCGCTTTCAAAAATGATACCCTAAAAAGCATCTTTTAATAAGATGAGATAAGGAACTTGTAAGAAAATGAAGACAAAAGCTATTCAGAACAAAGCCCTGTTATATGCAAATGGTGTACTTCTATTGATAAAAGGCCTTGAGGAATCTAAGACTTTATCAAAGTTAAGGAAAGAATTCAGTTGTATTTTATGATAACAGATTAACCTACCATAATTAAAAGTGTTTCCTTTTTAATTTTGTTTTTGTCAGCTGTCTTAGCTGAGAAACGGGAATGTCAGCTATAAAATACATTAAGTCATCAAAATAAGATTAAAGTTACCTTGATAGTTTAAAATGAATGTGGTACCATGATAAAAATACAGAAACACCTGAAGGAACATTTTGAACTTTTATGAAAGAGTAAACCGGGTCTGACAAATCAACTGAGCTGAAGTTTTTTTGGCAAGGATGATATTAATTCATTGCAATGTGTGAATAAGAATTGAACAACAACTATAAAAAGAAACCAAAACCTCAGCGGCCAACACTGAGTTTATTTAAGCATTAGTACACTAGATAGTGTCTATGGGAGCAAGAAACCTGACTCAGTACGAGTAGAATTTTAGAGTTAATTCATGTACAGAAAGGTTACAGACTGTTCACAATAATGAGATGAAAATGACATATTAAGAAACAGAAAAGAGGTGAAAGTATCCTTCTGTGTTGCAAACAGCAGTTTTGTGCTGAGATCAGTTAGTCTGAGTTTGCAGTTCCGTTGTATATTCTAATCTATTATTTATTTGGGATTCATTTTGCAGTGTTCAGTTTTACCCCTTGGGCTTCCCCCATCTAAACTAGATCTGTGTGACATGTCATCTGTTTAAAGCCTCCTCTGCAACATGGAAGTAATTTTTTTTTTTTTTCCTGTGACAGAAATTAAAATAATTCCCATTTAAGGAAAGTGAAATTAATGTCCCTTCGAGGCCCCTTCATAATGATAGAAGAAAATGGACCTTTTCAAACCTTGGTGTTGCATTTATAGTTCAGAACCATGCAAGATATGGACTTGAATTCACTATTCAGAATCCCCCAACCCTGACTAGTTCAGATATGATTTTTACTCAAAGCTCTATTAAATATGAGGCTGAGAGACAGCTGAAATAACTTCTTTGTTGAACTTCCTGACTGGCAGGGTAACTGGAACGTCACCCAAGAATTTCATCACTGAGTAAGGATTTGTAGAGCGTAAAGGTAAGGTGAGGACCAATCTTGTTTGCTTTGAGACATCCTTTCAGCAGTCCAAAGTGTGCACTTGTTACATTTTTACTTAAGGCTTACACAGATTTAAGGAATATTTGCATAGAACCTGTCTTGGTATTTTGCATAGTATGAGGAAAGGCACACCCAAGATTGTCCCATGGGAAACACTGAAGAACAATGGACCGGAAAAAAAAGAAGTAAATTCCTAATATCACTACAGGAAGTTATTCTTTCTTACAGATTACAGTCCTGGTAGGGGTGATGTTCCTTCTTAACAAGGTCACCACAGTGATTCGAACATTTCCAGTGGCTGTTTTAGTAATACGGAAAGTGGGAAACAACTGTAGCTATTGAGGGCAAGCTAATGAGAACACTGATGAGCATATTACTGAATTTTCAAAAGATGTGCCTAGGACTCCATTTTATGAGGCCAGAGCAGTTATGAAAGAGGATCCATGTCGATATTTATGAGCAATCTCTTTAGTCTAATTTGAGTTGAATGCTTGACATGGGTACAGATCTTTTAGGAAGACCAGACTCAGAGTCCCTCAAGGCCTAGCACTTAGAGCCCCCCGTGCATGCTCTTTCTCACTCTCTGTCCCACTCACATTTGCTTTTTCCCCTCTCAGAAGGACAGGGGATACCATGCAGTTGATTGAAAATTAAAATAATATCCTCTAATGGCAGGTGATGCTGCTATAACCATTAATACCTTACCACATATTTTAGGTTTCCCTTGTGTTTTTGCATTTAGAGTAGTCTGTGGTCATTTTCATGGTGCATCCCTAATGGCTGTGCTCCACTTCTGCCAAGGCATGATGGAGTGACCCCATAGTTGTTGCATGTTGCAAGCTGATGTCCCCTATCCGGGAAGATGCCACCTGATCCTACCACTGCATCACCTTGGGGCTCTGAGCTCTTCAGATCCTATAAACCAAGAAGCTCTGCCTATAGGGATGTGAAAGATTTTATGCGGGCTATTTTTTTTTCTTTTTTACAGATATTTTCACACTAGATAAACTAAGGGCTTGATCCTGAATGGTGCTGAACAGCCTGGCTACGTGCTGGTAGAGCATGTTCCTTGCTTGAAACAAGACAGAAATGTCCCACCTCTTCCTGCAGAACGGCTGACCCCGATAGAAATGAAGGTCACGCAGCACCTAACACGATTAGGCCTGAAATATTGAAAGGTTGACTAAAAAGTGAAAAAAATGGTGAGTTGCCTGCAGTGGATGTGTGAGTAGAGTACAGACAGCTGATTCTTTAGGCATATTCAGTGTATGTCACTCATATGTTGCAGCACATGTATGTCTCTGCCTTGTAAAAATTAAAATAAGCCACTGCCAACAACAAATAAAAGGAGATAATTTCCCAGAGGAAAACATTCCCTAAGCAAAGATTAAATACTGTTATTTATACAATATGTAAGAATAAGAAGCAAAACATACTCCCATGTGATCTTTGTCAATATTTTGTTAATTATTAACACACATGAACACATATACGCTTTTCCCGAGTTGCTGTTCTTTCCCCTTAATAAAGTTTCACCTTTTTCTGTGCCATGTTGTTACTTGCAAACAGGGAACTACTGGCCACGGTACATGCCTGGGGAGATGTTTATGTTTTCCCATTACTCTGGTTATGGGTTGGAGCCAAAAGTATTTGTTGTTTTGAAGAGGAATGCCATGCATTTGAACAAGATGTGCATTGCTATTGCAGGAAAACTACAATAATGGTAGCAGTACGCACCTCAGCCTGTGTTTTTCCTGTGCCGTGTGTGCATGCCATTGATCCCTGCTACTGATCCCCACCATCCCCTCGGTTTCCCACAGCTGTAACTCTCTCCCAGGGTCTCTCTCAAGAGTACACCAAGTTATTAGGTCCACGAGCAATGAAACTTCTCAGCTGCATGTTCCCAGACACAGTTTAACTCCCCCTTCCTACCCATGCAGTGTGATCTGCTGTGCCCTGCGTGGGGATCAGCCATGTCCCTGACCCACTCCCTAGGAGACAAGAGGGCTGCAGGATCTGCCTGAGGGGCTCCCCAGTTACACTGACCAGGGCAGGGTTTGTCCGCTCAGGAGTGATAGTGGGAGATGGTCAATGCCACCTGTCAGCTCAGGGCTTTCAAAAGCAGCAACACTTCTGCTCCTTTCCACCTCTGCCTTTCTCCTTATCCCTGCTTTCTTTCCACTTCTGTTCCAGCTCTGCAGGTTTTCTGATCCCCTGCTGAGACAACTCAGCTCGCTAACCCTGCAAACAACTACTTCAATTCTTTGTATCTCCAGCTGCAATGTTTGCCAGATTTGGCAAATTAGCCACTTTGTAAGTGCTGTGCAG
>Ga0181612_118908_pt1 | contig 11081 bp, 4 predicted proteins | sample HoacroProtozoa21_FD_119630 | JGI IMG/M metagenome (GOLD analysis project Ga0181612, IMG submission 119630) | Hoatzin crop microbial communities from Cojedes, Venezuel. Combined Assembly of Gp0051906, Gp0051904, Gp0051908 | reverse complement strand
TGAAATACAATAAATTTGAAAAATTGAATTAGCACTAATTGCTACATACTAGTAAGTATAAAGTAACAAGAGGCAGCTTTTGCTATGTGAACTTCATAGTTTACAAGTTACCATTGCACAAATACTCTCACTACTTCTAGACATGCTAGTGGAATTGCATATCTGACTTTCCACTCCAAGAATACTTAACAGAATATGAAATTCTTCCATCACAATGGTAATGAAGCTCAAACTTCACACTCCCAGAGGAGATTCCACAAACAAATCCAGTAGAAAACAGATCTTTGCAGTATTTCTAAGTGTTTTAGAACAATATGACACTGATCCATCACACACGTTTATATTTCAGTTTCTAGAGTTTATGACAGACAAAAACGTCTGACAATACAAAGTAACTAAACTGCACACAAGAAGAAAGCTATCCACAATTCTGAATACTAGCAAATGCAAGCTCTTGAAATGAACGTAGTCAAGGAATTAATTTAACCTACCATGCTTGTAGTGAACCTCCTCCATGTATTGTTATTATTATAAATGAGTACTTGTGCAGAACTACATCGTTCAGTCCTTTTTTTTGCCCAGATGTTGACCTATTGATGCTTCAGTTTTCCAACCACAAAACAGACAGTGGCTTTTCCCACTCTCATTGGAGCATTTTGAGGATAAAGACAGCATAAATCATGGAATATTCAGCAAGTGCTGTGATATGGCTAGACAGAATAGATTTTTTTAAAAATGCCAAATAACCAATCATTTACAGAAAGGGTCTCACCATCAACTCTGCAGAGAGATGTCCCAGGACTCTGTCACACTAAATGTTTACCTAACTAACCTGCTGGAGAAGAAAACAGCAAGGTAAGGTATGCCTAACGGTAAGGCATAATGTTGTAAGGAAAACTGGAGAAACGGTTCTACCAAACCTGGAACCATTATATTTAAGACTAAGAGAAGCACATTTCTAGATAACCACTTTAAAACAGCTGATGGCCTACTATAAAGTCTAAGTAAAGCTTGAACAAGTAAACCCACACGAGAACTGCTTAAGGCCTATCATCTTCAGGTCAGCGACCACCTGGATAGGAGAGAAAAACATCTGGCTGACTTACCTTGCCGTCAAATTTTGAGTACTCATTGAAGGGGTTATTCAGCTGCAGCGGACACTGCTCAAGTCGCACAGAGAGTATTGACTGCTTCCCAGAACACGGAGATTTCACTCTGAAATTCTTTTTTTCAAATAGTGAGCTCAGCTCCTCTGCTGTAAAGCAGAAAAGAGATTAGAGTAATTGTACTAGCAGATGGACAGAGGCTACTATTTACCACAGAAAGATAACATTATAAGAAGGAGAGCAAAATCAAATATATAAAACAATAAATGTTTCAGCAGGGCAGAATCCACCACCACTCTTTCATAGCCCAAAGACATGAAATCATAAGAAATTTGAATGATGCTACTGTTTAGGCTGAGGAAAAGACTTTTTTTTCCTCCATGCAGACAATGGAGCTGATCCCTACTGGATCCACTTGAGTCAAAATAAAAATCAAGATTCAAGGACAGAATTACGCATTCCTGGTCTTTCTGCTTGCCCACCTTTTTCTAAACGAACAGCAAATGCTACGCAAAAGAACTGTTGACACATCTACAGTAGGCCACGCAAAAGCATTTCAAACCGAGCTTGTAACACACGATATTATGCTGTATCACAGGACAATATTACACTACCCCATTACTATATTATAATGCTGCTATGTTGTCAGCAATAGGTTTGGAACTACATCTGATCCAAAATAATCATTTATTTGGATTTTACTTCTCATAGGAGACTGGATATGGTCTCCTCTCAAAAACTTCAAAACACCATTCCAGATAAATAGTCTGCACAAGAAAAAAAAAGCTTTCTAAAACCAAAAGTGGTAACAGTTAGTGAATTTTGTGTGGTTTGTGAAGGCTCATAAAACCTCCAACAAGCAGCTCTTTTTATATGAAACCGCCGCATAGCTGAATTCCCAGCAACAGTTTCACTTAAAAATTACAGGCATACTTAAAAAAAAAAAAATTAGGGCTTCTTATGTTATAAGGACACCACAAAATCAGGACAGAGCCTGGGGTGTTGTAGCATGTTAGTACCAACGGGTCTCATCTGCAAGAAACTGCGACTGAATCTGGACAAGTTTTTTCCACATCTGCTCTAGGAACCAAGTACCCCCAAACTCCATCAATCACTACCTGAGAACCAACACCAGCCCTCCTCGACCGACTCCGCTCTGCGTTCCTACATTTGGATTCTCACGTCTTTATGTGTGGCTCCTCCAGGGAAATGAAACTGCTCCTAAGGCAGAATGACTTGGGACTTGATCCGCAGGGAGTTGGTTAATTTCTTAAAATGTGAAATTAAAACTTGTCACATTATAACTAGTCAAAAGCTTAGTTTATTTTTATCAGCAGATTGCCTGAAAATTCAGACAGTTGGCAAAAGTGCTAAATACTGGCACTAAGAGATACCCAACAGTCTTGTGAGAGGCTGCTATTAACCAAAAGAGCTTAATTAAATCCTTTTTAAATGTGGCAACTTGAACTCCATTAGGTATTCTGTTTTTTGTAACAGGCTTATCTCTTTTTGTAAAAAAAAAAAAAAAATCTCAATTACAATTAACGATAGACTATTACCCTTAACTGGTACTTTTTGGGTGTTTGGAAAATACCGTGTACCTTCAAATTCAATGTAACGGTTTTACTGGTTCACGTGAAAAAGTCAGTCTTTTGTCTTCAAGTTTTGTGTCCAGAGAAATGTTAAGATGATTTCTTTATCATTTCCTTTGTTGGGATGTGCAAAAAGAGGATCTCAAGAATTCTTCTGCATTCATTAGTGTGACACCTGTTTTGCTTTGAGTTTTATATAGCTTTTACTCATGTCAAATATCCCACATGACTGAAGAGTTTAAATAACACTTTCTATAAGATTGTAAATTCAGCTGGCTGAGATAGTTTTCCTTTTACAGAATACTTCATAATTTCAAAAAATTCAACTCATTTAGGAAGACGAATCCAAAAACTTCTAAAGATTTGTGCAAAAAGCTAGAAGATAGATCTTCCATTGAACATTTTGTCAAATAATTCCTGATAGACTCGGGCTGTGAGAGTTCCAATTAAAAACATTAAAAAAAATTTTTAAAAATCCTCAAATTTCAGGGAAAAAAATATTATATTTTTACACTAAACTACCTTTAATTGCATAATTTTTAATTCTTAATTAAAACTGAGTTTTTCTGTCAGTCTATATTAGATGTATTTCTCATCTCTTGTGATTTTGTTAGCTATACGAGCTGTTCTACATGGGCTGCGTGCAAGGCTTTCGAAAAACTCCCTCAATATATTGTTATTTTATATTTTCGTGCTCTGGAATTAATGAAAGATGTAAACACAATGTTTTGTTTCTTGCTTTCATCTATAAAATAGCTAGTATTTTACAAAAAAAGTATAACCTTTTGTATGTACACCCATATTTGGTTTACAGGACCCACAGACAGCTTTACTAACATTGATTTGCTCTCTATATGGCATGAAGCTGAAATGTTTTTTTCATTTTACTGAAAAAGAACGAATGCACAGAAAGATGATGTAAACTGGTGGCACAGCAGGACAAAAACCCCAGACCTCCAGTGTGTTACACTTTAATTTCAGTCAGTCAACTGCCCTTGAAGCATTTTTCTATTTGTTAATCCCTGAACCAACCTCAAACGCACAGAGATTTTCTTTGTCAAGTCCACACACTCCCACCACCTCATCTTTCAGACTCCCTCCTGACAACGCAAACAGCTTGTCTCAGGACAGTGGGCAAACAGACGACGAGTAGAAAATATTCTTTTTTTTTCCCATTACCACATACATAATTACTCGTCTCTCCCTTCCCTTTCCCTTCATCCTGGTAGTGCACTTTTATTTCTGTACCTAGTAATTAAAAACACGAGTCACAAAAAATACTTCATTGCCAGATGCCTCAAATCCCGACTCCCTATCCACCTGAGGGCAGGGAGGTGCTTACGAGAGTTGCTCTCTCCAGTACGGCATCTCTCCGGGGAGCGATCACGGGACGCGGCACCACCTGACTCCAACAAAACAACTTTCCAGCACCCTCTCCGCTTGCACGGGGTCAGCCATAGGCTCAACTCTGTCTAAGGCTCAGGCAAACACAGGCAGAAGAGGGCAGGCGAATTCCCCCCATCCGAGAAGAGCTCTTTCTGTTGTTACCGCTTCCATCCACGCTCTCCAGTAACACTACGCAGACAAGGTCTCGTCCCCACACGCTGGACAAAGAGGACAATACAGTGGATATCCTTCAGGGCTCCTTTCTCCTGGCCTCTTCCTGCTGCGCTGTTCTTCACGCGAATAAGTGAGAACTATGTAGAATCTCAGTGACTAAACAGAGAAGGAAAATCAGCTCTGCCCATACAGAGAGCTACCGAGTGCCTGGAGTTTTTCTGTAACTTATTTTTTATTTAAATTTGTTCTGCAGCAGGGAGGGACTGCTCTATTCGCCTGCAACCCCAGCACATTCTTGCAGAGGGGGACACCTCTGTTACTGCTGGTTGACAGATTCTGTCCATCTTCCAGGCAGCACGTAAAAGGAACTAAACGTCATGGTGGAGCCCACATGAATAAAACCCCCCCACAAACAGCGCAGTCCCAGCAGGAAACTGGAGTCTTCAGTGCAATTCAGTGTCAAGAAATATCAAGCACATATAGTTAGGGATAACGACAAAAAAGAGAATTGCATCATCATTGGTCAAATGCTATAAAACATTGAGCAAAGAGAGTTGGAGGTTATGGTAGATTAAACTTTAAAACCTACAACTCTGCTTACAGGAGTGGAAAGGCAAAAACGTTTTAGAAGACATTAACAGAGGTATCAAACATAGCTGAACACTGTACTAAGGATCAGTGCAACCGTGGTGCTCCTGTGAGCAGCTTTGTTCACTCCTCTAAAAAAAAGACATTACAGAGCCAGAGAAGGTTCTGCAAGTGACAGCAAGGAAGATACAAGGATTAGACAAAAAAAAGGAGATTACACAGGGACCTTATTAAGATATACACAAATTTTGAAAGAAGTAGGCATGACAGACCATACAAAGGTTTGAATGTGTGTCAAATACAACAGGAATAGATACTAGCTTGAGCTACAAAATGAGAGAATTGAGAGATATTTAATTTCATATATTACAATTTAAACAATGTAGAACATCCAGCCAGAAATACTTCATTATATAATTGAAAAAAAAAGAATAGCACATTTTTTGAGAAGTCAGTGACACCAGTTTTTCCAAGGAAAGGCTAAGGCAGCATTTATTATGCTTTAAGTAGATCATATATACACATTATTTCTTAAGATTTCCCCCTTATCTAGAAAAGTAACCACAAAAACACTCTACAAAAGTAATCTCTACAAAATTCTTCATCACATCCGGTACACCAAATGCCAGTGGAAATAGCTAGACAGCCATAACTTCCATGGAGACAATGATCCTGCATTTTGAATGCAGACACCTGCCAATCGCCCGCCCATACAGCACGGGCACGTCCTGCTCCCTACACACCTCACAGTAACACCAAGAGCTTGAGTGTCTCTGCTTCTTGCTCACCAAGACAACAGAAGCCTCAGAAGATAATGATGCTACAGGATGTCAGAATACACAAACATGGTATTAATACCTTAAATTGCAAAAAATAAAGCAGCCACTCAAATTAGTTCAGTCCAACAAACTATGTTTTAAACATCTTTGTTCTTCATTTTGCCTTTATTAATAACGTGGAATGCCCTAGTCACCGCTGAAAACAAATGAGACGCCTGTGGCACCCTGCCTCCCCCCCCAAATTCTGGGAAACACAACTGGGGAATGAAGGCAAATACAACAATTAGTATTTCCCCTCTGCTTTGAAAGCTGAAGTGACAATTACAAACTGAAAATGTTGTAACCATCAAAAGCACAAATGAAAACAGTAGGAAAATAGAAGATCTTTTTACCTGAGTAAGAAGTATTTCTGTCTTTCCACTGAACATTTTTGCATTTTATTTGATTTTGTCTCTCTTTCCGCAGACGTTCTAGTCTCTGAGCTTGAAAAGAAATATTATAAGTTTGTCAATGAAAGTTTACTATAAACAAAGACATAATTAACTACCTTTATATGAATAAAGATGTTTTATACTGCATATGTAGGGGGAAAAGTCATAAAATTTTAAAGGTGGCACCCCTGAAAAGCAAATACCAACAAAAACATGAAAATGTTCTTGATTTATAATTGAAATTAGAGGATATAAAACATTAATAGAGATCATAAAGATAGTATTAACATGGAAGAGAATAATAAAATGTGAAAACTTCTGTGATTAATATGACATTTCATTATATAAATCATTAATAACGGTCTTAAAGGAATTTTAATGCACAAATGAACTGAAGTGAATATTACATTACAGGAATAAAATTACTGTTATGAATTACTCTACCCGTTTCAAAAATTAAAGATAAATGAACTCAGACTAGACTATTAAAGTTTTAAATATAAAATCCTTTATCTAAAAATCATGAAAATTATAAAATGTCAAAGCTATATAAATTAGCATAGCTTTTTCTTCAGTGTGCTGAAACAGTTTATAGGTAGTAAAATAAATGATTTGTATCTTCACAACATTAGTCAAATCTTAAAATGAATATAGTATTTCTTTATGTATATTTTGACTCCATCTTCAAAATACTGTTTGAAAAAAGCCTCAGATAGTTACAATATGAAAAAACTTACAGACCAGGGTACCAGATAATACCTTCAATCATCTTTTTGTTAACAGTAAGCTCTCCCTCAGGAAATGGTCAGCTAAACCTGGTAGAAGCTACCCAAGACAATGATCACAAGAAATAACTGATGCTATGAAACGTCCACTCAAAATAAGAAAGCAGATTAGACTGGAAAGTAGGACTAATAATGTTGACCACTGAAGGAAACAATTTGCTGGATGTATTACCATTTTTGATGTATTGAGATCATTCATTAACTAAAATGGGTTTGTAGAAGAGATTCTAAAAAGTACTAAGTTACTCTGACAATTTTTAGATACAATTTGAGTTCCTTGAGCCACTTCACCAATTAAAAAAAAGCTTAATTAATATTTTCTACCCCTCCTATTATTGTTCTTTCACATTCACTCTTTGAACTGAATTGTGGACACAGGATGATGTGATTTTTGCCCCCATAAAAACTTTCAACTGAGGAAAAAAGTAACCCTTTGAGGTTGAACAGCTGTACCAAGCAGTTTCAGGCACAAACACAAACAGGGACTTGGATGTCTACTTCCCATCTAAGTCAACGTGAGGTTTGTGCCTAAATACCTCTATGTATCTTACTCTTCCTGAAATAAGAGAAGAAGTACTCCTGCTTATAAGTTTAAATATTGGGTAAAACACTACTGTAGTGTAGATATTTTATTCTGAAAGAAAAAACTTTTCTCCTCCAATTACCGTCCAAGACTGTAGCTCAAAATTGCCTCCCCAAACCCCTTCTTCCCACACACGACATCAGAAACTGTTAGGTTCATATGTAAACAATGGATAAAAGATAGACTAGAAATAAGAATGATGCATGTTTTTACCCTCTTTGACATGTTCACCCCTTGTCAAGACAAGCGTACTAAAGCGCAGTCACCAGCTTCACTAACTCCACCCCCTTCTTCTATCTACAGTTGATCACAAATGATCATTTACTGTGGGACTGTATTTCCGCAGCTCCAAATCAGATGGAATTATCAGTACCTACTAGAAGTCCGAATTATTTAAGGTTCATGCCCACCAGAAGCATGTTAGTTTGAAAGCTTTCTGTGTGCAAACGTCACTGACCAAATGTAGGTCTTGTTTCTTTCATCAGCCATTAGCAACTAGAGGAGCCTTTGTTTCCAGCCACGTGGATCGGGAGAGTTCGCTGCGTTCCCATGCACCCAACGCCTCGCACAGGCCTGTCTCCACTTTAGTTTTCTGAAACCCCTCTGGATACGGCGGAGAGAAATCAGTGAGGAGAGGAAGCCCAGAGCCAAAGACCACCCATGACCCACTCGACTCCTGAAGACCAGGAGGAGGAATTTGGCGGCAGACAGCCCCGGCATTCCGCCCCGATGTGACATGCAATACCCTAACGCATCTCACCCACTGCACATCCCTTTCAAGACTAAGGGGATAACTTTGATACCAGAACGTACATAAAATTCACTTCCAAATTGGCTTAGCCACATGAGAACTACCCAATAACCAACATTTCTCTAGCCTCTGCAGAGATGTGTGGAGTCTTCTACAGCAACACATTATTTCTACCATTTATGAAAAAGATACTATTCTGGTAAGGTACTTTATGACAAAACAGCTTTGCAAAAGAAAATAAACAGTCATATTCCATCCAAAAACAATGGTTAAAGACAGAGATAATTTTATTTGTCCCGGTATAAAACCAAGGAGAATAAAGAACAGCTTGCATGTTAAAAGAAGTCTTCCACTACTACCTGTTGATACACCAAATTACACTATCTTCTCTTTCCAACCCTAAAAACCATTACCTGCTTTTCAAAGAACAAATGTTCCTGCTCTGCATAAATCTACTTGGTAGTTAGGGATTAAGTAAAAAAAGAAATGCCCTTATGTTTGCCCATTTTAGGAGAAAAAAATTGCAGATTTCACAGTTAATGAGTTTTTGGACTTTTGATATGTACGAACACTTCGTTCTACGTATGTATCTGTTTTCTTCCATCAAGAACTTGCGTAAGTACTTGTGTAATGCAAACAGCAATTATATTAAACATAGTTAACTTTCTCTTTAATTTGTTCCTCTTCCTGCATTTTTGAAAAGGGTTCAGTACTGATCAACTTGGATTCTTTGTAGACTTTTCTCCACCCTGCTCTGTTTCAAATCATAGTCCGATTGCCCTAATAACTGCATTGGGCTCCTGGTGGTACCAGGACACACAACGGAACACAAAGGACGTGCCAGACGAAAAGAGGCAAAACAACAGCTCCCCAACAGACTGAGTGGCCTAACCGTTATTTCAGAATATGCCACCAACTGGAAGCTGAAATGGTTTCAATCCATAATTTAAATGGAGATTACTCTATCAATTTACTCGGTGAAGTAATCCTTCAGAATTATTTTTGGAGCAATTCCGTAGAACTTTAAACTTTGCCTCTCCTTCCTCATAAACTACACCATCAGCTGAACTAATGACGGCCTCAAGGCCAACGCCAGGCTGTCAGTCGCAGCTGTGTGTTCAGGGGATCTCCAGATCTAACTCTCCATTATGAGATCAGTGCCCTGTCTTTTCCGTAACTTTTGACAACTTCTTTGTGAAAGGTGTTTCAAGACATCAGTACCATACAACATTTTACTTGTTAGGTAGAGCACAGATGTTTTTTCTGAGCTCTAGGTGGTGTTATAATACCTTCAGAAATCATCTGGAAAAAAAAAAATACTGTAACACAAAGAGATCACTATTTACCACCCTGCACCAACCTTTTCATATATGTTTTACACCGCAGAACTTCTGTTCACTGCATTCCTTGGGCACAAGTAGAAGTCTGAATATCCCTCATATGAAACAAGTGGGACAGCTTTCTTCCAGTCAAGACAAACTGAGCATATTTCAAAAAGGTGTACACACTTAAACTTTCTAACTTGATAACTTCAATCCTAGCTCAAGGTTTTTCTTAGAAATAAAACTTCAGAAGACAAAATGCAGACAAGTCGTTCACTTCGTTGGCTCACATCACACTTCATTCCTCTCTTTTATAACAAATAGATTTGATGCCTCACTAGGTAGATTTTTCTCAGAAAATAACTATCCTGTTCAAATGTTAACACCCCTCCAGACATTAACAATAGAAACATCAAAGACTGTTCAAGTACTTTGGATTTAGACTTGATGTCTTTGCAATTTAAATTTTTTTAAGATATAAAACTGACTACCTCGATGTTCCTCTGCACATGAGTAAGTAAAACAGCAATTAAAACTCAGCTGACAGCACACTACAGTAACTGAATCATCATGTGTCCTTTTATAAAAAGGGTCTCGATGTTACAAAAGAAGTTTGGCAGATATCTAGCTAGTCATGCTCCGACTTGTCCATGCAAGCCAGACTAATGGAAACTGCATTTAAAAGGCTAATGTTATCTTGGCTGCAAACGGCACTCACCTGTGTTTGATCGTCTTCTGATTCCAAAGTCCCAGCTTGAGGTAATATCGACTGATTGGGAATACACATAGCCCTGAGTCTCACCGTTGCTTCCCTGTGTTTCTGAACCACTGTCCCCATACGCTGACGAGGGATTAAACTTCTCCAGGTCAACATCGTGATCTATCAGGACCATTTCACACATCCCTGTGTCATCACTGGTCACGTGGGACTGCCGAATATGAGCAAGTATAATTGTTGGGTTGTCCAGGAAAGCCATTCTGTCCACTCGTCCACCACTTCGCTATACTATCTTCTCTCCATCTTGTTCCATGGACACACGTACCTAGAAATAGAATGTACACAGCATTTTAGGGAAAAAAACACCACAAACACAAGTCACCAAAACCCTGATTCAAGAATTTTGGATGCACAAAACCTGACTCAGTTTTGTGCGGTGAATTATTTTAATTCTTTTCCAGTTTACTTAAGTCACACTGCTTGCTGAGATCCACTGCAGGAACGGTGGTTTTGAAGGACAGCTTGAAACCTGAATCCCAAGACAACAGAACAGACACCTCCGGACAGGTCCCACTGCTCTACAACAAGTGGTTACTATAAGGCAAAATAGTCCAAGTACTACACATAGCAGGACAGAGAGAAAATTCACAAAGGAAACATCTGTCTATTCAAATTCATAAATTCACAAAACTGGACAGGGTTTTGAATCTCTTTTCACCCGTCGTAACTGCACGTTACCGTTTTTCTTCTGCCTCTGCACACCACCTCTTTGATCGCTTTGTCCCAGACCCGCTTCAGGTTTTGTACCTGCAGGAAGCCCCGGACAGGCGACACGCGGCGCGTCCCCGGGCTGATGCCGCACGGCG
>Ga0181612_106933_pt1 | contig 11081 bp, 5 predicted proteins | sample HoacroProtozoa21_FD_119630 | JGI IMG/M metagenome (GOLD analysis project Ga0181612, IMG submission 119630) | Hoatzin crop microbial communities from Cojedes, Venezuel. Combined Assembly of Gp0051906, Gp0051904, Gp0051908 | reverse complement strand
GGGGTGCAGCTGAAGGACGTTGAAGCTGTGTTCTAATTTTGCTAGAATTCACTTATGGACCAAGTTAGGGATTCGGTTATTTCACAAAGGCAGGAACCTTTCCCTTTTTGGAGGCACCATTCCACGATGTACTAATTCCATCCCCACATTGCGTATAGTAGCTCATGTTGAAGTGTTGAATACCTAATAATATTTTTTTGTCCTTCTTTGTCAGCCTGAAGGAAGTATGGATAAATTCAGTTATTAAGAAATTAAAGGAAGTTCGTTAAAATATTCTCTCTGTGGGGACTTGAGGATTAGAGAGGTGTTTCCAGACAGTGCTCTGAATAATTTAGTTAGATAGTTTGCCCTTAGGGAGTTTGCCCTCAGAACCAAATGAACCTTGAAATAGACACTCTGACTGTTATTTCCTAATTGACTTGATATGAAGACACTCCCAAATCAGGTGGGCTGACATAGATTTAATTACTTATAATGCTATATTATTATTATTTAGTAGTAATACTGTAGCTGTGATGTTTTAAGATTCAAGAAATTTCAAGCCCATAAGAAAGGCAGTATCTTTTATTAGACTAGTCTATAGATGGAAGAAGTGCCCAAGCTTTCAGGCACAAGGTCACTTCATTAGCTCGTCAGAAAAATGCTCAATAAATTTGACCTTCAATTATTTTGAAGGAACAGCTCTGCTTGGAGTTCAGTGTGTGAGGTTTTTGTATCCTCCTGGAAACACAGTTTCGCTTTGCAAACAGCCTCATTACTATCCATTTGCAGTGATTGCTGAAAGCTTTTTGTTCGCTTCTTTAAAAGTATGTAGTTTTGAAACACAAGGTCTGATCAAGATGCAAGACAAGGTACGGCAAAGAGATGTTATGCCAAAAGCTTCTCTGTTTTTCCCAGGTATGTGGGCAGTCTAATAAAGGTATTGCCTCTTCGTACAAATCTTATGACTCTGTGCTATTATTTTTGTTAAGAAGGCACTGAAAACTCTCAGCAATCACCCTACAAATTGCTAATAATGAGGTAATTTGCAAAATGAAATTGTATTTCCAGTAGGAAAATAAAACCATAAGTAGGAAATTCTAAGGAAATCTTCTTTTTGAAATAACTGAAGCTCAAATTTATTGAACATTTTGTGGAAAAAAAGGAGCTGTAGGATGCTTCAGAGCTGGAATAAAGAAACAATGCTTTGATGAAACACAGAGGAACCTTTATGCTCAGACATATTCCTCAGCTCAGTTACAGTGTTTGGCACATCTAACATAATGTTGGTGGAAGACAAAAAGGACCTGGAGTTCAGCTGGAAATGTAAATGATTCACACATCTTATGGTGTTGGATTCTGGAGTGGATCAGTTTTCTTTGCAAATATAAGTGCATGAAAAACGTGGCCTATATTTCTTTAATCTAAACTTAATTAGCCTCTCTAGATTGGGAGTGTCATATTCTTACAGAGCTCCTATAGCCAGTGGAGAGAAACAGACACCTCCAAATGTGAGCTCTGGCTAACCCGAATTGCCATCAGGAAGGTGGGTAGTTTCCTCCATCGATAGCTCTCCAGTTATCCACAACTACAAAGTGAGTTTTGTCAAAGAAGACACGAAAGCTGGATGGCTTGAATTTTGGCCAGTGATGGAGAAATAGTCAGACTAATGCGTTCAGTAAGGCCCACCACACACACTACATGTGACTCATCTCCCTTTGTAAAGGTTTGAGTCTGGATTTTCTTTTTACTCATTTCTGTATAGCAATGTGGTGGCTAGAAATGCACATCTACTAAAATGACAGGTTAAGTCAGTATTCAGTGGACTCTATCTCATGAAAGACCGAATGCTGAGTCAGCCAATGGAGAGGTGAAAGTGGGCTACTCGAAACAATGAATTTCAGTAAAAAGATAGCGAGATAAAGGATAAGAACTCCTTCCTTTTAAGGTTATTCATGCATATCACACACCAGCTACAAAGGTAGCACGCCACCTCTCCCAACATCATCAGCATTCATTGGTGTGCATTATCCTGCAACATGAAAACCGCATGTCCTATTAATACTTGCAAATCCTTCTGCTCTCAGGAAGAAGAGATAAAGCTGAGAGCATAGAATTTTTTTTTGCTAATGTTTTGCTCCACTGAATCAGTTCAGCAACAGCAATCACCGGACCTCAGGGGAAAATGTAAAAAGAAAATGTTGATTTATTTGCCCGTTTAATGGTGGAAGAAGAGACACATTGATAGGCTTAGACTGATACAGCGTTCCAGAGCTCTAGAAAGGACATTAACAGCACTGCCTCAAAACTTCATCTGACTTGAGATATTTTCTTCTTTAAAGGGCCTTTAAAGATGGGTTATTTTATTCTTTCAGTTACTGGACCATTAACTAGCCATTAGCTATTTATTCAAATAGATGTGCAAATGTAATAGAGGGAGTTTAACAAATTTTTTCAGTACATTTTTGTCAGTTCCCAATAGCAGCTTCATATAATTTCTCATTTACCACTGTTTGGTGCAGATCTGCACTTGCACAGCAGGCCAGTCTCCACTACCAAGCTGGCGTCAAGATCCTGGAGCAGTGATCAGCTGCTCCATCCATCAGGGCCACAGATAAATGTCATGAAAAAAATCTACTTTTGGAGAAACTACAGGTAAAATTTATTTATAAGAGCACACAGTGTAGAATTTTTTATGACAAGGGAAGGGACCACAAGAGCACAACCTTTTGCTGCTACAGGCAAATATGTCATAGCTGCTTAGACGAGTCCAGCAAAGCCACCCCATACACTTCTGTATATGACCAAGCATTTTCTAGTGTTTTGCATCAAATTTAAGACCTACTGTAAAAGATAAAGAGCCACAGAGAAAGTGTTCCCTCAGGAAGAGAGCAGGTGAGTTCTGTAGCAGAAGCACAGGAAGATGTCTGAGGCTCTAGAGCTACGTACAAACAGTCAGCAACTGATCACGAAAGAAGTTTAACCTTGGCAACAAAGGAGGCTTTGTTTTTAGGGCATAATCAATAGAAAGAAGAGCATGTATACAGCATATGCAACACATCCTGTGGATGGTGAAAAGATATAACAAGAAGCTACAAGGACAGTAAAGGCCTCTGCAAGAAAAGCAACAAAGGGACAACTGGGAGAAGAATCACTCCGGGACTGTCCCCTGGTTGTGGATGCTGCAACTCATCAGTGCTGCTGCCTAAACACCAGGAGGTTCTCCCTCCCCTTCAGTGGAAGAAGATTGCTGCTTTTTGATTTGTTGTTCACTTTTTACAAATACAAATTCAACAATGACACATGAAGTAATATGTTTTACTGTAGGATTGGGTTAAGTAAATTTGAATTTTAGAGAACAGTGAGTGCTCTTGTGAGTGCGTGCACATGCCTTGTGTCTGTGTTTTCTGATCCACACTTCCCATATGACAGTGTGGTGTCAGATGCAGATATTAGGAATCCCAGTCTGCCCTGGAAATCCATATGTTGTCAGCTAGAGTTACACAGGATTTCTGGGGCATATACATTCTGTGTGAGGATTTTGTTCAAGGCTGTGCTTTGCTCAGCTTTCTCACACTAATAGTTTCACTGTTTCCACTGAGCATGGGGTAACTCCTTTCCTGGCTAAAACTACGGTATTTTCTTAGCTGTGCCTTATATTTCAGGCACAGAAGTGGTAAATATTTCACATGCACAAAGGAATTGCTGCAATAGCTCATTCTGCTGTCCATCAAAATTTCTGGAATCTGTGTATAGCAGCAAATGGAAAAATGTACTGCCTGAAACCCATATTGAATTGAGAAGCAATTGCACATACACATTTAGAAAGTGCGTGTATCTCTCAGCCTTCAGAAGTACTCTTGAACTTCATCTGTGGGAAAAGTGCTAGATATATACGTGCCATTAGTCTAGAAGAGATGAGATGATTCACATATTGACAAGTAGAAAGGTGGGCTTGTAACAAGAAAAGCAAAACTGTAGGAGATGAAAAGTGGATGCAAGACTGCGGGGGCAGGGGCCTTCAGACTGTGAGGTAGATTAACCTCTGCTTCTACTTACTGGGTGTTTGCAACCACCATTCGCGTCACCACCACTTTTGGCTCTGTGCTGTTCTTCCTATGCACTAAGCAGATTGTCAGTTTTTGGTGTGGAGACCCAACAAGCCAACTTAGTGATCTTGGTAATTATTTTATGACTTACATTCCTCGAGTTTAAGGACTTACATTTGGAGATATTGTCACTTCTGGCTTAGTGCTGAATCCCTTTGCATTCCAATGGTGAGCAGGTGAGTTGATGATGACTTACTGCTCCATGGCTGGAGCAAGAGGTGAGAAGGCAAATCAAAGCTTCACTCCTGTGCCTGAGCCATGACACAACTAGGATTTTGTGGGCATTTTTGTTAGAATTTTCTCTGCTTCTGATACCCCTGTGCATGAATATGTGTGTTCTTCCCTCTGCCTTGAAGAATTTTATTATTCTTTGTGTTCATTGGATATACCCTTGGACAAAACACACTTTCATGACAGGAAGAAAGAAACAAAAGGAAATGACTCACCCAGATAACAGCAATGAAATATCTTTTTACATTATATTCTGTGTCAGCTGACAAAACAGCCATAAATAGTGCAGTGATGCCAAAGCATACGTTCTCTGAGATGCTTTTAGAGGTGTTTAGAAACATGGGTCTAACAGATGAAGAAGTGAAAGAAAGTCACCCTTTAACACATTTGTCTGCCAGGCCCATCCAGTTTGCAGTTGATGGAAATTGTGTAGAAGGTCAGTTTGTGAAGAGTACTTGTACGTGAAAGGAGTTTCTGCTCCATGAAAGTGCAGAGCTGGTTGCTTTGTTAATTCTCTTTTAGAAAGTAGGAGTGATCTACTGGCCTGAGTAATTTTTTTTTTATAAAAATACTCAGTGGCACTTGCATGAATAAGAAAGGTAAACTTGTGATAGGATCTGCAGAGCCTCTCAGTCATTGCTCTGCAATTTTTGCCCTAAGTATTCCTTTTGATTCACAAGACCACTTAAACAAAGGTTCTGAAAATTGAGAAAAATATATGTTAGTGCAAAAATTGACACAAAGGATGTTTTGAGGTTGGATTGAGTTCCTTTCTCCCTGTGAGACAGAGAAACTTGGCTATCCCTGAGCTGGTTGCGTCTGCACTGGGAGTCAAAAATGGGCAGAGATGAGGTTGGAGGGAATATTTCAGCACAAAGCTGAAATAGATGCACATGGACACCTGGGTTGCAATTTAACAAGTACAAGTACAGCTGTCAGCTTGTGGCAGGTTTTCCCAGAAATACGCTGTGTGGAAGTGGTGTAGGATTCAGACCAAGATCCATGTCTAGATTGCAGCACCAGGCTGGGTTGAAGGGTAGTGTCACGTTAATGCAGCTGTACTGGTTTGATACCTGATCCTGTTTAGTCAGTTAATGTCTTTGCACTGTGCTCTACTGGGTGAAACAGAAGTGTCTTCCAGGAATGCAGTGATATTAAGGTTATTTCAAGAGAAGAAATACTATTCTACAGATTATGCTTTCAGTTCCAGCTTTCTGGTGTTATTATTAGCTGCCAAGAAAAGCAGAGTTTTTGAAGAACCAACCTAACATTTAGTTATCTTTGTGATTAGACACCTGGGTTTGTGACTTTCCGTAGTTTTCTTCATCACCTTTTGAAAGACTGATTTTCTTGGGGGTTTGCTGGAAGTCCAGGACACACTTGGATTATGAACAAGAGTAATTTATTTGCCCAATGTGTCACATTTTCCCATTGTGTCCCTACGGAATCTCCTTCTCATGTCCTTGTCCTCATCCTCATTAACACTGCTAGGGTCATGTTCTGAGCACAGCCTCTGCCCTTTTCAACCCCTAAAATAGCACCTCAGCATGCAAGTGAGACTAACTGAGATTACTTCTGGAAGTAATATTACTTCCATAAGAGGTAACAGAGTGGAATCAGGTCCTCCCATTGCTCTTTCAGAGCCAAATTAGATGCTAAAATGTAAGGAGTAGGAATCCTGAACCAAATTCTTTTCTCATGTGTCTTGTTCTTCCAGGTCACAAGGAGGAAGAAGCAGACTGACATCTTTTCAGCAATGTGTACATGTCTTGCACAGGAAAATCTACGTGAGGAGTAATAATAGAATCCCATGGTATGTCCTGAGTTGTCCCCCTATTATAGAGACCAGTGGGGTTGGAAAAGTGAATGTGAACAGCTGGGGAATGAAAAGGCTGTAAGAGTCTTCCTGCTCCTCCAAGCACTTACACTGTGTGGACCCTCGATGTTTGTGATTCACATGACATTTGCCAGTGAAACAAAAGATGAAATAGTAGCTATTATAAAACAAGCAGCAGGCAAACACAGAAATCTGTGATTTAGAGAAATTAAGTTACCGAGCCTTCTGTCTCTCAAATATGTGATCTGAAAGAAAATCACTGCTCAGTTTTTCCGTCATGTGTTTCTCCATAAACACAGTGTCCAATCTCATCCTCATTTACACACCTGCATGGGCGCTGTGCAATCTAGAGATTTATAAGATGCCTAAAGGCCACATTACTAATATGATGAAAGCAACTATTTGCTATTTTAGGGAAGTCAAAGCACCTTCACCTAAATATGCTGCTACAACAGGTTTGGGGCCATTGCTGGCCTGTGGTTCCTGCACTTTTTCCAGGAATGCCACCCAGCTGGGTAAAGGCCAAAGGCAACATGCTTCCAGAGTCTTCCTGAGGACTATGAAAAAAAGTTGTTGCTTCTCTGTGTCTGGCTAATGCTGCATTTCCCATCTTTTTGCCTATGGGATCTTGGCGCCTGAGTCAGGCAGAAGAGTGGTGGCAGCAGCCAGTGGTAGCAGTGGTGGCAGCAGGTAGGAGCACCTTGCTCCCAAGGTAGATGGGAAGCAATGGTCCTGCACACCTTGGCCTCTGCTGCTGGAGATGATCTCAAGAGGCAAGAACACAGTTTAATCTCTGCTCCTGCTCACTCAGGACAATTACTGTTAATTAGTACCAAACGAAAACATGAAAAGGCAGTATTTTATGACAGTCTCTGGCTAGATAGCAGGCACCATTAACAGGTAGGTCACTGACCTGCCATCATGGCAAAAGAAGTTTTAATGAAAGTTTTATCTGGAACATTCTGTGATTCTGTGTGATTCTGTGGAAGTTCTGCCCTAGAGGTGACAATGTCTGCATCCTGCTGCCAGCCCAACCATCCAGCTTACATGGTGCAGCGTGTGACACATAACGCACCCAGGGTGCGGACTGGATTGTTTGCCATCGCAATACCTCAAACCTGAACTAGCGGATGAAAAGGTTCCATAGTATTTTAATTTCAACTGGTTTTGAACTATAAAGCCCTGAGCAACTTGGTCTGATCTTGCAGCTGACTCTGCTTTCAGCAGGAGGTTGGGCTAGAGACCTCCTGAGGGTCTTTCCAACCTGATTGATTCTTTAACTTTATGAATCTATATATTATGAATGTATTGTACACAATTAAACAGATATCTATGAAAATATGCATGTATATAAACTAAGTACATAAATATATGAATATACACACATATTAAAAGTTTCAGGAACGGCTAAGCAGAGATTTCTTGGAGGGGTAAATTTGCCCAAAGAAAAGGAACTGCAGATCCTCATCAGCAGCTAGGTCTGCAAAGAGGCAGCTGGAAGAACGAGAAAGTAGAGAGAGTCATCAGGAAAACCATGCTGTCACAATCTTACTACAGCTCTGTGTATGCGTATACCAATGTAGCTCTTATATAGAAAGAAATATGGGTAAACACTGTGCAAGTTCCTCTTGCTGTTCCTCTGCTCTGAAATAGCAAGTCTCAAGTGTGCTTTTGGAGCCTGTCCCTTAGCTATTTTCAAGCTTTTAAATGCTATGACACATTTTTGGTCCTAGGAAAAAGGCAGTAATTTTTCCTATAAATCCTAGACTTCTTTTTCATGTATATTTTAATGAACATCTTGGGGAATTAATTCTGTATTTTCCTTGGTTTTACTGCCACAAATCCATCATGAATTACACTTTTAAAGCTTTTATGATTAACAAGGCATTAGATGCCTTCTGCCCACGGAAGTTTTACCTTCAGCTGAAAGTGATTTTCTGGTTTATTTTGCAGATATGCATCACAAGGAAGGCCAGGAGCACCTTACAGCTGACTGAGAGCTGGAGGCGAAGGGGATCTGACCTGATGAATGGGAGCTCACTGGGTGACATGACAGAGTAGCAGGGCCATCGGCCTCAAAGCCTGAAATGCGAGCTTTTGTGTCTACTGATGGGTACTCCCTGCTGTAAATTTATACCTGGCCTTCCAAATTTCTGCATTTGTAACCTGCAGATGCAGCATTTATTGGTCTGTGCTCCATGCAAGCTTGACAGGACACTGAGCTTCGTAGTTAACATTTGACGGGAAATATTTATGGCTAAATCCCAGAACAAGGGCCATGCAATGCTGCTGTGCTCAGAAGTGAGGTGACATCTGTCTGTTGCAGACCATGACTTGTAAGTTTTTTCCTATTTGGGTGGAACAGTTGCAACAGAAATGGTCCATAAAAGTATGTTCCCATCACAGAAGTCACCAGTGTCCAAGAGTAAAGGAGAAGGCAGGTTCCTGTTTTGGCTTCATATCATTTCAGTGTTGACTGGGGCAGAATGGGGAGGAAAGAAAGAAAGAAAATAAATCACACAAAATCTTTGGACCAGGCAGGAATAAAAGTTTTGTCATAAAGTCTAGTGGATGAAAGTGGAAAAAGCAGACCTGACTTACAACCCTTTTCTCATTTTGAGTAGTCGTTCTGGTTAGCCACAGGAGAGGATTTTGCCCAGTATAAGCTAGGTCAGGTGATATACGCTTTGCTATAGAAGAGCTGGATTTCTGAACATAATACAGGGAGGGACATGACAGTGACTCTTGTAGCTGTGGAGGAAGATAGAGGTAGGACACTGAACGCTATAAACATGTACTTTGCCTAAAATTTCTAGTGATCTATTTTCTAGGATTGCTGCTTTAGCCAACTTCCTCCTACCATTTGCTGTGGAGATTCTGGAAGCTGCAGAAGACAGGTGGACATGCATAGACCCCTAAATCCAACTTCACTCTTCCCACACAGTCCTGCGCCAGAGTCACGGCAGACTTCGTCCTGCAATACCATCAACCCATAGTAACAGCGCAGTGGGAAAAGCTGGAGCCCAGTCCCATGCCTTCAGGTGACGAGGCTGTAATCCTGCATAACCAGGTTAGCAGCCATGGGCCAGACAGGGCTAATGCTGGTCCCTGAATGTCTTTGCTGGCCTTCCTCACCCCTGGCCAGCCTGGAGCCCAGTGCCCCTGAGGGCCAGCTACACCAGTTAGCAACATGTATGGCACAGCTCTGCAGGAGCCTGCCACTTTATCCCAGGTGATGGACACCCCTTTCACACTGCCTGTGCCAACATTCACCGTCCTGGCATGTGTCAAATTATGTGAGTCTTGCAATAGCAGCTGTGGGCAATGATAACACTGCTTTTCTGTTTCATCCCAAGTGTTTAAAGGAGCTAAAACAGTCAGCAGAACTGGTTGCTGCACTGGCCCCTCCATCCCCCAGAGGAAGGGAAGCTTCTGGATATGTGGAGCTTTTACTGTTGGTGGGGCTCATCCCCAATTCACAGCCATCCTGAGAGTCTCCTCCACATGCTGCCCTCCACCGATCAGTGGCTGAGTGCTGGCGAGAAGCTGAGTTTACTCTGCGCTAGTTCCCATGAAGCGCTTTGTTCAGCACTGCTTTGTTGTTCTGGTAATACAAGTTAACAGCCTCTTGACCCAGAATTTCTTTATCAGCAGAAGAGCATCACAATTTAGAACATCAAGTGCTGCACTTGTGCCCTCAGGAGGGAACGCAGAGCATGAGAAGATCAAGAAGATGAACCAGCCTACACCTCTTTGAAAGGCCAAAGAAGCACTGAGATGGAGTGAGGGTGTTTATCTAGGGGCTGGGCTTTGCATTCTCAGATTCTGCTGCTGGAAGTGGGAATAAGGCAGAGGCATCTCTTTTTTTCCTTACTGAAAAGATTCAGGGTATCACAACATTTGTCGTATGCATCTTACTGACTTGCAAGAAAATTACATGGTCAGTGTATCGCACAGGCAATAAGGAAAGAACTTTCACCCTGCCTTCTTGCTGCACTGCAATTCTATGGAGTTATTTCAATTTAATGAAAAGGGAGAAACAAGTAGGACCCCAGAAATAATACAGAAATACCTGTCACACAGCACTCTGTAGCAGTGGCAGCATGACAGTGCACGAATCCTGAGCAGTCCTCTGCTCCAACCCTGCAGTGAGCTGGTCCCTGAGTATTTCCCTACAGATCCCATTGTTGCTGTGTGTAATTGATGGCCTTGCTGAACTTGCCAATGCAAGAGGAAAGACACGCTTGGACTCAGGTGTCAAGAGCCGAAGAGTTAACAAATCATTAACTTGCGCTTCTCAGAGAAAAGTAAGGGGGGACAGCCCATCAGTGTAAACTCAGTGACCTGTGGGGCGCAGTGGAGGCCACGCAGCCAGAGGTTGCTTTGGATAAAGAACAGATGGCCCCTGGAAGTGCATACCAAGATGCCTGCTCCATAGGTGTGGCAAACTGCAGAGTCCCACTTGTGACTATATGACTTTCCATGCCAAGAGCCAATCGACACATAATAATTGACTTAGTCCCACCTCGCAAAAAGATTTTCAAACATATAATAATTGGCACTTGAAAACTCTCTTTGGGAGCAGGAGCCAAGCGAGAACTTTACCTGATGGACAGGTCGACGGGCCTGAACCTTTCTTCCCCCCTAAGAAGGGACACCTTTTTGGTAAGAGCCGCACCTCTGACTTTGTCAGGTGTATCCCGGGGAACACATTGTCAACTAAAGTGCTAAACCATTACCTTAAGCTCAAATTTTGTAGACGGCAATCCTGAATCTATGATACGTGTCACTTGAATAAATTACCTATTGTTTCAACTTTGTGAAAATGTTTCAGTGAAAGTCCTTGGAGAGGCTCTGACAGGCAAGTTGAATCTGGTGAGTGGCTACGCACTTAACCCTTTAGACATGAACCGTTGATCGAGTCG
>Ga0181612_183403_pt1 | contig 11082 bp, 3 predicted proteins | sample HoacroProtozoa21_FD_119630 | JGI IMG/M metagenome (GOLD analysis project Ga0181612, IMG submission 119630) | Hoatzin crop microbial communities from Cojedes, Venezuel. Combined Assembly of Gp0051906, Gp0051904, Gp0051908 | reverse complement strand
GCTGAGAAAACCTCAGAACTCCCAACAACTCTACATTGCCATAAAATCTACTACAAAAAACCTATGTATAATAAAGAAAATATGCTGTGATTTCTTTTTCCTATTGCTTGCATACTTACACGCAGATACTTGTAATGCATCAAGAGTTGTTGAGAGTTTTTTCTGCCTGAGGTGTATTCTTTTGGGAAGCCACTTTTAAAGAAATAGGAAAGTCATATCATGGGTACATTAGCAGACATCTGGAAGTTGCTTGAGGGTGAGTCAGCAGCTGGAATAATCTCACTCTCCTCGAAATTACATCAGTGAATCTACTCAATCATGTTGCTCTCCTCCATTTCTGCTCAACTGTGCTACAATGCTAGAAGTGTGTCATACTTTACAGGTGTATTGCAAGTTTCTTTGCCATATTTTATTTACCATCTTTTAAGTGAAAATAATCACATAATCTACAGCTCTGTAGAAGATACTGAGGAAAAGAGAGTTTATGTGCGGGCATGTGTGAATGAGCAATTTAGCTCTTAGGTTCTTAGTCCCTAAATGTGTTTTTTTTTTTTTTTTTTAATATTGTGTAGAAATACATAACATCAGTGGAAAAATATGTGGTTTACTATTCCTTTTCTCTGTCCTGTAAGAGGATCGCCTACAATCTTTCCCATAATAGTGTTTCCCAACTTTCACGTTGATTTCTTCCCAAATTGAGACAGTGTGCATCAGTGCCATCTGCTGATTCCAAGCAATACTGCGCCAATGCTTGAATAGCTACGGGGAAAAGCATTTGATGATGCAAACTTGTACAGGATGCAAAAGCAGAGATTAAACAAAGTGACACAGAATGTATATTTATAATTTTGAAGTGGTACAGAAGAAATTATTACACCAGCAAAACGAAAGAAGCCTTCCAATAGGAGATGCTTCTTGTTGTAAATTGTGAATGAGTGTTGCATAATGAATGTGTTTTCACTGATTATCTGGAGCTCAAACGCCCATAAAACAGCACAAGAAACTAACCAAGCAAGACCATGTCAGGTGCCAAGCCACTTGTCTGCTCTCCAAAAACACGTTAATATTTATGCCTAAATGTTCACTAAATCTGGCCTAAGATCCTTCTAGGATCAAGCCCACTAGAAGTATTATTTCCAAATGTTAAGTTACTTCAGAGAAACGCAGAGCCCAATAAACAACCATGAAACTAAATCTGAGTTTCCATAAAATTTTCTGAAGTGTTAAGTCTGAACAGAACTAATGGTATCTCTCTGAAATTACGTAGGAAGGAGAAAGCAAATTCTACTTCTTAAGGTACCGTATATTACTTCTAATATTTTTAGAGCTTTTTGCATTTGTTTGTGTGTGTGGCTATATACAGAAACCTCTAAAGAGTCATTGAAACAAAAGGAAAATAGGACTAATATTTCTCTATCCAGTTCCCAGTACGTTCCTACACACTTTTATGGCCATTCTAGTTCGCAAGTTAGTGTATTGTAGGGAACAAAACAAACAAAGAGGGGAAATCAGGGTATTAAGAGTGGAAAAGAATGTCTTTATACTGAACAGTTAGAGAGATTTTAATGAAAAGTTCAAAGAAGATAAATACAGCCACTTTTCAATTGTCTTCTCCAAGGCTGCATTTTGACTATGTAAGCACAGGGCACAGTGTTGTTATTGGTTGACTGTGATAGAAAATATCTAACGGGGCATTTATATAGAAAGTTTCTAACAAAAATAAACCCTAGCATTCCCAAGCACTACTAAAAAAAAATCAAATGAAAGCTGTGGCTTGCTTTTTCAGCTACGAAGAAATATGGAAAAAAAGTGCAGCGAAGTCTAGAAAAAGAATGTCCTGAGAAGCAGGGCTGACAATGAGCTTTTGACTGACTGCCCGGAGCTGTGACACTGTCTTCCCTGTTGCTTAGCAACTCCATGTTATCACAAAGAAACTGATATTAAGTTGGAACAGGCTGGATATGGTAATTTACGTGGGAAGATACTCTTGCAGTGGGAAAACCATTTTATTTCTAGTTTCTGTCAGCGTAAGTAGGTTTCACATGATGAACTGTAGTACATCCCCGTTGGGCACATTTTACCTAAAAAGGTAAAGAGCAACTCTGCCTTGGAAAGAGACTGTGCAGAAAAAAAAAGACCAACAAAACCCCCACCTTGTTGTTCATTAGACCTGCTCCTAGTGCCTACTCAGACATTTCTTCCAGCGGTAGTGACAAAAGCTTGTTTTCATATCTGTGTGGATCCAGTGCAGATTGCAGAGATGGAACACGATTGCTATCATTTGTACTATCACTGTCCCTAACAGCTGTCAAGATTTGTCCAAGACCTCACTGTCTTTCTACAAACATAAAAGATGATCCTCACTTCATGTAAATAGCCCCTGTTCTTTCTTTTGCATTAGCAGTAATTCAGTGCTAAGTTTCAATTGCACTTTATTTCTTCCCTGCTGAAAGAAGAGGCTGCATATGTAGCAGTTACAGAATAATTCGAAGACCATGACAGAAAATGTCATTCAACTTTGAATTTGGCTGGTACTGCACAGCTGGGAAAGGACTCAATTTTTATTGAGGTGTATAGAGAGAATGGCAAGGGTATGCACATAAAGCACATCTTACTGTGAATGCTTTGAGCCACAAGAGATACATAATCCGTAACAGTAGTTTTACATTTGGCTTTAGGTTGAGGATTAAATTGGAAAGAGAGAAAGCACAGAAGACTTGGAATTTAATGCAAAGCTCTTTTTCTTAAATGTTTGGTTTACTCACAGCTCTACTGAACAACCACTGCCTCTCTGCGTTTCCATCCCATATCCTTTCTAGTAATTTAATACCAACATGCAGTCCTATAAGTAAGGAAGTACTTCACATGTCTTCAGGACTCCCTGTGCTGGCTTTGGTCAGTAAAACACTCCCTGTCTCCAGGCTTGTCTCTACTGCAGAGTTGAAATATAACTCAACTTTTGCCCTTGGCTCAAATCCCAACCATACACAAAAACTTCTGACTTGAGTATGTTGATGCTGTTCAGCTGAAAGGATTGGCCTGGACTGTCAGAACGCACAGGCAGGAGCTTCAACTAGCGTAGCTAATACAGCTACCCGCTGCTGCTCCAAAAACTTGTCTTCATTGCCAAAAAAGGTGTATTTTTACTGTGAGACAGTTAGCCTGAATTAACAATCCTTATTTAAAATAAAGCCCCACATCTTTTTTCTTACAGTGAAGACTGTCGACTCAGAGCGTCCCCTTTTGCTGAGGCTAAGCTAAGTGCAGAGGAATGAACTCTGCAAGGACAACAGCCCACAGTGTCCTAGGCACCAGAGACCCACAGGTTGCAGGCAAAGTCCTTTCCTGAACGGACTCATGGCAGGGAGGTAGCTTCCTTGCTCACTTTTCATTTGGCCAGCACAGAATGTATCAGCTTGCATCTGGTCTAACAAACTAATGAGTTTGTCTCCTTTTTAATTTACCACCTCACCTCCAATAAAGCCAGAAATGCTCTGGGCTGTTATCTGACTTGGAGGGGAATAATTACTGGACTGACTCCAGCAGCAAGCCTGGCTTAATTAAAACACAGTATATTTCCTGAAAAGGTAGTGACCAATTTTATTCTGAGTGCAACCTAAAACAACTTTACAACAAGTTGGAATAGATGAACTTTGCTTTACCCTGAAGCTTTCAGTATTTTTAAATCGAGTTGCCCTGCTCAGTCATGAAGAGCTGATTTCCTACATCCCCCTACCACTAGCAGCTAGTGGGTAACTTTACCTAACTTAACTGTTGTCTTCCAAGCTAGTTACTAACACATACCACCTGTTTCTTAAGCTCTGTCATTAGGGTAACATAAAGCTTGCAGGCACTCTTCCATACCTTATGTTCATTGCATTTACTCATGCTTGCTGTAGAGTGTTTTTCTATGCCAAGTAGCAGCATCCTCTGGCTTGTGGGCCATGCTAGACTAAGGGCACCAAAGCTGTAGGACCTTCTCTGTGTGGCAACAAAAACACCTCTACACTTCCCATCATCTAGGGTTGAGATTGTTTTTTTCATTTTTTAGATGGAAAGTGTTCAGTTTGGTCATTAAGACTTTTATTAAGGGGAAAAAAAAGCTCCTTCCTTTGCACCCATATTTTCTGTATGCAATGTTTCTCACTGATGAGGAAAAATTGCTGATATGTTTTTTTATTCTTGAATTCTGATGACTGAAAAAATAAGGCTACAGACATGAGACAGGCAAGGAGTAGTTAGGAGTATGGACCCAGCACCTTTCAGGTAGACTGACCAAGGGAGAGGAACATGGACCAAGGGAGGGAGCCAAGCTCTGGGGAGAGATGCTGTGGGCACCAACTGAGGCAAGGGATCCCTCCCATTGTGGCCAAGCTGAGCTCTCCAAGAGCATTGCTGGGAGCCAAGAGGAGTTCCCAGGACCAGGGAACTGCTGAAAGCCACCATTCCCATCTTGCCCACCATGCCCATTAGCACCTGCAATCAGTTTCATTTAGTCATAGTCTCAGAGAGTGTTTTAAGCAGGGTGGGAATAAGAAGAGAAGTTTGAGCATCTTTTTTGTTTCCAGCACTACCCAAGTGTCTCATATAATACTGGGTGACTCAGCAGGTGAGATATATAGCTTGCCACCTCCAAGCTTTTTATTTCATATCTGTCTTAGATTTGTAATGACTGTAGTACTGAATTTGATCAGAAACTAAACTGGATTCAGAAGCACTGTTACTGGATTATATTAAAGTTATGAAGTTAACTCTCTCAAGTCTTTTCTATAGTTATGGCTTCTTGTTGACTTGCAAGGATTGGTACAGAAATTAATTGAATGGCAAATTAAAATAAGCAATAATAAGAGTAACTCAAATTTATTTTTGTTTGTGATAGTGTTATAAACTCTGAAAATACAGCTGGTCTCCTTTGTTCCAGTACCAGTCCTAGCATGGGGAATTACAAGGTGTATGCGTGTTTCCCTCAGGGTACAGAAGAACCACAGAAGCTGTAGGTGAATGAACAGATGTGTTGAGCCAAGGTGCAAAAGTGATTTTATGTTCCTAGAATGCAAAACTAATTTACAGGCTCGAGAGCCAACAGGTATGGGATTGGAGACAGTAAAGTTGAATTATGGGTACTAAAACACCAGCAAATCAAAAGACAACAGAGTAGACAAGTCTTCTAAATATTACAGAAAAACATGCAATGAAAAATATCAGCAGAAATCTTTGCCCCCTCCAATAACATTGAGTATGACTCATAGTTTTGTGAATTTTGATGGGTGGTGGTACAAAAATTGTTTTATCTACGACAGACAGATGGTAGGTTTCTTCATTTTAAAAATACGAAAACAGCTTGATCTCATGTACCTTGGTTTAAAAATAAAGCTTTTTTTAATAGCATATCTCGATTTTGACCACCATGTTGTGCAGTAAATACTGGACTCCACGTATGAGCACATTTCAAAAGCCTAAACCAGACTCTTATTTTAGGAGTAGGTTGATCCTCTGAGCTTGTGAAGTCCTAAGAAACAGGACTTACAGCTGAACGTAATGGCTCTTTGTGTTTAACTCCAAAGTGTGAGTTGGTTGTGGGTTCAGCTTTGAATTTAATGATGCAGTTCCTTTTTTGGTAGCATTCTTAGTTTTAATTTCTAAGCTGTGTAAATACTAAGTTATCCACCTTTTTGTGATAGTAAGCCTGGAATAAATCTGCAGGAGTGAAATGCAATTGAATCTGTAAGTAAAATGATTTCTTCTTCGTATTGCAGAGCACAGATAACTCAAATATATCTATAATTGCTCAGAACAAAAAGTGCTATGACAATGATATTGTTTGCTCGAAGAATGTTTTCATCACTGTTGGAGACACTGAGATTTATTTTAGTGAACCTTCTGAGAAGCAGGTTAGTTATTTTCTTTCCTTTTCGGGTTGCCCTTTAAGATAAGCATTGCAAGCTTACAACTCTGAAAGAGCATGTATTTGGAAAATGTCTCAGTCTGAGTTAACATAGTACAAGTGCCTAGGCCTGGATAAAGCAGCAGGTCCCAGGAAAAATCTTATTTTTTGTTGCATTTTTCAAGTTCTATTTGTCCTACAAAGATGACTGCTCAAAACCCTCACGCAGTTGAAGATTATTGGCATTTATTTGTTTCTTTCCACTTAGTTTTGAATGGGAAAGCAAAGTGCAAAATCAGTATTAAACAACATTTCTAGTCATGTTATTGATCCAGCTGTGTGCTGAAGGTAAAATATTCTTCAGTATACACTTTATTATTAATTGGCTGCATACTTTGGTAGAATAACTTTATTAGATCTTAATAAATATTTATTTCTGTCAGAAGACCTTAAGGGGACAGAAAAACAAGTCTAACTATCGGCTTTGGAAGGCTGGATATTATACCGTGATACACTTCCCAGAACAGGACATTACAATTCTGTGGGACAAGAAGACAATGATGCATGTTAAAGTTGGACCTCGATGGAAGGTGAGCCAAAATCAAAACCTGAGATTTTGTGTAGCTCTCTGTGTTGCTAATGTGATCTGTTATTGAAAACTGTGATTGTCTTTTCTTCATCACTAACTTTCCCAGTGATATAGCTGTTTATTACAGTGTTCAGCTGCTAGCATTTCCCAGGTAAGAAGAGACAGAGAATGTGATTTAATTGTTGGACTCCTGAAGAAAAGGGGTGGTCCCTACATGCATGTTTACTCTGTTGCTCCACGCTTTGCAACCTTGCAGACATGCAGCGATTCAGCTCTGACTGAAAGTTACTTTGGGGTGGAAGGATAGGGTTAGTTTTGGGTTACCCAGTTCACTGCATGTTTTCATAATGGCCGAAGCCAATGGAAAGGAAGCTTCCATATCTAGCGACATGGAAAGCGGCAGATTTGTAGCACAGATTGGATTAGGCTGATGATGGAACTGCATCCTGAGATGTAATAGAGGCTGCTGAGATGAACAGATGGACTCACATCTTGGGTTTGAATTAAGAAGACAAGGTACAGGAAAGGATCTAGACAAAAACTGACATTTGAACCCAATAGGTATATTGTGATAGGCTTCAGCCATGATGCAGGGAAGAATATGAGTCTCCTTCTCTTGCAAGTTGCGCTTCTCTGTTCCATTCCTACATCATCATCTGCTGTGGTGTCTTTGCAAGTCAGTCTTTGGGTCCTGGCAGAGTAACCGTATCTGCACATTCAGTAATTACATTCCTACTTCGTCTCAACCATGAACACATATATTGAGAGGGGGCTCTTTCCAGTAAAAGAAAATAAAGCACTATATACTAGAATACAATATTAGATTTTTGAAGTGTAAGTCAAAGCTTCAGTGACTATCTAATCTGGTTTTAAAGCAACATTATTACAGGCTTTTGTCCCAATAGCCATAAAATGCTTACTTCACATACAAGCTGATTTATCAGCCGGCAATACACACAGTGAAAAAAATTGTTCTGTTTTTGGGTAAGCTAGCAGGGAGCCGATTTCTACAGGTTGCATGCAGGGACACAAATACTTCAAGTTCTTTCTGCCTCCAATGACTGTTTCTTCCAGAGGCTTCAGTTCAGTAGGATGATGTTGTCTCCTGTGGAACTGCGATTACAAATGTTCTCACTGTTACGAGCTAAAATTAGAGGCAGCAAGTTTTAATGACAACAGTTAGTCCGGTTTCACAATCATGAGGTAATTCACCTGAATTTTTGACTTTTGGACTGAATGCACTACTAAGCTTTCAGACAGAAAAAAATATTATTAAACTCTAGTCCCTTTTCACAGGTAGACAGTAAGAACAGGTTGTGGAAAACAGAAAGAAAAAAGGGAAACATAAATTTCTATTCAAAGTTATTTTCAGTATGGTACTGAAAGCATAGTAGATCGTCAGATGTTTTCAAAGTGTAAGTCAGAGTTGCTTTCACCTTTTTCAGTTTAAGAATGTTTTATTCCATGTATGCCATTTGTACTGATTATTGAATGTCAGTATATGTATAAAAAAAAAAAAAAAAAATCCTTCTTCTCTTTTAGGGTAAACTGGCAGGTTTGTGTGGAAATTTTGACAAATATACTTCAAATGATCTGACTACGTCAAACAACATGGAGGTGAGAAATGCACAGGTGTTTGGAGATAGCTGGATATTAGGACAGGTAAGTCCCATGTCCAGTAAAAATTTAGAAGAAAAGGATAATAATTTTAATTTATAAATAAACATATTATGAGCACATGGTGTACAGGGATTCTTTAAACTCCTGGTCAATGTATAAGAGGACATTTTCATTTTTATGTCTGTAGATGTGAAAAGTGTTGATAATGTTTTATGTCATAGCAAATACTATACTGAATTTAAATGAAACCAAACAATCTCTTTCGGGAAGAATATGTTTTTCCCTATATAAGATAATTATCATAGCTATCTGGATTGCAGTTTTCTACAAAGTTAGATACAATGCTTCTGATATTTTGGATTCAGCCCAATTTTAAAATCAATTATAATTCCTCCAGTGTTGATAGCATCAAGATATTGAAAGCAAATAGAAATGAACGCTGGAAAAAAAAGATCTGGAAAAAAGTTTCTTTTTGAACACTGAAAAAAAACAAATGGTGATTTTTTTTTTTTTAGTTGCTGTTTGTAAACAGAGAACAAACTGACAAAGCAGCGGTGGTGAAGGGGTGCGACAGAAAAGGCTCAAAACAGCAAGAGGCACCACCCAGTATGAAAACTTTGTTTCCAAGGAGGAGGGAAGAGGCTATAGAGAGTGAAGGACTGCAACTGTGTTTTATGACAAAGGAGAACAGGCATTTTATTAATTTGTGCTGAGATGTAAGGTTTTATAGCCTTGTGAACCTCCTGAAAAATCAGTATTTGTAAAGCACTCCCTTAGGATGTCTGTGAGAACTAGTTTTTAATCTGTTCCCTCCTTGACTCACAGCAGGGAGATGAACTAAAATCTCTCACCTCGTGAAAGCAAATGATACCTATTCTGCTTCGCAGTAAAGATTTTGAGGCTTCTCTCCCTCAGTATCTCCCTTTGGATCTCTCTTACTCTACATAAATTGTTTAAATTGTGTGAGTGAGCAAGGCAAATGTGTAGTGTTGGTGGTTACACTGCTCATCTAGAAGGTGGTACATAAAGAAATGTGTAAATACTTTGTATTAAGTCTATGAATTTTTATATTCCAATTTATCAGTTCAGTGGCTGCTTTAAAAAAGTGTGTGGTGTTTGCACAGCACATTAACTTCTAGGATGTTATGACCTTTGCTTATGCAGCCCAAACTTGCACTTGCCTTTTGGGGGCCATATATATATGCCTGTACTTGTAAAATCTCATGCAATCTTCCAGTCGCTGTGGCTGCCAAAGCACTCAGGATCTGAGTTCAATAATGGCCTCTCAGGCAGCCTGCGCTCAGCCAGGCTTGACACTTCATCTGCCTCCGCAGTAGGCATTAGGGATTTTTTCAGAAAGGACCTTTGGCCTCCATAGAGATGTATCCTGGTCATCTTTTCTGCAAAATCTAAATGCTGTAAAGGAATATTTGATAGCTGGAGGCCTGGAGCCCAACTCTTCTACTGGCAAACATGCTTGCATTGGCGCTGTGAAGCATGGGATGCTTCCAAGGTTTCTTCCCTCTGTGAGTGGCAGCAGCACGTCTGCCTGCGGCAGCATCCAAGCATCTGCACACAGGGGGACTGTAGGTGGGTGACTGCACTGCACCTGAGCCTGAGCTGGGACACCTCAGTGCTGCCTACGGATCCATCATTACCCCGTACTGGGCGTCCCTGCTGCACCAAGAGAGTACAGTTTTGGATGAACTCATGTTTTCTGAGATGAATGTAATTTGTTATATTTTTCTGTTCGTTTGTTTTTCTTCTTGAAGAGAGACTTTAGGAGAGGGAGTTACATCTCAGCCATTTTTGAGTTATCACTATGATCTTTGACTCTATTTTTTTTTTTTATGAGTTACTCTCTTCCTACCGCTGCTTCTTTATTTGAACTTACAGGGCTAAATCCATCTGCAGTGTGACTCCATTTAAAGTCAGTGCAAAACCACAAGGGATGGGTTTGGACCATGTATTTGTTTGTGATGTTACAGTTGGTTGCTCTGGTAATGATTATAATGTGTCACAAAGAAAACATTTTGTCTTTATGCACCGAGCAGACAGCAGGAACATTTTAGTACTTCAGAACAAAACACAAAGATTCTTTTTTTGTGCAAATGTTTTCTATTATAATAACAAATCAGGGAAAGGGGAAGATGAAGAAGATGGCATTTAAACTTTGCTTTTGTTTTCTGAGTATGCAGGTATTGTACTATATAATACTATAGTGTACCTGGGTCCATAAAATGTTTGTGGTGTTTTTGCTTGTTTTTAAGTGCAAGAGCCCAAACGAAACACTAAGACCATGTGAGGTACATCAGAGCAAGTTCCCTTATGCCAAAAAGGAATGCTCAATTTTATACAGTGATGTTTTTGCACCTTGTCGCAATGTGGTAAGTTTATGAAATATCCAAGATGTGTGCTTATGTAGGAGAATATTAGAATTCCAGTAATTACTTTCTTCTTACTATTTCCCTCAGTCTGAATGCCGTGGAGGATACAGAGTAGAGCCCTGCAAGTATCTCTATGTGGGTGGGCTATGTTTGTGCAGAGCTCTTTGTTCCTTTCAAAACTGGAGCCTAAACAGAATAGTGGTTAACAGGGAGCTATGAGTTAGTAGAATGGATAACCACAGTTCTGTTCTCTTTAGGTTTTATTTGTATCTTTTATTTATATAGGTAACTAAATTTTTAAGGCTTTTGTATATATTGCAGGATTCTAAAACATGCGTTCCTGTAATGTGCCTACAGCTGATCTCAAATGGCTTTATTTTGTTAACTGTTCTGCTCAATATATAAAGAAATACAAGAGAGCGAGATTTCAGCTTCAGAGCTATCAGTATTTTTCATTGGCTGACAGCTTATCATCTGCTTTTTATCAAAACTCTGAGGTTGGTGTCAGTCTTTTCCCAAAACATGTCTGAACCAGGGACTTGAGTTACAAGAATGTCCTTAAGTTCAGTCTAGACAAGATGGGGAAAACAACGGCTTGTGTG
>Ga0181612_181596_pt1 | contig 11082 bp, 6 predicted proteins | sample HoacroProtozoa21_FD_119630 | JGI IMG/M metagenome (GOLD analysis project Ga0181612, IMG submission 119630) | Hoatzin crop microbial communities from Cojedes, Venezuel. Combined Assembly of Gp0051906, Gp0051904, Gp0051908 | reverse complement strand
GCTAGTGTATCCACCACTCCCCCCAGTTTTGAGTTATCAGCAAACTTCTTGAGGGCACATTCTGTCCCTTTGTCCAGGTCATTGACAAATAAGCTGAACAAGACTGGGCCAAGTACTGACCCCTGTGGAACCCCACTAGTCACAGGCCTCCATCTAGACTCTGCACAGCTGACAACCCTCTGAGCTCTGCCATTCAGCCAGTTCTCAGTCAACCTCACTGACCACTCATCTAGCTCAGACTTCCTGAGCTTCTCTATGATGATGTTATGGGAGACAGTGAGCACCACTCTCAGTGTCTCCATACATTACACAGTCACACCACCACAGTGAATAACAGCCCATGACTTACTCCACAGTCTGTTGCTCACTCTGTACAATGCGATGTATAGTATCTCTCAGCTTCAAAACATCAAAACTGGCATTAGTTAAGAGTAATCAAAGAACAGTCTATCAAGATGACCAGAGAATTGTGAGATACTAGGCAAGTATCGTCTAAGAAACTGCCTATCAGGTATCTAGAATCATAGAATGGTTTGGGTTAGAAGGGACCTTTAAAAGTCATCTAGTCCAACTCCTGTTCAATGGGCAGGGACATCTTCAGCTACATCAGGTTGCTGAGCCCCATCCAGCCTGACCTTGAATGTTTCTAAGGATGGAGCATCTACCATCTCTCTGGGCAACCTCTTCCAGTGTTTCATCACCCCCACTGTAAAGTCTAAATCTAGTCTCTTTTAGTTTAAAACTATTACCCCTTCACAACAGGCCCTGCTAAAAAACTTGTCCCCATCTTCCTTATACACGCCATTGAAGTACTGAAAGGCTGCAATAAGGTGTCACTGGAGCCTTCTCTGCTCTAGACTGAACAACCACAACTCTCTCAGCCTCTCCTCATAGGAGAGGTGTTCCATTCCTTTGATTATTTTTGATAGAAGGTATCTGAAGGTGTAGACAGAATGTATCTGCCAGGTAATTTTCTTTCAGCATATCTGAGTTGCACCCTTTCAACTTAGCTGAAAGGCAAACGAGGTAATACTGCTTACTCTCCCAGCAACTACGTGGAGAGGAAGTAGGTACCAGAGGGTAGGAGGCTCCACAGTGCCTGTCAGTCAGCAGAGACATGTCCAATGTTAGCAAATGACATATGGGACATTCAAAGGCAGTCTGAGAAGCTTTGCCTAATTCATTGCAGAAGACGTGAAGAGTTTTTCTCATCTAGGGAAAATACATTTGGGTTCTCAGTAAATATTTCTGCTTTCAAAGCAACCAGTATTCCAGGATACCAAGCTGAAAAATGGCCATAATAAATTTCTTTCTCCTAGATGAGATAGATGTATAGATCAAGCTGACTCCACACAAGGGCAGAAATGGAAAAGCAGCAGAAAGCCTCTAAAGCACAATAAACAATACCAACTCTTCCAGTGTGAAAGGTTATCCACATAGTTTTCCACAGACATCTTTATCATCCTTCATGTTACCTCAAAACAACTGTATAAATGAAGAGGTCTGCATATCTCTTATACTCACAGAAATTAACAGAAACATTGCTTTGACTTTGCTCACTGAAGGAGTGACAGTTATTGCAACTCTTTCAGTAGCACTTGACAAATCTGTGGTCATTGTTTTGGTTTCTTAAATACATTACACCAATTATCAGATTTCATTTTAAAGGGAATAATTCTGCATGTGATAAATTTCACTGTAAATATACACTTCGTAATGACATGAGATAACCAGAAAGCCATTCAGACTTGCTGTTACCCAACTAACAAATAAAAATTGACTGTTTCAGAAAGGTCTTACTTGCATTTGGAATAGTCTGCACCCAAGAAGTGGAAGAATCCAAGTGAGAAGCTACCATTTTTAAGGACTCCCACAAAGAGAGTCCTGCAAAATTGTTCCTGTCCTCAAAAATTTCAATATTGACAACAATTTTGATGAAATAAAGACCACTTTTCTCCCCAACACCCAAACCCTGACATTAAAGCAAATAATACTCTCCAACCAAAACTGACAATCTATGGGTAGCTATAAGCATGCCATAAGCACGCTTTCAAAATTTTCATGAACCTACCATACCCTCCCCAAGACTGATGATAAAACCACTACTGCTATCAGTAGGAGTTCAGTGGTGGTTTGAGCTCTGGAGCTTGAGAACTATCCAAAGCAGAATCAAACTGGATTTGGTTAAGACATCAGCCCAACAGATTTATCTTCTGTCTCCAGCTCACCATGAGCTTCACTTGTGATCTTGAACAAGTCACTTGCGTTCTTTGTGCTTCATCTCCTCTTCTTTCAAACAGGGATAACAGCACTTCCTTACCTCCAAGGACATGCATATTAAGTGTCTTAGAGATCATATATACTAGACTGATGAGGCAGAAATAGCTACATAATATTATTACAGATACACATATTAGATTTACGATAAGAATCTAGATAAAATTTCAACACCAAGAAGAGAGGAATAGATACATTTTGGCATTTATTTCCCCTTTCCTTTTATTCCATGTAGTAAGAGTCAGAACCAACAAAGTAGCTGCAAACAAAGCAAGCAGTTTGTATTCTGGCATATTTCCTCATATCTGGAATTGGAAACAGCACAGCAAGAACTACTCATCCTTGGATGAAAAGTACATAAATATAACAGATGAGACCTTTTAGTAACTCACTGACAGCAACCACCTACTAACTGGACGTTTGGAGGATTTAGACTGGATGCAGGAGAAAGAAAGGGCCCTTGGACTCTGGGAATGTGTGCAAACATCTGGAGTACATACAGCCTATACCTGTAAACTTAACCAAACAAATCAGGTTGCTCTGCTCCTTATTTAAAACACTTTCCTTTTACAATGCGTGGGAAAAATATAGCAATATCTGTTATACCATTTACGATTAAGAAAAATCAGAAGGTAGACAGCTTAGATCTATAAAAGTGATTTGACATATTTGGCAATCCAACTTGGCCTGCCTGCAATGAGCTGTTAAATGAAATTTTGCACAACCACGCCATCAGGCTTTATTCAGTTGCCACATTTTATTCTGAAGGGTAAAACTGATGGCTAGTACTAATCACCTCAATTATTTCCAGAATTGTGTCAAATTTCAGGATGAGATTGATCCCTTCTTAAATGGGGGGAGAGGGGGGGCTATGAATGTGATTTATAAATAAATAAATCAGAAATCATCAAGCAAACTGAAGAGAGAGATAGCCTAAAATACCAACAACTTCCCCCTTTCTTAGGAGTGCAGAAAATTTCATGTGAGATCTTTTGAGGTTTTCTTTAAAAATAAATAATAAATGAAAATTAAAAAAAAAAAAAAGTAGGGTTTTTTCCCCTGCAATAATTGCTTGAACAAATTCTAGTACTTTAGAGGAAAGTTCTTCAAATGATAGAGAGAAATGCCCTAAATTGCTCTCCCTGGGAACAACAGCAAGCCCTGGAATAAAGGACATTAAAAGACTCAAATCTATCACAGGTTCTGCCCAGGATTTTCTGTACTTGGAGAAGCTGCTGAATTTCTCTCACTCCGGTTTCCCTGTTAGTTTCACAGATAATAGCAGAAATGCAACTCCTCCTCCAATACTTACAGATGAGAGGTAGGCATTAGAGTAACAGTAATTCCAGCATTTTCAGCTGCAGTTACATATTTTTGTCACACACGACTGATTGAAGTGAACATAATGGCAGAATTCCTCAGCACCGTGTATATGACCACATAATTACCTGTTCTGTGCCCTCAAGCGCAAGAGGAAAAACAAGCAAAAATGTAATAAAATATACACATTATTAGTTACTAAAAGGGGAAAGGAAAAGTGGTTTCTTGTTCTGAATGCTGTAGGTTTTCCTTTTACAGAACCCAGAAAGGACATCAGTGCCAGAACATGGTCTGGTTCGCCCAAACTCCTGCCGTTGTTTAAACAATTTGTTTCATCAATTCTCATAGCCAACACTTGGTTGCATTTCTGTTTATGTACTCTGCAGGGGCCACCACCTATGGGAAGAAAGATGAGAACATACTCACATTATGGTACCTGTAAGACTCATTGAGTCTTTAATGACTTTCAAGCAGAGCCTTGCTGTGAAACCAATACACAAAGTCAACACAGGGCCCGGGTACAATATTCTTGTAATAAAATTAAAATTACTAAAATAAAATTGTAAGTATCTGACAGAGAATTGAAAAATACAACATATTTATAGATAACATATCAACTGATACCAGATGCAGCACGTGTGAACATGGCTGGGGTCAGTGAAAGCAGGCTGTGCAAATGGATATAGGCTCAAAGTGCATGGCATGTGGATGGTTCTTGTTTCATGAACGTATTTTCTTTTCCCAACTTGCTGTTTTAATGACAACAATACTCTAGACCCATGCATGAAATAAGAAATATTGTCTTGTTTGAGAGTTCTTCAAAACTCGTGGTTTTAGTGCACAAGTGACTAAAACATAATACCTTTTTTTGTAAATAGTAATTTAGAGATAACAATAAATTGATTAAATTATATATACACATACAACCTAAACCCATTATAAGTACTTAATTCTAAGTTACTTTTCTATGCATATTGGTATATGGAAGTTTTTACTTCAAAATAAAACCTAACTTTTGATTTCATTTTTTTTTTTAATTTTTGTCTGACACATAAAAACAGTGTACACACGAATTTTTTTCTGAATAGGTGAAGTGTTTATAATCCAGTTGGTTGATTTTGCTTTTGATAAATTTACTGAAAAGAAAGAGAATGCCACAAGAAAACCCAACCAAGCTGTACTCAGTTGTATTGTGATGATTTCTATTACAGTGGCAGCTGCAGAATCAATCTATCAATCAGCACCAGTAAAGGAGAGGATAAAAGTAAAAATTTTAGGATGAGTGGAACTGCTTTGCATCATCAAGAAATAGACTCTGGAAGTTCAATTAGGGATTATTTGCTGTTCAGGTAATTGTTCTCCCAAGTGCATCCATTTCACAGGACTCTTGAAAGGCATTTCAAGATGTGTGGATGGCACTCCACTCTATGTTCTCATTTATTTGCAGTTTTGCTGGCCTCTATGTAGGCACGAAGTCTGCCTTCATTTCTTTCCTGCTTCTTGGGCAGACAACCCTTAATTCAGCCTCTTCTGCACCATATAGCTGGAAGTGACTTCCCTCATAAAGCCAGATAATTACTTCTCCTTCAGTAAATCCATTCTTTTTCCACTAGTTATGAGAAATTTGGGGTCCTTTTCCCTTCGTGATAGAGCCTAGGCCTTTTTCATATATCGCATATTATTTGTTTTACAGTACTGTTTTTTTACTCTGTCACAGCAAAGTTCAATAATGCCTGTCAAGTCAACAGTGTAAAACTTATTTCTATGAAGTCAGCAATAAAAATGCAATGGCCTTATGCTGTGTTCAGTGTCAGGAACACAACACATTATGGATAGCTCTGTAATTAAAAGTGGATGCTGTCAGGGGGAGAGAACAATACTTCTGAACTCTGGGAATAGAAAAATCTTGCCCTTCTTTTATGTGTGTACCCAGAAATTACTCCTGTTCCTGGAAATATAGACTTTAACAGAATACAATATTTAGGGGGTATGGAAAATTTTTGTTATGGCAACATAAGCAAAAATACAACAATTGGCATTTCTATCCCTTTTCTCCACAAACCTGAAAACAAATATTTCTATGAATTTCTCACAATGTTACTTGTTGATCCTCTGATGATTTGGAAGCTGCAATTCACATAGCCAAACAAAATGCAGCACAATGGCAAAAATCAGACAGTTGTGGCAATACAATCAAAAGCATTAATAACCAGCAACCAAGAATTCACTGAGTTTGACAAGTCAATGAAAACATTAACAATTCAGCATGGATTATATTTAACTGAAATTTTCCATGACGCTAACTATAAACCACAGATCTGCATACAGACCTAGACAATTGGCTTAAAACGTCAAGGAAAGCAGTAGTGTTTTGACTAGTAAAAACCAGAGAAACAAACAGAAAACAGCCACCAACCTTTCACTTTCCTAAACACAGCAACACAAAAAGCAGGAAAAAAATTGGTATATACACGTACACTTCCACAGAAATATATACCTGCATTTATATTTAGGTCATGCTATTACAATATTACTGATGCACCAAGACTTACGTGCTCTCTCAATCTCTTTGTAATGGGGTTAATTATTCCTTGACAACACCAGTTTATTTTCCTTTATTATAAAATATAAATTGTCAAATATAAAACTAAAATTCCCCTAAATTGGGACAGATTAATCCTACCATAAAACTGCTAGAATGTGGGGGGCAGTAGGGTTTTTAGTTGCAATTGGTGGTGGTTTGGTGGGAGGGGGGGGGGGGGGGGGGGGGGGGGGTTTTTTTTTTTTGGTAATCCTCAATCCTTTTTTTTCCTCCCTCATAGCTACTACCAATCCCCGGGTACTTAACTTCATCCCACCCATTTCTGTACTTTACCTGTTCCCCCCATTGATCTTTGTCTGTCTTCATTTTTCCATCATGAAAGAGGAGGGGCTCTTTAACGCCACTTGACCTGAAAAACAGACATTCATACGTGAACAGATCTTTTCCTTCACAAAACAGAAAGGAAGACGCGTGACACTAATATGATATTCAGAGAGCAGCACTGTTTATTTTGTTTATCTCTTACTATTGATTCCTTTATCCTCAATCTGATTTGGTTAAGCTCTTCAGGTCTATTTGCAAAGCAGAACATAACCCACCTCCTTTTTGTCCTGACCCTGCATAGAATAGTAACGAGTACGTCTTTGACAGAACAGACTGAGAGTGGCTTTGGCCATATTTTATTTTTGAAAAAGGAAAGAAAAAAAAAAAAAAAAGTCTTTCGGGTATCTTACTTGTATTTGTCATACCTATGTTGATTTCCTGAGCAAGGTACTGATTTATTTCCCAAATCTGAGATTTCAGGTAACTCCTAAGACAAGCAAGATGCATTTAGTGTACCCCCATTTGCCAGCTGCAGACCTCTTATCTTGCTAGTAACATCATTTTGATAGCTTGTGCTCAAAGTCACTTGGTGAATTATGAAAGAAGACCAAATGAAGTATTTTAGCAAACGCTAAGGACATATTACTTTTTAAACACCCAAGGACACACTAAGATGTCTGTTGTTTTTAAACAAAGCAGTGGCTGATTAAGATTTGCATTTACAGAGACAGGTATAGGCACTTGCCACATATTTAGTCTAGTCCATAAATAAAAAGTCAATCAGATTTAAGCACTGAATCACAGATTGCATTAAAAAAAACCCCACTTATCTATACTCTCTGTAATCTCTATCATATAGCACTCACTACAAGTAAGAGCAAATCAGCTAAAGCTGTGAAAGCAGTGCAATAAAGCATGTTAAAAAAATCGAGTACAAGAAGTTGCCATGCAGGTTTAACATGCTGCTGAAAAGGTGATGCCACCTGTTGCTCATAAGATTAAGCTACAACAGTCTAAGGCTACTTGACTTCTGTATGAGAGCATCCACAAACAGATTCTAGTATTTTCTGCTTTCAAGCACATTGACTTCACTCCACTTCAGGGACTGGCTTCACTTTTCTTGCATATCACATGTGGATAAGCCCCAGCATAGACAAAGACAGTAAACCGAGCAAGGGAACTGTCACCTAGCTTTTGTATTAATTACTTCATTGATGAATTCACGTTACAGTGGTTAAAAAGATACTCTCGCAACGAAATGTTAAAAAAGTGTCAAACTCATCACAAATGTCTCTCCAGCTGTCAGGTTCACCGAATTCAGGAAGGGCCCGTTGGGTTTCAAAAATGCAGAGTAAGCGCAGCAACTACCATGTTAGTGCAGTAACAGAATGAGGGGAAGAGTTGGGACGCAACTTGGAAGAGGAAAGTTTTACATGGGCCAGACTGATCAAGGACTAAACTAGGAAAATTAAATTCAAATTAAGTCTGAATTTTGGAAAATTGAATCCAAATTTGTACATAGTGACTTGGTCTTTGAAAGCTCACAGAGAACTTAAATTTTATTTGATTTAGTTATATTTAAATTACCTACATAAAAATTATTGCTTGACTGTTTAAGTCCCTGCCTCCCACAACATTTAAAAAGTTTCAGCAAACTGAAAAAAAAAAAGCAACTTAAGCAATTCAAAAAATGTCCATTTGAGGAAGACAATTTTGTGATGTCTAACAATGCCTATAGAAAGCGTGTTTAAATGAACAACAAATACAAAATTATCTTGGGAAAAAAAGAAAGCTTTGATAGAAAAAATCGTGCCCGTACTCTCAAGTAAATGCTAGCAATTTTACCTAAATGAATGCAATCAGGCAGTTTCATTAGAATAATTATTTCAATAAAGGCACCATTACTGACCCAGATAGTCATTGTACGATCTGTATAAAACACACTTGCTCTACTACAAATGCCTGTTTCCAAAGAGATAAAGTTATTCCGCAAAGAAATGAAGAACAAAGACATTTGGCCAAAATACAAGATAGCAGTCACTTCACTGTTAAAAGAAATAATAATATTAATAGCAAGGCAACTGCTTAGTACTTGGTCAGAAGCATCCTTAAAATGCAAGCAGCTGCTTCAAGTTGTTTAGACTGGAGATGAACAGAACGATGAACCTGGGAAAAGTGCATGCATTGTGGTTTGTAGGATGGCTACCTTACTAGTTAAGAGTCTGAAAATTTAACTCTAGAATGAAAGGAAGAATTACAGCAGCTGAAGATAAAAAAAATTTAAAAATGAAGCCTCCCAAAGTCCACAATTCTGCACATTGAAAACATTGGCAAGGCTTCCAACACTAGTGGCTGCCTTTGCACTGCAAGACAGTCAGGCACAAGCCCGACCTACTGTGCCCGCCTGTGCGAGCAAGGCTTTGCAACTCAGCGGGAGTCCCAGGTTTGGTTCTTAGAAGTGGGTGTACTCTCTTCCACGCTTTTAAACCACTTTGCCACTTAGGTCTGTATTTTATTAGAAATCTTCATTCATATTCCTACAGAAGGCATATCATATTTATAAGGTTGTAATTTAAGTAGTTTTGCCTCTCAAAGGAAGTTTTATGTCCAACGTTAATTCCACTGAATCCATTTCACTAAGAAAATGAGTGATACAGCTGCCAACTTCCATCAGCAAAAGAATTACTTTTTTCATTCCCCTTCTTTAATATAATTTGTGGTAGTCAGTTATAGAGTTATGGGTCTTCAAATACTTCATATGTATTTTCAGCAGATATCTTGAGGATATTTTTCATAGCGTATCTTACATGAAGTAGCCATAAGACGTGAAATTACTTCATTTCCCAGCAACATAGGACATCAGCAGTCACACCAAGCTAATCCTTCTATAAACTTTTTTAGCAGAGAGATGTAAGGATACAAATTTTTCATAATGTGAATCACATCATAATCAGCAAGTAAGGAAAAGGCATTTTCAAAAACATGTACAAATAACATTATGATGCAGATAAATGGCATTTCAGTCCTTTGAAATCTGTGTTGCCCTTCAACCTTACACACTGGTATCAGCAAGTGTTTTCTGCATGCACAGGGCTTTTTTGAAATAAAACACCAATGTGATCTGTGGTAAAATCACATTATAATTCTAAGCTAGTTTATGTTCACATCAAAGTAACCAACAAGTATGGTTGAAATGAAAACAAAATCCAAACCAAAAATATTATTTTTATATAATATTTGATTTCTTTCAAATACTTTTCCAAGTTCTGTTATTCACTTTTTTCAAGGGGGAAAAAATTTTTTATATTTTCACTTGTAAAAATAGTATTTTCTTGCTTATTCATTTTATATGAATTATTCATTGCCAGGTAAACCATCAGGATCTGTTGCATTCCATTTCCTCACAAGATACTTCAGCCTTAAGAAGATGAGACTCCATCATTCAAGTAACCTCTGAAGTACCAGTCTCTTTACAGTACCTTCTCAATCTACAGCAAACAAAAGAAAAAGGCTAATATTTTTATCAGCAATGAGGGACTTTATATACATATCTAGTCTTACACACTATTAACAGTAATATTTTGGTATCTTATTTAACCTGTGTCCCAACCAACATTCTTCCATCCTAACTGAAAAGCAGTAAAAGGATAAATATGGAGCAGAAAGACTTTCAAGAGGAGTATCCCTTTTTATGAAACAGCCTAGAACATCACATGTAGAAAATTACTGGAAAATATCAACCAACTTTTGCAATTGATTTAATCTTCTTGTATTTTAATAATAAAAGCTACATTACTAGGTACAAAGAATTATAATACTAATCTGAATATTGTCAGAAATTATTCATTTTCTTTGTCTTTTTAAATTGTCTTTGTATAAAAGGATCAGAAACGTTAAATCTTGTAGCACTTCTAGGCTTATTATTCTAGATTCATTTGCCTTGAAAGTCATTACGTGTGTCGCTTACATCTGCACTGAAATATTCTGCTTCTCAAGTCAGCCTTTTCATTCCACAATGGCCAATTTCATGTCCTCTGCCCTTCAGCATACTGTATTTGATTTCACTTGCCCATTAGATTTCAAGTAATAGGGTTTTTTAGTACCAGTTTGGACACTGAACAATTATATGGAATGAACATTCATTTTATGCATAGATCTTGCTTTCCTTAGAAAAAATCACTCTAGCAAGACCATTCCTATTAACAGTGTTTGTCAGAGTCCAGTACTCTGAGCAGATTCTTCTAGATATTCCACATGTGGATGGTGTAATGTTTAATATCAAATTTACTTATTTGAAGATGGCTGATGTTACATAGTGGAGTGATACAAAACATATTGCATAACACAATACAAATGTAACAAACTCAGAAAAAAAAAATAGCAATGGCAATACACAGTTCAGTCACAATGCCAATGTGATTGCCATTACCAGTCTCCAGAATACGCTCACTGTCAGGATGCTGGGCATCCCCAGTCACTGGGAAAGAGTACATGGGATAAAGCCAGTGCGAGCCTGTTCTCTCCTCAGTTTTCACACGCTACACTGGGCTGAGCCACCTATTCACTCCTCCCATGCTGGTCTGCTAACGCATGGAGATGTTTCACACTCTAAATAAACT
>Ga0181612_170439_pt1 | contig 11082 bp, 8 predicted proteins | sample HoacroProtozoa21_FD_119630 | JGI IMG/M metagenome (GOLD analysis project Ga0181612, IMG submission 119630) | Hoatzin crop microbial communities from Cojedes, Venezuel. Combined Assembly of Gp0051906, Gp0051904, Gp0051908 | reverse complement strand
TGATGTCCTTTGATCTCCTACGTTTTTATTTTTAAAAACACAGATAACATTCCTGTATCTGTATTATATAAATAAGTAAAGGAGACAACACAGTGGCTTGAACTTTTGTTTGGATTTTCTCTCAGTATTTATAAACACTGAGGCAGTCCTCCACTGGTTGCCAGCACAAGGAAATATAAGCTTATATAAAATACCCACGCTGAGCTGGTATACTTAATGCAAAGCAGACCTATTCCATACAAAATGAGACTCCCAATCAGTTGTTTGTCGGGGGTTTTGTCTTTCAGAGTTTTTTTTAAAGGCATTCACTGTTGTATGACTATCATCAAAGCCTTCAATATTGAATGGAATTTTTAAAGTGGAAAAAATTGAAGCAAGATGTCTGATTAAACAATGCAGAGGTGGTCTTCTGGTGGGAAACTTCTTAATGGTGCAAAACAAATATTTACGAAGAAAATTCAGCACAAAACCCACCACGCTTTAAACAAACAAAAAATACGGTGAAAATAATCTCCAGGTCAGAGGGCAAGAGGCAAAGCATGGTCAGGAAGGTGGTGGGACAAGGACTGTCCGTGGGTCCCTGCTCTCCAGATTCTTGAAGCCCATCGCGGTTGTTTCACACCCGAGCAGAGCTGGCACAGCAAGAGCAGGGAGCCACAGCGATGCTGCGGGGTGCCGAGCAGCATGCTGAACCACATGTTGCAGTTATTGTCACGAGAGCCATCCCGCACGCTGCCGACCGCCGCGATGGCAGGCATCCCGCAGCAGCCCCTGCAAAGCCCTCCTTGCGGACTGGGCATCCTGGTTGCCCCCTTTGCCTTAGCGTGCAAGAAGGAAAAGCGTTTGTTGAACAGGCATCGGATACAGTTGGGCTCGGGCTGAACATCGAGGCAGTTTGGATGCTTCGGTGTATTTAAGGCAGTGTAGGAGGAAAAACAACATTGTTTTAAAGGCTCAGCTTCAGAAACAAACCCAGCCATGTTATTACAAACATGCAACAAAGAGAGGAGTGTATTCATCCCCTCCTATCGCATCTGTGCCCTGCGGGCAATGTTCCACAGGAGTCTGCGAAACTCGTACTTGCAGCTATCTCAGACAGCTCCACCTAGAACTGTCTCAGCGCTGGCTCTCCCAGTGCCTGACATGATGCCAGAAACGCGTACGTGATCCCCTAAAGCTCCTACACAGTACTGGCTGTGTTTAACTGGCAGGCGTTTACAAACACGCCATACAGGAAAACAAGGTAAACATGAAAATGTACTCAAGAGTTTGGTTTGCATCAACGGTGTTAATTTGCGTATGCTGTGGATAAGCACAGTGGTCTAAACACCCTGCCACTCCCGAGTCTCTCAGGAAGGACTGTGCTGCTGCTCAGCCCTGAGCGAGCTCAGGTCCAGCCCCGTGTCCAGGCAGTCTGTGACACTACTGCACTGCAGATGCTGCTGCAACTTCAGCCCATGGACTGAGCCGATTAAATGTTCACTGAGGATGTTGTATGTGTTTTACAGCCAAAACTGAGCTCTCTGCTGCTATGCTTACTGCATTACCTCCATCAGTTGCGGTACTGCTGGATGCTTTTGTTGAAGTCTCTGTCCTGCAGCATCAGCACTTCCTAGAGCTCAAAGATCCTAAAGCATAAATGGCACTAGCAGTCCCACTGTTTTCCACTGGCCCTGGGTTCCTTGTTCCAGAATCCATTCCTAACCCCACTCCTTTGAGGAGCCAAGGGGCAGCTGCAGAGTGCAGGCAGCCATCCTTTGCTAAGGGAGCACGAGAGGCAGCAGTCACAAGGCTGGGCTGTCGACAGCTCAACAGCAGCGGCTTGGCCAGACCCAGCAGGTGGAATTCAAACTATCCACAAGCATCCTTTACATGTTACAACCATTTCACTAGATTGCAGGATATGTTGGCTAACAAGCATATTTACATATGCAAATAATTTTCTTGGCGTGTGCATTTTACTGCTTTTGGAGCTTGCCTGTGTTACGAGCAACCTATAGGCATTGCTAAGGTGGGCTATAGGTCCCTTGTTTTCAGTAGCCTGTCAACATTAACGTGGCAGAGCATCACAGAGCACTTCAGGGATCTGTAGGGGCTGACAGCTTCCCCATTGGTAATCAAAGTTTTTACCATTCAGCTATGCCAAGGTCTGCTGTAAGCACTGTTGCAGAATTATGCAAAGGTACAAGGAGCGGCTTGTGAAGAGACACCAGAAAAGCCTCATTTGGAGAAGCACAGCAACTTTTGCCTCACTACAGCTGACATTTCCAAGCAGGAGTAGCAGTATTACCGGTGTCTGGAGACAAGCACTCGTGAACTTTTGCATAATGCATCAGATCTGCATGGACTTCAACAAGAAACCTGTCTTCATCCTCCTGTAGCAGAGTACATATTCGAGTGAACCATGACAGTACTGAAAGGGGCAACTTTTGTTATCAGAAACCGGCTATCTTGCTCAGCTACTTCAGATATGACAACTGCTTTAGTGTTGGCAGGTCAACAGCTCTAGCTGTGATGGAGACTTGTTATGAACGTTGTTTACCTCTAAATCGTCAGCACCAGCTACACACCCGAAATAGACACCCATCTCTCAGGGAAGGGCTTTTCAAACAAGAATGGAATTAGTGACAACTACTACACTTCCTACCTCTGACCCTTTGAGGGAAGGAAGACAGAACTTCTCTGCAGGGCTTGGGAAGGCATGTGCACACTTGTCTTCTTCGGGTTTCACAGCCTGAGCAGCGAGGAACCGCCGAGAAATCTGAGTCATGCGTGTAGCCACTGCAGAACTGGGGTTGTTCTCCGGCTGGTTCTGCCTGGTTTGGTTGGACTGGCTGCTGAAGTTGCAGTTGCTTGTTGTGACCTGCCTCCAGCAAGCTCTAGCCTTTGCCGCTGCTGCTCCCTACCCATGCCCCCTCTCCCGGAAAGCCACACCACACAAGCGCGTCCCTTCCCACTGTTACTGCCTTCTGTGTGCTCTGGCTCAGGTGAAGTGGGGACATTTTCTCATCCGTTGCAGAGCACAGCCCTCGCCAGGCCTCTCCCTCCTGCCACCCGACACCGAATAAAGGGCACCACCGTGCCCCCAGTTCATGCAGCAAAATACATAAAATCAGATAGACTCTGGGAAAAAGCTCCGAGGTGCCAGTGTCACAAATGCTGTCGGTACAGTGCAGCCTCCTCGCTGTCTGCAGAGGCATACATACTCCTGTGAAGAGGGCAACTTGCAAAAAGCGACTAGCTTTCCAGCTGAATTTTGCAACTAGAAAGTGCCAATCCAAGCTATGTGGGCTCAGGGGTACTATGGAAATTGAGTGACATATAACCCATGTCCAAAACAGTTTTATGACTAACTACTAATGGATGCCCTGTACCACACAAAATATTTCTCCCTCTTCCAGAATCTTAAAGCTGAACTCACTCCTTAAGTCTATTGGAAAAAAGGAATAGTTCATCCGTACAAGTTACTTAGTGTACTGGACTGAGCATAAATGGACTGATTTGCCCAATAAGAATATCAGTTCATATATTTCTCCTCATGCTTGTTAGTCTGAACAAAGAGAGCATGGGTTTACAGCTAGATGGAGGAATGCCTTTTAAAAATGTACTCCGAATACTTCATTAAAGATTTTTGGCATAGCTGAGGTTTCCCGTGTCCTGAACACCGAACAGACAACAAGTGCCTAAGCAAATAATGCCGCTTTAGTAAAGTCACAACTCTGAACAGAGAAAAACTCAGGGGTAACACGGACTAGCAGAGAAGTGTCAGGGGGAGCCTGCTGAATGGGTTTGGCTTGTTTGTTAACCTCCCCGTGATATACGAGGCTTTGCTGCTAAACAGGTCATCCAAGAGTGGGTGGAAAAATATTAGGTTTTCCTCATCTGCAGTTTGTGCAGGAAAGTTGACAGACTTGCCAAGCAGACAGCACTACGTGATACATTATTTTTTTTGTTCCTCAGCTGAAAGCACTTACAGAAAAGAACAGCTACCTGGTTCTTCCCAGGGGCAGTTAAATTATAGGTACGCATTGGAGAGCTCTATACATAAACATTTAAGCACTCTGATTTATTACTAGTGGATAGCTCCAGCATGTTAATGTTCATCTATCTTTTATATTCCAAGAGCAGCAGAAGAACTATTCTCAGTATGACAGTGTTTACAACAGAGTTTATGCAGCCAGATTTCCCTACTAAAGGCCATCACTTTGTATTTAGACCTGTCATAGCCTTGCAGAGTCCCCTGGCACATGGCACTGAGCCTGCTGACAAGGATCTTCAATGCCTTGAGCAAAGCAGAGGCAGGGTGCTCAGACTGGGGAGTATTCAAGGCACAGATGAGGGGAAGGGGAAACAGCTGATGAGTCAGTGACAGCCTTGTTTTTCTGAGCTGAGCAATATGCAGGGCTTTAGAACAGACTTCCCCCCAAAAAAACCCAAACAGCTACAGATTGAATGCAACTGAAGAGGACAAAACAATACAGATTTACACCAGGCAGAAGGTATCCAGTAACCTGATCTTTTCCTCTGAGAGGACAACTTTATACTGGCTTTCTTTTAAACTAGGGAAATGCAGTAGATCTAGCCTACCTGGATTCTTGGTGTAACACTTTGTAACTCACGGGGAATTAACTCTGTTGAAGGCAATACTGAATAATACAATGGTTGGGTAAGGAGCTGGCTAACATGAAGAGTTTTTACAGTCAGATGCTGCGCTCTCCCTCCCTCATCTCTGCTGGTTCCTGCTCCCGCTAGTTCTTTGGTTGAGCTGATGGACAAGGACTGGTATAGCTTCTCCACCACCCAGACAAATGGCTATGACCGACCAGCCATGGCACAGTGGTGACAACCAGACAAACAGCCGAGTGCTGAGTTGCCTTAATGCATCCTCTGGAATGAATGATTTCCTTCAGGCTTGGGTACCTGACTAGAAGCCAACTTAATCAGAATCATGCTATGTATCCCCTTCCCCATACCACCAGCATCCTCCCCAGTACGTGCTGGAACTCCCTTAGATCTGCTCTACATTTATGCTTACAGTTTCTCCGTTTCTGAGCTAAGGTTGTTTGATTTAGAAGAATTCTAGAAGAAAGTCTGCAAGAATTGCAGTGAACAGTCATTTTCCTGGAAATTTTCCAACAACTAAGAAGCATGAAGCCTAGAGTGGCCCAACAGAGCTCCAAGCACACCTTTGTATCTGCTTTTATCCGTTTTGATTGGTTAGGCTTTCTGCCTTTCCACATTCCTGCACAATAATTCAGGCATTAAAAAGCCTGAAATGGAGCTCGTGGTGTTTCCTCAGAGTTTCTCCTTTTACATCAGGTGGTTCTTGGCTTGGTACTTCTGCTCAGAGGAAGACTCTGCTAGCTGTTACCGGGAGGGAGAAGGCTTTGTCCCACAACGTGACCCTGCTGCAGAGATTCTCGAGAAACGAAAGGACTGTAATTCTAGCATGAGCTAACAAGCATGCCGTGATCCTATCAGGCATCAGAAGAGCACCTCTGCTCACCACTCCATTTGGGGTGTGTTTGGGAAAACTACTTTACAACACTCTCAGCTTTGTAAGTAACCACAAAAAGACTCTCGAAAATAATTTATAATGAAAAATCCAACCCAACAAATAAAATATGCAGTAAACTGAAACAAATGAAATTCTGCATCAGTAGCACTGTTTATACAAAATTGTTTTCCAAGAATGAGCCAGAAATTAGAGGTCGGCAACAAGTGCCTTTTTCTTTTCATTCCAAATTCAGATGACTTTCATTTCTCAATGCTAATCTTAGAATGGAAATCTTAAGATTTCATTTGAAAAACACAGACACACTGAAGTTTCCAAAACCAAGCTCCATCAGGAACATATTCATATAGAGCTAGATGAGGCAGCTGCAGCGAGTTCTGCAAGGAGAGGCACTAAGCCACAAATTATTTTCCACAAGCCAGACACTGACGGCCTTCTGCCCAATACTAGCAGAACTGCTTATAGCAGGACTGAAAACTATCCCAAAACTGGTGAAATTGATTACCCCAAACAGCTCAGAGCCCAGGTTATCGTGTCCCTATCAGAGGTTGGGTAACCCGTCTCCCTTGTTTGCTGACTAAGCTGTCACACTTTAGATGCTTCTAGAACTGTCACGTTCTCTCTCGGTACGGTTCAATAGCAGCGGATGTGCAAGTCTTAAAACACCAATGCAGACAGACTGCTAATGTTGGCCAAAGACAGTTTCCACTTTAACTACACAGCCTTCCTCCTCCAAGATGCCTTTCACTAGAATCAGTATCCCTTTCCAGCTCAGAAATAGTAGTCAACAAATACAGACTACAAGAGCATCACTAACTTACGGTTTTCTTTTCCAGACCACAGAAAGATTCAGAAGGCACAGAAGAACAGCCACTGATTTCAGTGCTAACACAGCTATGGACCTTGGATAGCTTAAATGTGTTTGGCATCTTATTACTGGCCTTTTCCTGAACAAAGATTGACTTACCTGGGAAAAATAATCAAAGGTAACGTTATTTGGCTCAAATGTCTTTGACTTAGAGGAGAATGCTGTTAAAGTTACACATAGGAAGTACCACGGATTTTTTTCTAGCCTCCAATCATTTTACTGTTCTAAAGAACAATAGTTCCATTTTTTTTTTACTGACATTGGACTCAGAGTCCAAACTGCCCATCCACAGCTTTTCACAAGCACCTTCCTGCGAGCTCACTTTATCTCAAGCACTAAGACTGAGACATACTCATTTAACAGTGGAGTCGGGAATTGAACTGTTTCACAACCCATGGAAAACACGCTTGTTCTCCATTACTAGCTTGTAGCCATGCATTGACTTTGCTGCTCTTCGGCATAACAGGCAGCGACAGCCCCCAAGAACACAGAAAGCATCAAGAAGGCTTTTAAGAGAGAGGGAAAGGGACACACTGCTACCTTTGAGGAGCAAATGGTGGGAAAGCAACAGATCTCACTAAGTGAGGAGAGTAATGTGGAACGAGTTGTAAAGGACAGGGGCAAGGAGAGGAAGCATACTGGCAATACAGGGACAGGGGAAGATGTTCAGGGAGGGGGTTACAGGAATCAGCATAACTTCATCACCTACACAAGTGAAATAGAGAATGCAATAGTTACTATCCAAATTCTTTCTTGCAGAGGGCATTTCCTTCCTGCCTGATGAATCCAGTAAGCAAGTTGTGACCTTTGCTTCTTACCTTGTCTCGGTAATGAAGTGAAAGAATTGCAAAGAACAGCATTAGCTACAGCATAAATATACTGATTTTTCAGTCTTGGGCACTGGCAATGATATATTCCAGACCTGCAATTCAGTCTGTGGTATAGAGTTATGCTAAGCGTTCTCACTACAAAACCGTCTGTGCTTTATTATGTCCACCCTGTTCCCTCACTTGACTGCTTCTGTACAGTAAGCGGCAGATCATGGTCCTAGCCTGTGATTCCTTGCTTTGGGATGTAGTACAGTTCTTCCCCAGGCCACTGTAGAAGAACTAGTGCTTTAGAAAGGCTTATGGAAAATGTGTTGAAGGGCAACTAACATTCGAATTGTTTTGCTGTGTGGAAGCGGGCAAAAATAATCAGGCTGCACCAACCTTACAAGTTCACAGTTCCAGCTGAATGCTAATTTTAAAGCACTTCCAGAAGCATGTTGAAGCTGAAGATCTGGATAATGTACTCAGCCAATTACATAGAGTACAATTTGTAAAAACAAACATGTAAATTCACATGCACAATTTGTAAAAAGAGCCATCCCTTGTGAGCAGAAGGAAATGACACTGATAGCTCAGTGAGAATCACTCCCAAACAAGATTCGTTGATATTAGCTATCAACCAGCTACTACCTGGTTAGCTATAATATAATAATAATAAGCTATTGCTTATAGAAGTCTGTCTTCCTGACTGCTGAATGTTGATTCTGGATGCAGTCAACTGTAGTACTGTAGCTATGGGTGCATATTTTTGTGATGGAAATTCCTGTTCTATTATTGTTAAAGGTCTTCAGCACCAAACCTGTGAGCAAGCTTATGCAGGAATAAGGTGGGTTTCTTGTTTGGTTGAAGTGTGCTCCACTTTCAGTAATGAACTGTCAATTGCTTCTTTGCCCACTGGACCCTCCAATCTTCCCAATTTCTGTGCTATAGTTCATCAGTAGTACAAATGCTGAAGTAGTTTGTCACATGCAGAAAGTGTGAGTGACATTTCTTTCTACAGAAAAAAACGCAGTCTGGGATTCATATTGGTTAGAGAGGTTTACAGTGTCTGACTCTCGAGGCATTTCTAACTGTTCCGAATATTTCTCATAAACCATACCATTACCAAATCAAAATCACCATAGTCAAACTTCTCATTTGTTGTTTCTTGCAAAACGAGGAGAAAATAATCTCTTCTACAAGTGTTCTGCATTCTTCTCTTGTTTAGAAATGTCAGGGTGTAAACAGAAAACAAAGTAGTAGCTTGTTTCCATTTTTGCTTCCCAGAGCGCACTGAACAAGTGCACACACTGGACACAGGAAAAATGTGATACAAATAATTAAAATGCCAATTTTATTCTTTTCAGACATCTCACATACAGAACATTCTTCAACATTAGCAAAGCTAACACCCATTCATTTTAATAATTAAATCATTCTGAGAATCTAAAAAAGCCTTGAGTGATTTCCTCCATCTCTCTAGGACTGTAGATGCCCAATGTTTCTATACAATACTACTCGGACTAATCTTCCCCCTAAAAAGCCTTTTATTTGCCAAGATTTTTTTTCCTGATCCTTAAAAAACAAACAAAAGCTTGTTTTGACAGAAACATGAAAGGAATCAAAGGAGCTGTGTTGAGCCAAAAGTCCTCCTTTCTCCACCCCCACTGTACTCATCTGGAAAGCATCTGGCAAACAAATCCATTGATAGTTTAGAAAAGCCTTTTATCTTTCCTCACAGGCTTAAGAGGAAAGTGGATAGCACACATTCCATGGACTAACTGTACATTCACTTTACGTTATCGCCATTTTGAAGACATGAGTACAGCACAACATCTCCCATGCTCCCAAAAACCCCCAAACCTTCTGAGTAAGGCTGCATGAGGCCCAGGTTCACAAAACTGGTGGGGCAGAGCATCAGCTACATCGATTCAATACCATCATCCCCACGGCAGCACAGCCAGGAGACAACAACACACAGAGCCTGCTTGAGTCCAGCTGGGCTTATTGCTCATTATCTGGTTGTGCCGGATCAGCTACCCCCACTTCACTGCCTCATCCTCATTTTACTGCCTTATTCTTTCCTTTACACCACACTTCCCAGGTCTGAGACACATAAGCAGCTGGACTGCTGCTGAACCTAGAGAAAAGGAGCAGAAATGGGTCCAAACCATTGCTGTATGCGTTTGCTGGGCTCTCCCTTGATCCACACTCCCCAGCTCCCACACGCTTGTTACTAATGATACAAATAAACAGCAGACTGCAGTTCCCTTTAAAATGTTGCCACACTCAAATGTAAAGGAGGGCTCTCGTTTACCAAAGAGAGAAAAAGTTTAGCTCCCATAAATCAATTGGAATGTTCACTGTGAAATATGACCATTGCCTGAAAAAAGCCAGTAGGCAGATTCCTTCTCGAAATCCTGTCACTCAGACAGTGAACGAGTACCAACCAAGATCATTTGATAGTCTTCCTAAGGAAAAATCAAAGTATAGATGGCAGTCAATGTACGTGAGTTTTTTCTCTTCTAGAGCTGTCAGGAGTAAAGGCAGGTACAGTAAGAGCTATACAATTGCTTATTCATCTAGGAAGTCTGGGGGGGGACGGACACAACACAGAGACAGACAAGAGCCAGGTTTCTGAGTCAGACTGACCTGTCTCTTCCTCCCTGCAGCACGGCCAGCGGGTGTGCGTGCTTTCTCAGGGAAGCGGCACAGACAGGGACAAGGCCACACCTCCACACAGACTAAAAAGCAGGGAGACCAGAGGCATGACATCTCTTCAGAAGCACGGAATGTAGTATTTTTCTATTAAAACTACATAAATAGACAAACTGCAGCTAGACATTAAACTGTCAGGTTGGGAGGCACATACAAGTACACGCAAGTCCTCCCAGACTCAATTCACCCCACATGATATTAAACCACGTGCTTGTTCTTCCGCTTTCCCCAAAGCTTATGTAACTGAAAAACTATTTGTGGTACGATAGCGTTTGTAATGGCCCACAGTCCATTAGACCAGTGTACAAACTGACCCAGCTGCCTTGGGACGCTGCAATTCTTGCCTTAAAGACACTATAATCAAAGCAGAGTTTTCTGCAGTTGCTGCCCATGAGAAAAGAGGTACAAGCTCAGAGATGGACCCGAAGCTCTAGCAGTCGGAATTCAACATTCACAGTTTGACCCTTTGTTGTACCACTGGCATAGCTGTCACCACAGACCTCGCTCCCTAGTTCAACTGTTCCTGAAATATCTTCTAAGTCGCAACTTAGATACTTCAAGCAGTACACCCTATGAGAATAATTTTATTTGGGTAAGCATATTAATATCAGTTTAGCCCAGCCTTTACAACCCAATTGCCACAGTGATACCAGGAGTTACAATTCTTCCCTAATATGGAGTATAACACCTTTCAGCTCTCAGATGACCACTTTCCATTTCAGTTTTGGGCTTTTTTGAAATAAGTGGTTTCATGCTATTTAATTTTGATGATGCCATTCCTGGCAAATCAAAATCACAGATCAGTATATTGTGCTCTACACAAAGAGCTGGTTAACAACAAGTAATCCAAGCGCACACAGATGAGGAGCAGCCTACAAATCCTGCCTGCACACCGTAAGTTATGTAAGACCCGGCAACATACCCTCCTTCACTGGAATTACAAAGTATACATTCCTCTCCTGGTACGTAAATTTAAAGCATGTGAGACACAGTGAGAGGAGGAAATTATGAGCTGCACTGCCTTTCATGCACATTTATGTAAATGCCACGATTATATTAATCAAAACAGCACTACGTAAATTTGAACACGGATCAAAGAAATGCAAATATTTATATAACAGTTTGAGTGGGAAACATTTTTGACAGTTCTTTGCTAGGAAAAGATTACAATG
>Ga0181612_167427_pt1 | contig 11082 bp, 6 predicted proteins | sample HoacroProtozoa21_FD_119630 | JGI IMG/M metagenome (GOLD analysis project Ga0181612, IMG submission 119630) | Hoatzin crop microbial communities from Cojedes, Venezuel. Combined Assembly of Gp0051906, Gp0051904, Gp0051908 | reverse complement strand
GCTGGGGGGGGGCTCGGGGGGCGTTGAAGGGTCCCCCGAGTCGGTGTGAGCTGAGGAGACGGCAGCTACGCGCGTTATCGTTGTCAGCATTTTCCTTTTCTGTTGCAGCTGAAGGCTGTAGAGCCAGCGGTGAAAATGACAGTTGATTTGCTAGGGTGTATCGAAGAGAGAAGATTGTATTCCCTCTGCTTTGCTTTGTTAGCAGAACTTCTGCTAGTGTTACGGAGTGAAATTGGAGACACAGCACAGTTACAGAGGTCAGAACAGTAGGAAAAGGTTTGGAAAGCGTATCTGGACTCTGATCAGTTTGTACTTTCTGCGTTGTCCTTGTGACTCTGGGTGTTAATGTGAAACAGCATTAAATCCTCGCCAGGCCATGCGTTGCTTCCAGCTGGTGGGACAGAGCTGCCGGTTGATCCATCTGCTTGCGTTCTTATGGTTAACAGCTGAGCAGTCCCGAGGCATGGAATTCAGTGCCACAGACTCTGAGGAAACAGAAGTGTTTCCTAGACTGGGCCTGTGGCGGTCTCCTGCCTGTGAGGTGCACCCCGAGAAGCGTGACGACGTGCCTGGTGGTCTTGAGAGTGTGTTCAGAAATGAACACTGCAGTTGCTTATGGGCACAGAAGGTTCTGGTGGGTTTTTTGTATGTCGGTTGAAGAGGCAAAGTTTGTGTCACTGGTGTTCGTGAAGCATAATTTGCACTGAACTTTTTTGCAGTTCAGCTCTGTCACTATTAATATTACAGTCATTAAAAACTAGTTTTTCTGAGTCCAGGTATCTGATCTGCCTACCTGCTGCACTAAAACTTGCATCAGTGAATGACGACTCCCTTTTCTGTTTATTTTTGGCTAGCTTTTTGCCACTTATCTCAAAAAGCAGATTTTTGAGGTGACAGAAAAATACTCCTAGTTTCCGAGGTTGGGAAGGACAAGAGAACAGCTTTTAATAGCTGATCAGCTGCATGTCTGCAGGCATAAGACCTGGTGAAAGAACCTGGTTTGCAGGCCTGAACTCTGCTGAAGAGTTGGCGCTTGTCTGCCTTAATGCCAGTGCTGTATCTTACTGGAAATCACGTGGGTTTTCCTCTCTCGTAAATTGTAGCATAGGAATCCTTTTGCTGTAGAAGTAGCTGCAATTTAGAATCAGTCACTGAGTATATAGTAAGTAGGTTTTACGTCAGAGAATCACTTCTGTTGGGTGACATACAGACTATCACCATGCTGTCAGCCTTGGCTTGTGTCATTTTGCTTGTAAAAGAGTAGGTCAATGTATCGGTCTTTTCACTGTTGGCTCGAATTAATGCGTGGGAAATTGCGTAGCGCACCCAGGTAGTTCACTGGGTCCCTCTGGATGAAATAAGGACTGAGATGGAGAGGTCCCAAAAACTTCAAAAAAAGAAAATTCAAAAATTTGAATTCCTGTCTCTTCCCAAGTCAGGGCAGAAGTAACGTCTGAATAACAACTGTGGCCATTATAGTTGAGGAACTGTGGGGGGCTTTTGAATTTTTGACTGAAGGGTGCGAAACAAATGTTTTCTGTTAGCTGAGAGTGTACAGGTGGTGCACTTATAATTACCCCTTTATAGGTTACTTAGTCACTGACATTTTGATTATATAGCTTTTATCAACGACCTCAGGGCGTGTGAGTCAGCTGAGGATGCCTCCTGGGACAGTACAGGTGCTGGACTGAGTACAAAATGAAAGGTGGCAAAACTGAGGGGCGGCGGTGGGGAGGAGGAGCAGCTCACATGACTGTGACTATGTGAAATCAACGTCTGTTCTGGTAAAAGTCATTGCAATTGCAGTCAACTCTATTTCATCCCCAAGGTTCAAGCATTGTGCAGGGAGTGAAAATGATGATTATTGATATACGCAGATAATTTTGAGTTTGGATTTCTCACCTTCGCCCTGCTGCTTTACTCCCCGCCATGCTTCTCAATGTGCTTTCGTTTCATAAGGTTAATAGTCATGCAGCACAGAATTAGTTTGATAAACAGGCTCCAGTGCTGTGGAAGGTTGTGAAATTCTGCTGCTTCAGATGAGTTTTGGATTGTTGGCTGGAGTGTAGGCCTGGCAAGCAGAACTTAGGCTTCTTCTCTTGCAGCCGTTTAGCGTGGGCAAATACTGCAGACTCAAATTTGCAGAAGGGTTCCCTAATTTTGGGTGCAGCCCTTCTGTATTTATCTCGAGGGTCTTCAGGCAGAACTGTGTACAAACTTCTATACTTGTTGTTTATAGCCACTGCCTATTTTGCCACCTTATTTTAGATTTAATAACCACATGGGGCTACTTGCATCGAACACTTTAATCTCAGAACAGCCTTGAGGGTTGTATTTGAAGTCTGTTGATGAAAGCATTGTTACGCTTTGAGGAGCTATTCAACAAGTGACTACAACAGCAAGTGGTTACCCTTAAAGCATGAGTATTTTCTAAAAAATTGTGGTCTGTCTGCTCGTGATTCACCCATTTACTTACGCTTCTCCCATTTTTTTTCTCCTGTAATTTTCCATGTGAAAGGCAGATTGAAATGTCCAGTGGCCATAGATCATTGCCTCTTCTCTAACAGTAGTTCTGGTTGTGTGGCCAGCTGGGCAGAGAGGCCAGGAGTGAGAGGGGGAGCAACCAGTGCTGAGAGCAGAAGGGAGACAGTGCCATATCTAGTATTATTCTGCTGGCAGCCTTGGGGTGGGGGGTGGGGGGTCCTATACAACTGTCTTGTCATAAACCAGGTTCCTTCACCCAGAGGTCTAATTCTCTAAGGGTGAGATAATGTCTAAATGAGAAGGGTCATCAGTGTCATGGTTAGATGATACTATGTGTGGGCTTCTGTGGTCTTTTGATAGAAATATCCCTAGAAGAGATTGGAAAAGCACAGCACATGCTGGGGAAGTTAATGACCTTGAGATGCCTCAGGGTACTCTGTCAGTCTGATGCCTAACTGGTGTGTTGGGTATTACTGGTGGCCGATAGAAAGCTACCATAGAGTTAAGAGTTATTGGCAGCAGGAGTCCAATAAGTTCATGTAGTTGTCCTGGATTTGAAGCTGAAGAATGTTGGGACTGCTGAGACAGCTTCGTGCTTCAAGGACTCAAGAGAGGCGAGGCTGCAGATCTTCCTCACAGCCATGTTAATGTGTAACTAAAAAGAAAAGGAGATAAAAGTCTCCAGATAGCTCTCATTGTTGTTCTGTTGGGGATGGACATATCTACAGTCTTCCCCCCTTTATCTTATCTGCATTCTGTCCTGAACTAAGGAAGTTTGTGGCTGGGTGGTGTGGGAGAGTATCTATTGCCAATGTCAACACCCTGCTTGCAGCTGAACAATGTATTTGAAATACAGGGAGGCTTCTAGCTGATCCACAACCCTCATATTTGAAGACCTGTGGCACAAGATGAAGGAGTCTGGCAGTTGGGATCTGTCATGGTTTTCTTAGGATTAAGGGGTCCTGTATTATTCTGGTTTCTCAAAGGCATTAGGTTTAAGAGCATTTAGGGAGAAAGCTAGAAAACCTATAAGGGAATTTAAATCTGTGGATCAGAAATTGATCTTTGAAGTAGAATCTCTTTATATCTGGATTAAAAAATTAAGGTTTAGATAAGAATCTTGAATCTGTGTGGGTTTTTTTGAAGAACCATTATGGAAATGGTGAGCAGTAGTTAATTCCAGTAACCTAGCCTCAGAGGACTTTAATCAAAATCATGGCTGAAATTCTCTCCAAAGTCGTATGGAAGGTACAGCAGGTTAATTGCCTTGTTGTGAGTCTGCTGTAGACTTGTCTGACCAAACAGTCTTTTGGCTTGGATCCGACCATTCTAACTATTCTCTTTTCCCCATGTATTCATGCATCTTGCTCTGCGTTACAGGATCCTTGTAGTCTTCATATTATGTGTGGATATATTACTTTTCTGGCTAATGAAGGAAAACATAGAGAATGGAAATGCTTTCCTGCCTATATGTCTTTGATTTTTGTAACTGTCATTTGACTCGGTTATTTACCTTAATTCAAATATTGAGTAAATGTAATATAAAAAAAATTACTCGCAGTGGATTGCTATCTGTAGAGCACTTCTGCTATTTTTATTTCCTTGCTTTGCATGAGATAGGGCAAGTTTGAGAGGGACTCCAGAGCTGTTGATGACAAAGTTAATGATTGCCTCCCCTGGGGCAGCCTCTGCAGCCACAGGGAGTGATGTCTGGGCAAACTGCCCAGGAGGTGTCACGACACGCACCTGCTGGTTGTGGTCGCTCTGGGATGGCTGGTACCCACCACGGGGAATCGGACGGGGTGCTGTGTTGAGTGAACCTTTGGCCTGACCCAGCAGAGTCATTTTTACTTTCTTCTTTGCTGGAAATCAGTTTCTGTGCTCTAATTGTCACATGTCTCAAACATTAACGGGGGCTTGAGTGTAGGGGGGAAGGTTTTCAAGTGCTTTTTTTCCCACGTTGGAAGAAAAACAGGGAGCAAAGAAGGTTTGGAAAAAATAGCCTGAAATGTCACTTACTTTTCTGACTAACTACTGAATCAGTCAGGTTTCCCTTCGTGCATCTCTCGTGCTGCTCCCAAATTACATTCTTATGTTGCAGATCATTCTCACTCTTGTTCTGCTGTCACTTAAAAATGGCGATACTCATTCACCTTTTCTGATTTTTATTGTTTCTCTGTCCCTTTCTTTCTTACTGTTGCTGAGCATCATGCTTGTACTCATCTTTCCCTTGTTGTGGGTCTTCCAGTCTCTCTTGGTAGTGGAGAACATGCAGTAAAGCTTCCGTTATTACTGGTTTTGTAGCTTTCCGTCTCTTTGAAGTCGAGTACGTAATTTCTTGCTCTTTTTTATTACATGTGGAAATTAGTAAAATGTGCCTTGACACTGGGGAATAAACAATACATATACCAAAAGTAATTTGTCAACAACTTTAGATTTTGGTATGGTGATGTGTCATACCATCAACCTTACACAATAGTTAACTTCTTGTTTATTTTACGCCTTACACCTACAGAAACCAACTCAAGTTTTTCCCTTGAGAAAGGGTGATATATTAAAGAAAAAATGCCAAATTGAAACAAAACTGTTCATCAACTTCATATGAGGACTGCGAGAGCCTTCTTCCCAGAAGGACTTACTGAAGTTTTTGCTGTTGTAACAGGGGTATTATGATGTAAATATTTCTAGTATATGACAGTGGAAATATGTATGTGCTGCTGGGGATGAGAGTAGGGTAGAGATGCAGAGCTAGGCGTTTGGAGTTTAGAAAAGTAAGTCTGTATCTGGAATAGTCAAAAAAGAAAAATAGCAAGAAAATTCAGCCTTCACAGCCTCTCTGAGGAACCTAAGAGTGAAAGAAGCTGTTTTGCAAAAATACGAACGTGCATTGACCTGTATCCAATCTTCAAAGCCAATAAAAAGCTCTTGAATGTCAACAGCTGCTTTATTTTGTCAAAATAAACCTGTCTGATCCTTTTTTTTTTCAAATGGAATCTGAACAAGAAGAACCAAAATGCAGATTTTGATGTGTGTTGAGTATCTTTGGTCGGTGGCATGATGTGGATAAGTAAGAATATACTGGTAGTGGCCTGTCTTGCAAATTAAGAAAATACTTCAACGAGAATTTTTATGACTATACCCTTACAGCTTGGCGTATGTTTTCATATTCAGTTACTATGTGGAAGGTGTTGACAGAAAATGAAATTTTAATTTTATACACAGCCAACAAATCTTAATAGTGGCCTGATTTTTAGTAATGAGACCTCAGCAAAATATGTATGTCACCAGGGGGGAAAACATTCATCAGCTTGGAAAAATCCCTAAACCTGTTCATCAGCCACCTGTCTTAAATTGCTCCTCCTTTTCCAAGAGAGGATTTTGTTGCTTTCTGAAGCTGCTCTAATTGAAAATGACACTTACTCAATTAGGAAGGAGAGAAGTGATATTCCCAACTAGACAACTGTGCATGAATATCAAATGCACACTTGTTCATAATCCATCAAATTAAGTATTCAGTTAATATGGAATAATTAACCTGAGAAATTAATATTCTCAGGGAAACGTCACGAATATGAAATCTAGACTAGTAATTTTTTAGAACAGTCAAATTTCAGATGAAATTGAGCAAGCAATTTTTTTAACCTTTGCTGAGCATCTCAGACTAAAATCATTGTTACGGCTTGACTTCTGTTGCAGCGATGGCTGTACGGTCTGTGCTGCATATATGCAATGTGCTTATTGTTTGGTAATAAAACTGTAATAGCTAATATAAATATGTTCCTGTAGTGTTCCAGATGTCACATGTATTTAATCTGCAGAAAGGTAAACTGCAAAAATTACTGTGAGGTGCTTTTCTGTGTGTGTGTCCCCAGGGACTTTGCACACTTTTTTTTCTTCAGCATAATGAAAGAAGAGGCTGTCTGTTTAAAACTGTCTCAAAGTCTGGGGTGCTCAGAATCGATAGGAGCCAGTTATTATCTTGGCTGATCAGTCACAGCGTCTGTACTTGCATGTCTTTATCAATTGTTTTTATCCTAGATCTTTTGATTTGTACCGATTGTAACAAAAAAGGAATGATTTAGCCAGTTGAAATAAAAATTGCTTCCCTTATGGACCATGTAGATTTGTTTGAGGAGAGTTTTCTGGCTTCCATTTAAAAAAAACAACAACCAAACAAATAAATTAAAAATTCCACACACTAGCAGGGGAGGAAGTAGGGAGAGAATTGCACACCTGAATTTAAAAATTGTAATCCTTGTTTTCAGAGGAAGAAGACCAGAGAGACTCAGAAACCATTTTTTTAATTATCATTATGTGAACCTTTCAGAGTTTGGAAGGAGTAGCTTGTGCACTGCAGCCAGTAGAAAAGAAATATTTTTCACAGAAGTTGGCTGCAGTGCACTGGAGCTAATGACCAAACTCATTAGCTTAACGGGGTTCTAAGCTTCACCAGTTTACTATGAAAACATAGTAACCCAGTTACTTGGCTTTAATTTTGCAGTGAAAATAGTAATGTTGCTGTAAACATTAAGATACCTTGGTGTGAAAAACACATCAAGAGAGGGATAAATATTTCAGTAGTAATTTCATCATAAGCTTATCAGTAAGCGTTTGTGATTTTTTTTTTTTTTTAATTAGACCCTCCCTGAAAATTTTACTGCTCCTCAGATTTTTTTTATTTCAGACATTTCTGAAATTTGAGTTGTGATAAGAAGATGATTTGCAATTGAAGGGTTCATGAACAGGAACAGTAGCATTACAGAATACGTGGCGAAGTACCTCAGCCACTTTAACTTTAGGGTATCCTCCAAGGTCCGTACATCTGCTCACATGCATGCCACATTTCATTCATCTGGACAGCCTTGCCTGTCCACCGCACTCGAACATCAGCATGTATGTCTCCGCTTTGCATGAGCCACCGCACGATTGATGTCTTATGCAAATATTAGCAGTCGGAGTTCTGCAGCAGAGTTCCCAGAGTGAGCATAGGGGGGAAAAAGGCACTAAGGTCACTTCTTTTCAGTTTTGGGGGCGTAAAAGTATGCGTTTCTGAGATAAGAAGCCCAGAGGTCTTCTTTTTATTTTTGTCACCGTCAAAAAGGTATTTTCATTTACCCAAAAGATAACAGCACTTGTGTAACTTAAAGTAAAATACCAGCAGAGAAAAGGCGTCTGTAATTTTTGCATGAGTATGTTGAGTGATCTCACCAATACTCCTTTATTTTATGCTTGCTGAATTTATCTTGCAGTACAGCTTTAGCAGCTTCTTACTGCTAGTACTTTAGAGCTGGTTAGCACATCAGTAACCGGCAACAAAAACCCACTTACTTTAGTAGTGAGGTTGAGAGGTGGAACAATTTGCAGCAACATCAAAATCTCTCTTCTGTCTCTTTCTTCCAGAAAGTACCTCTGAGCCTGATTCACGAAGAACATACACTCTACAGAATTACTTGAACAATGACTATAAGTACAGAACACATGATTTGCAGTGGATTTCAGGTAATTCATTCAAGAGAATGTATTTCTGCTAGTAAACGTGTCTTCATGCTGAAGTGACTACTGTATTCTCAAAAAAAGTTAAATTATTTGTTGATGCCATTATAGAAAGGTGCATAGCTCAGAGTTGTGATTTTTTTTTTTCCCTCTTAAATACATGTTCGTGTCCACGGCAAGCTTTATTCTCCTACTGCTAAAAGAGCATCCTTACTGCTATGCTTTTTTGTAGAAGCATGTTATACACTGAAGTGTGTCAGCTTCCCGTGCATCAGGCTGTCGGGGAACTGGAGGATACAGGGCGCTTTTTCATTTGAGTATGCCTGGTGCCCCAAGGGAAAGAGATGCCAGAAGGCAGAGGCTGTGAGCAAGACTGCATTTTGTGAACGTTCTTGTGCTAGAAGCATCCTTCCATTACAGAAGTGGGAAACACAACATTGACCAGATTTTTAAATTTTATTTCCTGCTTAAAAATGTTAGGGGAAAAGAGAAGTAGCTGATAAGCATTTTATTTGTTTGTTAGCAGCTCTCTTGTTCTTCTAGGAAATCAGTATATTCACAAAACAGCTAATGGGGACATCCTGCGTATCGATGCTGACACTGGAACATCCTCAGTAATCTTGGCAAATGCAACATTAGTACGTTGACTTTATATATAATATATGGAGACATTGGGAAAGGTATTGAATTAGTATTTTGTTCTGCATATTTCTTTGGAATCAGTGCTTTATGTGTTCCTTTTGCCCTTTATTGACAGGATAAATACAAAGCAACCACAGTTACATTGTCTCCTGACCAAAAGTTTGCTCTCCTGCAGTACAGCTATACAAAGGTACAAGTGCGCTTCTCTGAGGGTGACGCCAGGAAATAAAGGTTTGGGAACAAAGGGGTGAAAAGGTGGCCTTGAAAGTAGGGATGGCAGAGGCTGAGAGGATGTGGGGGAAGTGCACGAGGATGGGTGAATGAATGAGGTGGATGTCTGCAGGGGAACAGTGAAGTTGAGCAGGCAGCAGGAGGAGAAGAGAGACTGGTGGTGTCTGTGAGCTTGGCAGACGAGATGTGACTGCCTGAGAAAAGAAGCTGGATAAAAAGTGGATGGACAGATACCACAAGGAGGGTGAGGCTGGGTGGCTCATCTGGGGAGACAAGCTGGAAGGGTGGATAAGCATGACTGTCCATGGAGTTGTGTGGGTAAGGAGAACTGTTGAGTAGACATGCTTGTGTATATATACTTGTGCATATATGCTATGTATGTATATGGCTGTTACATTGTGGTGTTAGGACAAAAGAATACAAAACTGAGGTGAATGAGAAGCAGCATGTGCTTACAAGAGAAGGCTGTCCTCTTGCGCTTGGAGACGACTTGGGTGTCCGTGTTCCCTACTGTCAGCAAGCACATGAAGAACCTCAAGCACAGTGCCTCATCCAGGCTTGGTGCTGAGCCATGCAATAAAGGTCAACCTATGCTTATGCCAGCTGGCATGTAAACCTGGCTGTGTGCCACTCGAGGACCGTTACAGAAACCTGATTGAGGTGGTCATTTGCCCTGCAGCATGTGCACTGAGAAGCCAGTGACTTTGTTGTTGTTTCCTTTTTTTTTCTAGAGAGCTGCTTGTTCTGTTTGTAAAAAGCTGAGTGCTGACTTGTGCAGCGTGCAGATACGCGATCGTTGTGTCTCTGAGCTCTGTCCACATGTCCTGGCTCTGCAGTCTGGGAAGGCCCCTCGCACTGCGCCAGCCACAGCCCGTGCACTCAGTCGTTGCTTTTTTGCAGTTTTAGCTTCCTCGCTAGGTACTGCTAAGCCAGTTACCTTCTGTCTTTCTGAATTGTTCAGAGTTGTTTGACTTCTCGCTGCCTCAGGAGTGGCCACAAAATGCCTTATATTTTTTCAGCCACCCTAGACATCCCCTCTACTCGTGATTTATTGCTGTATAGTATTTTATTTGTTGCAGTCATAAGAGTTAATTTTATTTTAATGCTGAAGCAAGATCTTTTAACCTTTATGTAATAGTGTGATTGAAAGTTATGTTATTATTAATCTTCTTTGCAAGAAAACAGAGTAACAAAATGAATCATGAGGATGTAGACACTTCTTATGTAATAGCCATCTGGTTGTGTAGTATTGTAGTTATTGTTTTATATCTTCATACAAATCTTCAAGAACCATCATAGAAGGTAGCATAATCGTAGCATGTCAACACCGTGGGCTAAATCAAACCCCTCGGCCCCGTGTAGTGAACACACTTAAACATGTCTGCATTGTCATCATCATCTTTCTCTCTGTAAGTGCCCATGGAGTGACAGAGATTTCAAGAGGCAGGTTTCTGAGAGAAAGGATTGATTTCTGTGACAATATGAATGGGAAAAGGTCACCCTGGATCTGGAGGAACTGCTGCAGAAATACTGCTGGGACTTGTGAGGGCTACTAAACAAGAAGATGCCAAGTTAAATAATATACATGGGAAATGAGATGGAAAACAGCAAGTGTGCCAGTAAGGCAGAAGGAGGAGGATTAACTGTGCATAGCTACGGTAGTCTGCTATGTAGCTACGAGGATTTCTGAAAATCTGCCGCATCTCTGGCCTCAGTATCTCTGTCCTTAATCAGGCAGTTGCCTCCACCGTAGTATTTAAGTGATGACCCCAGAGGGGTGACGGTTCTTTCGTCTTTTCTTAAACCTTGCAGAGATTTGTTACACTTGTACATTCATTGTGTTCTGTCTGTCACAGAACAGCATGAGGAGGCTTTTAGAGGTAATTCAAACTGTAAGAGACATGTATCCTGATGAAATAGATTTTCCTAACATTAAAATAATTCTTTTGCAGCTGTGGAGGCATTCCTATACAGCCTCATATCACATCTATGATTTCAATAGCAGGTCAGTAATTTTTGCACAAGACATAGTTTTAACTTTATTTTGCAATGAAATGACATTTCACTGATTTCTCATGGCTGTGTTTTGTTTTTCTTTTTCCAGTTCTATTTTAGATGATGGACTACTACCTAATGATACACAATATATATCCTGGTCACCTGTTGGTCACAAACTGGTTAGTAAAGATAAGTGAAGCTTATATAAACAGTCTTTTTTGTACACATGGTACG
>Ga0181612_139898_pt1 | contig 11083 bp, 6 predicted proteins | sample HoacroProtozoa21_FD_119630 | JGI IMG/M metagenome (GOLD analysis project Ga0181612, IMG submission 119630) | Hoatzin crop microbial communities from Cojedes, Venezuel. Combined Assembly of Gp0051906, Gp0051904, Gp0051908 | reverse complement strand
GTCCTGTCACTGGGCACCACTGAAAAGAGTTTGGCCCAGTCCTCCTGACATCCACCCTTCAGATATTTGTAAGCATTTATAAGGTCCCCTCACAGCCGTCTCTTTTTCAGGCTAAACAAGCCCAGCTCCCTCAGCCTCTCCTCATAGGAGAGATGCTCCTCTCCCCTCACCATCCTCGTAGTCTCCGCTGGACTCTCTCCAGTAGCTCCTTATCTTTGTTGAAGTGGGGAGCCCAGAACTGGACACAGTACTCCAGATGGGGCATTGCTCCTTCCTGGCTCGGAAGGAGATTCCGTGCCACGTCCTGGGCCAGCTGCAAACACCTCCTTGCTTGTACCTGGCTGTGTTCCTGGGCAACATGTAGAGGCTGGGTGCGGAGGTGTCCTGGGCTGGGCTTGTGCGCGTGAATGAAGTCGATGGTGTCTCGTGAATGGGATGTCAGAGATACTCGTCACAAATAGTGTGAACTTTGGCAAATCAGCCCTTCAATTTCAGGGTGCAGCAGACTCCACCAACTAAAATGCATGTTCGTGTCTCCAGTGGAAGAGGATGCTTTGAGCCAGGTCATTCAGCTAGAGCTAAGCTGCTTAGCTTTGAGAGCAGCGCTATGAATACAAGGTTTGACAGAGACACAGCAGAACTTCTTCCAAGGACTGATGCAAACAAGTCATATCTTTAACTGAAACAAAATCTCTTCCCACATTGTTTCCTTCATTTTTTCAGCCAGGTCCTGTCAGCTCTGGGTTAACATCTAAAGCTAAATATGTTTAGACAGCATCAGGAAAAGTTCACCTCCCCATGCAGGTGACGCCACCTCCCAAGTAGCACCTTGCCACCTGGCCTATTACTTTTGGAAGCTTTGGAAACGTGTTCCTCCTTCCCCTCCCAAAATGCCGTGAGTGCGTTTGACACGCTGTATCAAAGTTTTGCTAGATCCAGACCTAGGCATGCAGTTTAGGAACTGGAAAAAGAAATTGCAAGACTCTAGGGTTGGGCTGTAACTTCTTCCAGTCATTTATTTGATGACCTTGGTCCTCCTGTCACCTGCTTTGCTCTTTGTTTAACTGTAAGCAATCTGCCATGTGTAGGATATTGAAGTTTGCCAAGCTTCTTTCTATTGCAAACCCTTGCTTTCCTGCGCTCCCAACTTTTTGCTACATCCCAAGGGAAGGGGAATCCTGCTGAATGTTGTGCCCTCCTGAGCTGATGAATTTCACATCATTCAGAAGCACTTTATTTATTTTAAATAATGCTGCAGCAAAAGTTGGTGGCTGGAAAACATTCTAATAAAGTATGAATGTTTTCAAGTAATTCTGTAACAATCATACAAAACAAGAGGACCCCCTAACCCATACAGACTGTCCCCCCTCAAGAAAGGGAGGGCTGGGCAAGCCCTTAAGGAGCAGGGCCAGATCAGCCACACCTGAGTGCATCCACAGAGAGGATATGAGAGGCTTGCTGGGGAGGGAGCTCAGCTGTGCTGCTGGTGTTGTCTGAAAGCTTTTCTACATACAAGTACTCTTACTTGCTGGTTTTGGGGTTTTTTTGGTGGGACTGTGAAGTTTTTAATCTGAAATTTGTGGAAAAGAGTGTTGCTTGTATGTGGTTTTCTTTTGATAAGAAGTCTAGAATGTTTTCAGGAGGAGATTTTTAACTTGTGTGGTTTCTAGACTTGGTAAATTGGTTTTGTTGTCTGTTCCCTCAAGGGGCACCAAAGAGGTATTTATTTGAGAGAACAGTCTTGAAGGATGCTGATAAATGAACCAACAGTATGTCTTATACCTCCTTTCCCCCTTCTGGGTCTGAATGTGCTGGGGTAATGCCTGGAGCTGCAGGGGCCTTGTGAGGGCTGGGCGGTCCAGCACAGCATGCGGGTTGTGCCGTGTTGCTGCCTCTTGTCTGAAGAACAATAGTAAAGGAAAGGTTGATGGCTTTTTTTCTTTTGCTTTCATCAAGGCACGACAATTTCTTGAGCTGTTCATAGAGGCACCAGTCTGAATAGGCACATTGCTGACAGGATAAACTGAATGAATAGGCTGTTGACCACATGCCAAAAGTTTTCATTAAGTCCTCAAATGAGTGGAGCCATTAAAAAAAACCTTTAGAAAAATCTCTTTATTTTGTATGTGGAGATCACCTGTTGGGTGGTAGGGGAATAAAAATCTCCAAGCTTGTAACTAACAAGCAAAAAAGCAAAGGATTTTTTAAAGTGCTTAGACTTGTAAATAGTGATGCGAGACTGACAGGCTCGTTAAAAAGGGCTCGTCTAAACCAGCACTGTAATTAAAAAATGTGATGTTCCTCTCTATTCAAACGTGAAGTACAAATACAGTAGACAATTCAGATTCTCTCGTTCATGGAAACATTACTTTTATTTACTTTTTTCTTTGCAAAAGTCATTTGCCTGGAGGCCTTAAAATCAGTTAGTCGAAAGTTGCTTTCCGTAACACCTTCCTCTAAAATCTTCTGTGTTTCTGTGGAAGGTCTGCAATTTCTGTCCCCTCCACCACAGAGAGGGTGCCCAAAGGCCCACAAGCAGGAGACTGCAGGCTTCAAAGACATGGCCTGCAGTGGCCAAACTTACTGCAGACTCTACCACATGGCCAATGAGGTGGTTCCCCCAGCCTGAACTGGGCTCCATCACCGGTCGGGAGACCAGCTGGCCAGCCCCAGGGCAAATAAAACATCCTTAATGAACCAACACTTGGGCATTTCCAAAGGCTGACCCAGCTGACTCCTGTTGTGTTTAGAAAAATCTAGGTCAGAATGAAAGAAAGGCAAAGCAAGACAATGTATGTGGTGAGTTTGAGAGGGTTTTTCATTGCTCCCTTGCAAAAATGAGCTGCAGCTCTTAAGGCTTTAGAAATAGTTGTTGGAAACAGATGGGAGACGTCTCATGGCCTCTCTTCAGGCCCAGCAAAGTCTCTGACCTGATGCTGCATTTGCTGACCCGGCTTCTCACCAACACAGCGTGATTTGAGCAGTGGTTTGCCAGAAGCGCTGATCTGGAGGTGACTCGACTGTAAGGAGGATACTATGCTTATTTCCAAATATTATGATTTAAAGGTGAAAATGGATCTGGGTAGTTTCTTTGTGGTTTCCCCTGCAACAAATTTACCACAGAATCGTAGCCTAAAAGCACTGTTGTAAGCGATGTGATCATTTGCAGCTCATATGAAGTGATATCTTTCGATCACCAATGCAGGTCAAATAAATAATGTCTTATTTTGGTATATGCCCAGAAAAAACAGGCACTGTTGTTTTAGAGTTTCTCAGCATCTACTTTACATTATTAGCACAAACTTTCCCGATTTTGCACATAGACTTTCTCAGCAAATGGATATTTTTTCTTATGGTTTCAATTTGAAATGAATGGTTAAACCGCATTTATTTCTCTTCAGTACTGTCAACAGCCTTGTCAGGAGAAATACCCACCCTGAAAACCTTTCTTGGCTTTCTTGGTGATTTACCTTCTCGCAATAAAAGCCCTTCTGTAAGTTTCATTTGGTTTTCCTTTTGGTGGGAAGTAACACTTTGAAATGTGGTTTGGTTTCTTTTTTTGCAGTGAAGTATTAACATTTGGAAGTGCTTTCTTTTGGCAGTCCGGGTGGTTTGGGTGTTGATGATGTGGGAGATGGTTTGATGCTCAGCCTAGCCTTCGAGCTGCTGTGAGAACGTATGGCACGCTTCTGTTGCCTCCCCCCTTGGCAAGGGTATTTTGGTTGCAGTGGGAAGAAATGCTCTACATGATGAAGAGTAGTCCCTTATTGTCGCTATTAGGGTAACCTGGAGGAATGCTTATGCCTCGTGTGACTGGATTTTGAGTTGGGGATTGCCCAGGCTTCAAAAATATTATAAGACAGGCATCGGTGCTTCTGGCAGCTCTGGGACAGAGGCTGAGAGTAAATACTTGTTAGAAAAAAACAAGTGAGCCGGCTGGCAGTGGGAGGGGAAGCCAGCCGAGTAGTTGTGACCTTATTTACAGCTTCACTGATGGAAGGTGAACAGTGGGAAACCGGAACAGACAAACATGACTATTCAGAAAAAAGTCTCTTGCCACCTCTCCCAAGTCTCTCACTGGCCTTGGCATTGCTGTTACACCTCTTTCTCTGTACAGGAATGCTAACACGAAAATGTTGAATCATAGTTACTCCTTTTATCCCTTCACATTTTTAAGTTAATGTCTATTAAGCATTCAATTAGAATTCACACTGAAACACACAGTATTATACATGTATCTGTTACATTGCCCTGGGAAAGTTTTTTTTTGTTTTTCCTTTTTTTGTGTAGAGACAAGTCCCATCAATACCTCACCCTGTCAGAAATACCAGACTTCTGGGGGACTTCTTTGGAAAGCATACAACCAGCTGATCCTCTGTGTTCCAAGTACAAATACTGCTACTGGTGTAAACATGATGCCTGTATGTTCTGTATAGACATTTATTTCCAGGATAAGTTAAAAACAACAACTTCACTGTTTTAAAATCTTTATTCCAGGGTCACAGACTAAGATAAATAGGTTAAACAGTAAAACATAGCTCAGGCCCTCGACATTTCTGTTGGATTTCTAGCTGCTAAACATGAGTTTATACTTCTCTACAAAACGTTTATATAATCAGTTCACCATCAAAAAAAAAAAAAAAGAAAAAAACATAAACCACCATTTCAAACCCTTGGCTTCTCTACCCTTTTAGTACCCACTGAAAAGCAAAATCTTTATGTACCTGTGCTTGAATAAGACCTCTCCATCAGAAGCGTTGCAGTCTGTAGGTACTGCAAAAGGCCTAAGTTTCCTCGCTACTGCGTTGTGGAGCTCTTCGTTAGAGGAAGAACAACCTCTTCTTGTCCTTTCTTCCAGAATGGCAGCACCACAGGTGCTGTGGGAAAACTCCTCCCCACACCATAGTTAGTATTTTACATAGTTCTTAGTTTTGAAAGTATTAAAAGAAGATGGGCTAAATTCTTGTTCAAATATGCAAAAGTCCAAGATAATATGATAAAAGGCTCGCTACATAAATAGCAAGTAGTCTGAGGGGTGTTGATGGTCTCTCTGGACATCCGCATGTGGGAAGCAGCGGTGTATGTTTACTCCAGCTAATTTCATTCACAAATGTAAAATTTTCAGCTAGGTTTTGGAATGCTAATTGATTTTTTTTTCTTGAATAATAAATTACTTTTCAATAAAGTTGCCTTCAAAGCTACAGGATTAGTGCTTTACATTATACTAACTCAAAGATCAAAATCTTAATTCAAAAGATGAGGTCATGCTGCATGAAATTTATGGCACAGGTATTAAACCAAGTTGCAGTGCTTCATGGTATCCAAGCTCATCACTGCACCTCAACCTGAACTGAGACTTCTGTCTTTTTCATGTGCCGGCAGCAATAGTGGTCTGTTCTTTGTGGGAAAAAAAATAAGCTGACAAAACAAAGTACGAAGACCAGGCTCTAACAACAACAAAAAAGCCAGTAGAACATCCTGTAGGGAAAATATAGGTAAATTTAAGTCTTATCACAAAACTGGTGCCTTGTGGCTGTAAGTAACTCTCTCTGTTGTAGAAGAAAATCCCTCCACATGAAAAGGTAATTTATCAACCTCTACTACCAGCTGTCAGGGACTTCTCAATGACAATCAAGGTATACAGTCTATGTCAAAAACTGCAAAGGAGCAACTTTTGGCTTCTTGCATAGTAAATGGGATTAAGCTTTGGCAGGGCCAAGACTGAAGGGCTGAATTTCTACTGAACTGTCCACAGGGCCCTGTGAATGATAATTGTCTTGTTTAGTAAGAGGAGAGTTACTTGGGTACAAGGGCACTGCATCATGTAGCAGGAATGTAATTTAGCTAGTTAGAGCACCTAGACATGTAAATGAGGGTATCTTCTGAAAAATGAAGATGCAGAGTGCCAGAAGTGACTTCTGCCGCTGTCTTCTACTAGTGCTTCTTGGCTGAAGGTTTGTAGGATACCAGAAGACCAAAGGAAGCATACCCAAACAAAAGCGTCTGAATGAACCACTGAAACTGAATTCCTGGGTCAGTGATTCCTTTAGATCTGGAACATTAACAAAAGCATAAAATGTGTCAACAAACTTCTGGTCTTGCAGACTATACTGTGATGCTTACAAAGTCAGGTTAGATATTTTTACCCATCTTTGGTACATCAGACTTGATTAGAACATTTGATCCTAGTGTCATTAATTTTAATCTGCTGAGGCTATTTCCTGCACCAATTAAACATACCAGTTCTTGTGATTTTAGTGGATTTTAAGCTATCTACGGAACAAAGGGTCTTTCAGAGATTTCAGGCATACAATTTCCTCAGTAACACATAAATTGCAACTTCAGTCTATGCTATTTGAGATGACTTATCCTAGAAGTTTATGCGCAAAGATCAAAAAAATTAGAGCAGTTTAATACTAATATTAATATACAAGTCTGTCTGTAACTCCTGTTGACTACAGTCACTGCAGGTGGACTGTGTGCTAGCAGGGCAAAGAGGCCTGACAATTACTGTGCGATGCAGGATGGTGGAGCACTGTTACCTCAATTTGTGGCTAGAAAACACGGGTGCAAGGGGCTGATGATGCCTGATGCGATTTATAAAGCAGAGACCTTCCTATGTCAGTTAGTTTTAACTTGGCATGTGTGAATTTTTCTGTATGTTACAGAAAATGTCACTTTTTCCTCCACTTCATTGTTGTTGGGAAATACTAGTGAATTTCCAGAGAAAAGGAGTATAAACATGATAGCAAAACCAATTGATTTCACATTTCCAGTAGACTATATCAAGCATAATCATGCTCCAGCTCATTAGTTTACAAGGCAGCTCCCTCTGCTGACCTTTGCTAGAACAGTTCAGCTGTTCATTGTTCCAGCAAGTGTTGATTAACACATTTCTTAATGTTCATTCTTAACCTGTCTCACCGGCTGTGAAAAACTTTTTTTTATAATCTCATCTGTAGTGTTTCCAAAAGAGTACAAAAACTGGAAAAGTAGGGCTTAAGAAATTTACCTGCTTATATAAAGCAAGTTTACTTGAAGAGACCATAGGCAGAAATACAGGCCAACAGCCAATGGCAGTACTACTATTGATTAACAAATTTCTGTCTGCTTCGTCCCTAGTTCTTCCTCATGCCTCCCTTGTGATATTCCTAAGTAGACATTGCTTTTATATCAGTAAAAAGGATATGGTGTTTGGTGCTCATAGTGAAGTACAATTACTTAGTAACCTACAGAAGTGTGCCTGAAGAGATGATAGGCAGACAACCTATGCTCTCTTCCTTCTGGGCTTTAACATTGGTCTATAAAACTTCATCACTTCATTACAACAAACCCATTTGGTACATTCATTGGTAATCAAGTTCCCTCATACTTAAAGTCACCTTAAGCAGAATCAGAGTTAAAGTCTTAACTTTAAAGCTACATAATTTAAAACTGAAGCCCAGTAAAAAATTTACTACTAACTCCCATTCTGAAAGCAGAAAACCTTCATCCACATTCTGTTATCAAAAGAAATATCTCAAATAGCTTTCCATGGAACAAACAAAATTTTTCCAATGGAATAAAATCCCTCTGCCTCCACAGCTGTGGACTGTCCACAAATGAAGTGGAAAACCACCATTTTTACAATGGCAAACAGACAGGCCATCTACTCTATACACCTTGAAAAACAGTATCTACATTCTTCTGAATTATTACAAATAAAATTCAAATGAACAGACGGATTATGTGTTTGCACAGCACCCTTTCCAAATAATTTGTTATCCTAATGTAAGACTTAGCTGGCCTTACTTTTATAGTCTGATTAGTCAAAGTATTTTATCCCACAGACATGCAGATACAAGTAGATCTTCAATAGCCCAAACAGAAGTGTCTAATTGTAATCTCACGATATAGATACAATCCTTTAAGCAGGTAATGAGCAGTCTTAAAATTTGGATGAGGTAAGATAAAGTTTTAATAACTGAAGTTACCAGAGTATTTCTACACTGTCTATTGTTCGCTCTGCTTCTTGAAGTGCAACATTACCCCGTGAACAGTGAGTTCAGTGGCGGACAGACAAGCTCTGGCAAACCTTGCTGCTGCCAGTTTGGCAAGCTGCCATCCTTTGCTGTCGCCACCCTGTACAACAGGAACCACTAGCAGAATTTGCAGGAGCCTCTTTTGGAGGGTAGCAAACTACCACTGCAGCAAGAAAGTTATCAGTATTGTCTGAACTAATGCTGCTGCTGAGAACCACCAAAATTGGCCTGTAGCTTATGTCACCTGTATCAGAAATCCTTTTCAAAGAATCTGTGTTGGGGTGGGGGGAGGGAATGACTTACTCGCATAACTTAACACTGTAGAAGGCTTCCACTACGTGAATCAACCAGGACACCCAGAACCTAATTAAAAGAAAACATGTTTTATTTTGTTGAAACCTTGGGAGAAGACTGTTGTATCTGAGATGTGTTATGCAGAGAATGTAAAACTGGAAGCACAGAAATGACACCTCACTTTAACCTAGCAAGTGAGGCGTGTATCTTATCTTGGGGAAAAAACCCATGCGTAGTCTTAAAAGAAACTGAAGTCCACTGAGAAAGTTAAAGGAACTGTAACTCGTGCAATATGCCTGGACCTGAGATTTCAAGTATCTGCTGCATGTTTCCAAAACTTTCAGCACTTGGATTAAGCCAAAGACACAAATGTTTAGTGGAAGAAGTACATGTTAATCGTAGTTAAGCATGCAAAAACTATGCTTTTACTTAGACAAGCATTTTTAGAGGTCCTGAAGTTTTGACAGGTTTAGTTCTAGGAAAACAACTGTATGTACAGATTCAGACTACATAATATAACTTGATTAGTCAAACTTGGTTTACAATTTTTCATATAGAAGCTTTTTTAAAAAGAAGTTACCCAGGATATTCAGTTAGGACCAACTCAATGCCTTGCTAAAGCAAAAGATGCTCTGAGCAAAGATGAAGGCTTATCTTCTACGTGACGCATGGTAAAAATAAACAAGCAAGTCTTGCTGTGTTCTTGTCTTTACAGGAAGTCAGGAAGTAAGAGATATGGATACAGGGAAGTGTTTTCCAGCACTTTTGTTAATTAAAATAACAAAAACTAAGTTTTGTAACCCAGCAGACTTTAGCACTATGCAGTTTTTTCAGCAGGTTCTCTCTCTTGTGGACAGGATCAGGATAAGTTAGTAGCAGGGTGTAAAATGTTGCTTAATTGAAGCTGGAAAAAGAAGACTCCTAAAGAGAGAACTGGACCACTTGAGTAACAATTTGACAAAAGAATGACTTTTACGAGGTGTTACAATACAATTTTACATATGGACTAATAACTGTCTCCAAAAGTAGTATCTTTTTTCCTTTCTCACTATAAAAACACAGATGCCAAATTCTAAGTTGAATTTTTAAATTTTCACACTTGTCTTAGCCTGTCTAGTCTTCTACATAGTTATTACCCCACACCCTTAGTTGTAATGAGGTCGAAAGAGAGCTATTTAAACGTAATTAATAACCAGGTGACAGGAAAGCTTGTTAACACAGACTAAGCAGAAGAGTCCAAGAGAGGCAACAGGAAAGATGCAAAATAATTATACAGTCAAATATAACTTACCCATAGCATACCCATTTGTGGTGGTTTTCTACTAAATAAGTAAGGAAGGTACCAAATACTCCCAAATAACTATAAGGTATAGTTGAAGGCCAAAGCGTTACCCACTGGAAAAAGAAAAGGTAGAATTACTATCAGTTTCACTTTGAAATTAGCTTTCTTTTAGCTCCCCCCACTCCCCATGGCTGTCAAACATGGTTTAGGGCTCACCTATTCATAGTACTTCAATTCTTTCATTCCATTTACTTTGTCTAAGACCCATATTCTTCAACAACAAGACCACTAGCCTTCTAAAGCACACCTACTTCAGAAGATTCAAACTTATGAAACTTCTTTTCCTTGACATGGGGTTTAAGGTTGCTGCCTGTGTACCAACAGCGCAACTGCATGTTAAGTGGCATTTAAGCTGTAAGATCATTACCTATTACACAGGACAGCAGCAAAAAACACATTGTCTCTATCCCGAAGAAGTTAATCTGGTGCAACTGACCTGAAGAATTCAAACAATGACTAGACTGAGAAGGAGGAATCACCACTTGTCTATAACTAGGGGATTGGTCTGTCGTCTTCTGTCCCTTAGGAAAGAACAAGTCAGATTTTGTTTTATTTTGAACAGGGCCCAGCAGATAATTGAGCATGAAGCCCAAGACCAAAGACGCAGGGAGTGTTCAGGTATCTTCCCTGTCATTGAGCTGTCCCCAGGGCTTAGCGCTGTCCCCCTTGACTTTAATGAGCTGTGCAGGAGAAGCAGGGGTTCAGTGAGCTGTGCCCTTCAGAGTCCATGGGGGATGGAAGGTAAACACTAAGCTGGGCCAAAGTTCACGCTGGCTTATCTTCCCCCTGGCATCGATGCTGTGGCTTCTAACTATATGGAAATTTGGCTCTGCGAAGCATGTGGCAGAGGGACGGATTTAAACAAGGAATCTGCTTAAAGCTCATTTTGTTTCTCAAAACAGTCCAAAAGCTGTTTTGTGAGCTGTTTGGCCTGCCTTGACCGTCATTTTTTCAGCAATGGTTCTCATGTGTCGAAAATCCTTGCAAATAGAAGAAAAACTACCACGCGTGGAAATCAATGGATGACCTTCGTAAATTTGTCATATGTACCAAAACTGCCATTGATCTCCCCAAGCCAGTAATCTGACCTATTTTAGCTGCAGTCCATTTGCACAAGTTAAGCCAACAGAGCGACAGAACCAGCCTGTTCTCCAATGCCAACAGAGCGACCGAACCAGCCTGTTCTCCAATGCCACCGGCTGAGACGGCCTGTAGCTACAGCCATCGCTTGTAAATGCACCTTACCATTTACCGACACAACTGACAGCTGTCCTACAGCATGTTCCACTGATGCCCAACGCAGTTCAGGCTTTGTGAAGGCTGAAGAGGCTTTCCCAGGCCACCCACCACGCCGGGGATGCTGCACGCCTCCAGCACCACAGCCTTACTTCGCTTCGAAGCCAAGAATTCTGTTTTTTCTCCCCTC
>Ga0181612_127805_pt1 | contig 11083 bp, 7 predicted proteins | sample HoacroProtozoa21_FD_119630 | JGI IMG/M metagenome (GOLD analysis project Ga0181612, IMG submission 119630) | Hoatzin crop microbial communities from Cojedes, Venezuel. Combined Assembly of Gp0051906, Gp0051904, Gp0051908 | reverse complement strand
CCCCCACCCCCCTGCCGCCCCATGGCTTTGGCCCAGCTTGGGGACACCCGGGGATGCTCAGTGCTGCCGGGGGCAGGTGGGAATTGGGGCTGGCATCATCCAGTGGCTCCCGACGGGGAGCGGGTTCGATCCTCCCGCGTTTTAATTCTGGGTAAGTGGTGGGGATACAGCCTGCTGCACGGGGAGCAGACTGCCACAGGGGTGTTAATGTATAAAGCTTGTCCTTTAAAATTAACAGGCCTCTGTAAAGACCTGCTTCACCCTGCTCTCGGGAGAGCTATTAGAGCAGAGAGAGACTTTACCACATACGTTGGAAGGAAGCGGGGGGTGAGAGCGGCAGGAGAGGAGCCCAGCGTATCCTGATGACAGACAATAATAGAGGTATCTGCGCAGAAATACTGTGGGCTTGGAGATGCCTTTGAAAGAGGCGACTGCAATATTGAAGTCGGAGAAATAGCTGACGTTGAATAGACTGAAACCTGCTTTGTGGCTTAACAAAAGTGGGCAACAGAGAGAGGCTGACATGAAACAAGTCAGTTTGCAGCAGGCTCTAAGGTTAGCATCATTAGCAGAGGGGAAAAATGATTAGCAGTAAAAAGCGAGACATTAAAAAGAGATTTAAAAGGAGAGCTAGAGCGAGCTAGGGGATGGGGGGGTGCTTTATTTGTACCTGAGGAAAATAAAAGAGATTCCTCCCAGACACATTTGAATTCTCTCTGCTGCCTTTGCACACAGAAGTTTTATGAATATTTACCTTTCCCATAGTTTGGGGAAGGATAAATTCTTTGGCACTGCTATTGAAATCTGAGACCAGTTTCTCCTGCACGTATGCAAATCACTTGTGTGAAGTGAAGAGCCAAGAGCATCCCAAATAACGTCCCTCTCACAGGTAAGCGCTTTTTCGCTCATCTGTTTAAATGTGGGGTGATCGACGGCCAGGGTTGCTGGACCTTGCTGGTCTGAGTTAGGTTCGTCAGATTCAGCTTTAGCTCGTTTAGTGTGGAAACACTTGGAAGGGCTTTAGCTCTCACGTGACAATGTCACATTAAATAAATAGTATTTAGGCTCCCAAGTCTCACTAGCGCATTTGAAACCATCACCTCCTGACTCCCGGCAGGTATTGCTTCAGGGCCTTCATCCTGAGATGGGGACAGCGTGCGGCCAGCCAGGTCTTCTCAATGTTCACAGTCAGCGTCAGAGGTGTTATGCTGTGGATGAGGGATGGGGAGTTTAGTTGCTGGTGTCAGGAGGCTTTTTAAATATGTGTTCTGGATCACAAGCGTACTCACATTGCACTGCCCTCACCGAGGCCGGCAGGCAGGAGCAGCGTGGCCACGGAAGGGCTCGTGCCGGCCAGCCGTGCGCGTGCTGGTGCTCTGCGGAGTGACACGTCAGCCAGGACCCTCAGCCAGGAGCCAGCAACCGCGCGTCTGCTGTGCTCCCCGGCGGGACAGCCCCCAGGGCACGGAGGGTGAAGGTTGCAGAGACGGCCTCCAGAAACCCCGCCGGCCGTGTTCCAGAGCGGGCACAACCAGCGCGTGATTTATTGGCTTTTGCTCGCTATGGACATGCTAGAGTAGCTCCCTGCACTGACTGAGGCTGCAAAGCTGCACGCGTGGTCTCTGCACATGTGTATCCGGCACTCCCGAGGAGCAGAGGGCATTCTGGTGCTGTGGCTTTCACTCCATGGTGGAAGAGCGGACCTAAAGTGGCATTCAAGCCAGAGCGCAGCCCCTCTGCCAAGAGCCGGCCCCAGCAGCATGGGCTGTGCTCAGCCCATGAAGGAAGGGGTCCTTCCCCGAAATAAAGACATCCATGGTCCAGCCCTCCTTTTTGCCCTCCCACACTTGGGCCCCTGGGAAGCGAAAGTACAAACTCCCCTGCTCCACTGCTGGGGGTTGTCTCACCCTCCGCCCCGCAATTTGGCTGGAGACCCGGGGACCTCAAACCCTTCTTAGCTAGAGAAAGGAGAAAAGGCAAGTACGATAGCTGTGTCGTGAGTTACGTGCAGCAAAGTGGGCAGCCAGCATGTCACATCGAGCCCCGTACATCTAACGTACTAAATGCTTGCCTTACAAAAGTCTGGCTCTCTCAGGCACAGAGTGGCCACCACCCAGCTGAAGCCTCACCCATGGGTCTAGAGGAACCCCCACGCACCCATGCCTGTGCCCCAGCAGCCCCAGCAGGCTGGCATCGTCCCCTCCACTCCTCCTTCCCTCCATCCCTCTCCTGCTCTTCAGGCCACAGGGCCATTATGCTACTCCTGGTTGGGCTGGTGCCACCTCAAACAAGCCACATCAAGATGGGCTCACAAGAAGAAGCCCCAGAAGAAAACAGGTGGGATGGACAAAGCGGTACCCCCCCATTCCTGGGGGAAGACTCCGATCGTTACAGCAGGAGCTCCTACCTCCATCTGAGATCCCCCTTCCCAAATCGGAGTCCATCAGGGGTTAAACAGAGCCACACAGGTGAAATCCCACGTGATACTGCACGCTCCTCCCTGAGTCACGGTAGCAGCCTGCTGTCATGAATGCAGCCGCAGCACAGAGAAAGTGCAGGGCGCAGGATTAGGGGCAGGGAAACTTGTAACTGCCAGTGGGCTGCATGTGAAATGTCCAGAGCTGGGCTTTCCTCCTGCTCCCCACCCTGAGAGGTTGCAGAGTCCCATCCTCCCCAGCTGTCTAGCTCTGGTGTTTGTCTAAAAACCGGGAGGTGAAAGCAAAGTGTGCTAAACCCTGGTGCTGTACAGCACTCAAGCACACGGTTGTCTTGTGTCCGCCGAGCAAGCGCGTTGGCTGCAGGGGCACTGCTCGTGGCCGTGGTGTACGTGGCTGCTCACCGCCTGAATCTGCTCCTGGTTCACCACACCGGCACAAGCCTGGGAGACTACAGGTAAAATACGAATGGAAGGAAATATAGAAATGCAATTCTGACACACTGGCGAAAGAAAATGAGTGCCGATTATGAGAGCTGTCAGCTCCATCCTTCTCTCATCTCGTCGTGTCTGTGTGAATAGAGAAATCAAATTAAAAAGGCCTGAATGCATTCAGGAACCCAAAGGGGAACATATTGATCTGCAGATAAGGTCAGATACAGGCCCTCCAGTTTTTGAGCAAGGGGGAGGAACTTCAGATGTGTATGGACGAGGGAGAAAGTATCTCCAAGGCTGGCCAAAAGGGGACCCTCCCTGATGTCCTTTCTCATAAGAAATACGTTTCAAAAGTTAGATAACAAAAACCAGCTGCCTTGAATGTCTATAGGCAGCACACCCCTGGGCAAAACTGACAAACAGTAGTCTTCAGACAGCCTCTTCCAAGTGGCAATGGAAGGAAATAAAAATGAGAAGGGCATTAGCTAACCACAGCCCAGGAGGGCCACGCGAGGCGTCCCCCATCCCCTGGCAGTCGCCTGGAAAAGGGACACTGGTGGACCTGAGCTCACGTCCGTGGAGAGCAGAGAGGGACCTGATTGCCCCTCTAAGCCAAAAGGAGTTTAGTTAGCAGAGTCAAGAATATCCATTATCTCAATGCCCCAACTTCTTCATCAAACCTCTTTATCTTCTAAGAGTGTTCAGACTAAAAAGTTATTAAAATACCATTTTGTCTGTCTGTCCCTTGTTATTTCTGCATTTCATCTCAAGGCCCATCGCTGCTACTTAAAGGGAAGAAATAGGGTTTTGACCGGAATAATGACAATTTGGAGGCCATCATTTTACTCTGTTGAGAATCTACGCTTTTTTCTGATATAGGTGAATTCAAAGGCTGGTGCTTAGATCTCAGACAGGATAAAGCCAGTGTTTGCTTGAGCAGGATTTTCTTTGGGAAGAGTACGTCTTTTGGTAATTGCAGAATGACATATGGGTCTGGAATTATAAAGAGAATTTTATATTTAAAAAGCTATCTCCAAGATACGTGCTGCTTTTACTCAGCTATAAGCTAAGCAAAACACAGAGAGAGAGAGAGGGAAAGAGAGTGAGAAAGGGAGAGAAAATGAATTAGCTTGAACTTTTGCTGAGATAAATATGGCCTGATCTTTTAAGTTCAGTTCATCCAAGCAATCTCACTGAAATCAGTGGGGTTTCACCCACGTACTTGGAAGCAGACCTTGCCCCATATGGCTTAGCAATAAAAAATTGCTCTCAATACATTAACTAAATGTGCCCGCAATTAGCGACGGGGCTCAGGGAAGTACCGGCCTCTCCTGGCTCTCCACAGCCCCCTCCGAAGTCGTGTGTTCTGCGGCTGCGTCGGGATCGGGTGCCCCTCTGCCTGGGCACCCCGAGCCCTGCCGGCTGCGGGCACTTTTGGCAGGGGCTGCAAGACCCCCTGGAGCGAAGCCAGCTGCCGCGGCCTGGCGCATTTGGCTGGAGGTGACCGTCCCACCAGCGTGCTCGCTGTACCCGAAGAGCCACGGGAGACCACGGCGCAGGGGGAAATGCCTCCGCTTGGCGCGCCGGTCCAGCAGTGGCAACGTTGACCCAACGTACGCAAAGCAGCAAGGGACAAACTGGTCTCTGGTCTGCCTGAAATTGTGCCCAACAGAGAGAAAAAGGGTGCGAGGGCGTGTGAGGCGAGCGGAGGGTGGCTGCGTGCCTCCCTCCCTCTGCCCCAGCCCCCAGCTCTCACCGCTTCTTTGCCGGGGTTTCAGGTCATCTGCTTTTCACAGGCGTTGAAAACTAGTGGGAAAACTGAAGCCTGGTTGTGACTGGAAGCTAATGTAGTCTACATGCAGCAGACATCTAATATGATGTTATTTATTCCCATAGATCTGTTTATTTTGTTTTCAATTTACCAAACCCTGTGACACATTCCCAAAGGTGCCTTGTTGTACAATACGTTGCACACAGTAAGATATTCAGCCTAATTCACTCTTTGTTTTGTTTCAGTTCAGCTGCATGAGGGCACAAATGCGTCTGTGTTCTATCTTCTCCCGTGACTGATGTTGCAGACTATTGCCATAGGGTTTTGTGAAATGGGATCTTAGTTAATCTAGGGCATTGTCTTTGTAGTGCTAAATTCTTATTTGCAAACATAATGTTCTGGCGTCAATGCAACAGGGGAACATTAGTGATTTTTTTTTTTTTTTTAGTTCAGAATAGACTGTATGTATGTGTTTTTAATAAACTTCTATTCCACAGCTTTTCCTCCCTGTTCTGCATTTGATCTGAGACATTTATAACACATTGCATCATGTCACACTGATGTCTTTAGCCAGTCAAGCCAAATATTCATAAATCCCATGTTCCCAAACAGAAAATGTACAATGCTAAGGAGAGAAGGACCTGATATTTTTCAAAGCATCCACAAGAAGGCAATTCCAGCCTTTCAACATACACACACGTACAGATACACACATACAGAAAAGGTTTTTAAAAAAAAAAATCTCTGTCCATAGCCTGTTCTCAGCCTGGAAGGATGGTATCATTTAGAAATCAATGGCTTCTCTTTGCACTTCATTGAAAGCTCTCATGTTTTCATTTTTCTTTTATTTCAGGAACGTGTTGTTATTCAGTATACTGAGGACCTGGTCTGAGGAACCGGAGCAGAATGGAGAATTCCAAATTGGATGATATTACAAAAGCGTGCCGCAGACAAAATTTGATGTAAACAGGATCTGGAAGAGATTTGATGAGATGGTGAAAAAAAGAAGATGGGATGCAGATTCATTAATAAAACAGCCCGTGGCTAGTGAACATAAAGCCTGATTGATCACAATTACTGCAGTTCATAACTGGAAAACCAGACGTCGGAGGACATACATAAGTCGGTCTGAGATCGGAGCCGAGCCTCGTTTATTTACTGGGTAGCAACTACAGACATCCAGCTCTTGCTCGTGATGGGTATGTTTCCACAACAGCATTTAAAGTGGTTTAATTTTCACTTCAGCAAGCTTTCAGACTGTTTATCAAAAGAGCCTTCTTAGAAACCCGCTTGGATGAGGAAAACAGATCTCCCACTCGTGCCCCCCGGTGTGCACACGCTCGTGTCTGGCATGGCAGAAATGGGCGCTTCATGTTGAACAAACGCTGACCGCCTGTCGGGCAAGCAGAGGGCTCCCCACCACCAGCCATCACCGCGGCGAGCTCTGCTCATCCCCGTGGAAGTGCAGGCGAAAAAGGCCCCGGGAGCTGCCCCGTGCCCAGCGGGCGGCTGAGTGCCGGTGTTCGGGGAGCAACCACGGCTGGCAGGTCAGCTAAGGATCTCCTCGTAGTGACACCCACATCCCAAATCCTGCCTCTCCCCTTTGGGCGAGCTGCTGTACACCCAGTGGAGACACCCCCGTGCAGTATCATTGCCTGTACGTTTAATATCCGTATGAACTCCATGCTTTGTGTACAGAAATGGAAATCTGCTCTTATGTGTCAGCAGCAGGAACCCCCAAAGCCAATGGGAGCAGTCAGGGGCCAGGAGAGGAGATGGGGCGCAACCGAACAAACAGAGATGCTCTTTTCTGCCCGGTACCCGCATCACCCCCTGATATCTGGTTTGTGGGCATGCTGAGCACACTCACAGAGAGAGACACCAAAGGCCACGATGCAGCATTAGAGAGGTGGTACGATGGTCACACACCGGGGACATCTCCACATTGACCAAAGTCGAAGAGCTTTGGAAAGATAATGTCTATGTGAGCTCAAATGAGGTGCCCCCGATGGTTGGAGATCTTCCTCTGCACTCTGTAGTTCTCCATCTGTGACAGAGGAAAAATAATTCCTCATGATAGGGTTCCTCCTTAGTGAGGTTAAAGGAGGACAAGGCTGTGAAGGGTTGGGAGGCACTCAGATTCCAGAGTGACAAGTACCAGAAGAAATGTCCATAGAAAATGACTCACCCTGCCCCTGGAGCAGGCTTTCAACAGCACGCAATAAACTAGGCGCAGGGCCACCCGCTGAAGGGTGAAGAGAGACTCTGGAAGAGCTGCACATTGAGTGAGCCCCGGCACACCGTCCGTGGCATGGCAGAGTGCGGGGAGGACGCTGGGGTGCAGCCACGCACCCACGCCAGGGCCAAACCACAGCTGGGCAGCTCGGCAGGAGCCTCTCTGCGCTGCTGAGGTGCCACAGGAGGAAGCAGGGGCTGAGCCGTGAACCCGCCTTAGAAGAAGAAAGGAGAAGAAACGGATTCCCACATCTTTGTGGGGGGCTTTGCGAGCTCGCCACTGGAGAAGGGCCAGTTTTGGTCTCTCTTCAGTAGGAAGGCCCAGCCAACGGGGGCAAGAGGAACGAGGACAAACCCAGCACCCAGCGCAGCAGAGCAGGCTGACAACAATTTCCGCTGCGTTAGCACTTTGCCTGTCGAACCTTGGAGCCAGATGCTAACAGACTGCAGGAGCAAATGAGTGTGGTTATCTTATCTCCCTGACTCCAACAGGCGTGTTGCCCAAGACTTGGCTCCTGCGCCTCGGCAGCAGGCTTTTGCTCACATCGTCGATCTGCCACCGACCCCGTCACGACCCAGTGCGACACACAGCTTCTACAGCAGAGTGGTCCGTGGCAGGATTACCAGTTATGTGTCAAGGCTGTTCCTGCCAGGGCCAGCCCTCTACCTGCAGGAACAAGAAATCCACTCATGCAATTGAGAGAAAATAGTAATAAAAAGGGGTCAGGGGATCTAGAAGCTCTCCCAGGTCACTCAGCATTTCTCCAGCGGATCCAAGCTCCCAGCTACTAGACAGAAAAGCTCCTGGAAATTCCTGCTTCCATTTGCTCTAAATATCTGCAGTACCTGCTGTGCCTAAATTTTCTCACCACACCTTGCATATGGATTTAAGGCAGGAGTCTGAGCAGAAACACCCCTGGCAGCGTCTAGCTGCTCCGAGCCAAAGCAAGGCAGCCATCCTGGTGTTTCGGCTGCATCCCTCTCGGTCTCCCTTCACCTGCCCTCCCCAGCGGGCTGCTGCCAGCCGGCAGTGCCATTGCCTTCTGCTCGATGTGCCACAGCAGCCTCAGCCCCTCTGCTGCCCCAGCAAGAGCAGGCGCTGGGCTTGGGACATAGACTTCTCTGAGCACCCAGGTGCAAACACAACCCCAGACCTCCCTTTGCTGACTCCTTCTTAACCTTGAGTTAAAGCAGGAGAATAAATCAGCTGAGAGGACAGCCAGATGTCCCTAGCAAGGGAAAAATCCTCCTGGAGCCGGGCATCTGGATTTCACAGCTACCAAACACCAGCAGTCACCACCATATGCTGAGCAGAAAACCCAAACATGTTGCACACCCTCAGTGACAGAGGAATGCGTTGGCAGACGGAAGAAGCTTAACAGGATCTGGGTGAAAGTCCTGAAACTCTCTTGCAAAGGCTTTACTTGCAACAGAAACGAGTCCTTTCCTTCCCCTGGTGACCCTCTGTCCTACCTGGACGGGACGTGTGTCTTCTCTGTGGGTGTCTCCCCTTGGGGGAATCCGGAGGTGTCAGAAGCCCGTTCCTGACCTGGGGTCTCCTGCAGCACCGCTCTTGCTATGGCCAGGTCTTCAGATGCTGTGTCCTGCACGGCACAGCAGGGTCGCTGAAGGCAGCTGTGAAATTGCTTGCGTCTGCCGGTGCGTCGGCGGGGAATGAGGGGGAACAGAGAGTGGAAGGGAGCTGGATTTGGGTCATGGGTGTGTGCTGGAAAGGCAACAGGTTTCGTCTTTCTGTTTTGTCTGCTCCTCATCTCTCAGCTCCTGTATGGCTTGGCTATGTGTGAGCAGTCGTTGCTTTCGGTTCTCAGTAATCCAGTTTTATTTCTCTTTCAGAAACTCCTTGTAAAGCTCATTTCCTAGCAGACTAAGGATCAAAGGTTCTGCCTCCTACCCTTGGATTTGCTCAAATTTTAGTTCTCCTTTGTCTGACCAGATGTCCCCTGGTGACACTCAACTTACCCAACCAGCCCTCCCAAGGAGCTGGATGACTTTCCAAAGCTGTCCGTTGATCGTTGCATGGATCCTGAAGCTCATGGCTACTTGCACGGCAAGGGGTGCAACCCAGTGGAGGGCAACAAACCAACCACCCGTTCTTCTGCTCCCTGCGTATCCAGGTGGATCATTCATGGACACGCCAGACTGGTGACAGGAGCCTGTGTGCAGGACCTCCCAGAAGCTGAACCAACATACGGAAAAGCTGCAGTAAGGAATGAGGATTCAAAGCAGTAAGAGTGATCGGAGGCTGGGGGAATACGGAAGAAAAGCCACCTTGGCATTTAGCTATTGCTGCCCAGGGGCTTGCTGTTCTTACTAATAAGAAACTCCCGGAACCCGATGGTCCTCGGTTAACACTGACCTCCAGGGCAGGGCTGCGCGTTACAACTGGTCATTCGAAGTAGCCTTGACAAATGGGTTGCTGCCAGAGGACAAGGATGTATTTTAAGCAAGGTCAGGTGTCCTGTTGTGTTGTGGGACATAATCCTAGCTTGTGTACTAGTCGTCTGTCACACTTCCGTTGCGTGATACACGCTGGATCTTCCTGCCTGCCATGGATCTTCCTCCCTCCACCACTGCTCCCACATCCTTGACCATCATTTAAGAATTTCCTCGCAGAACAATGGCAAAGCTAGTTTTGTACAAATGGAGTCGGTGGAAGCTACTCGTTCATGCTCTTCCCAGTCAAAAATTACCTTCTGATGATGGCAAAAAGCCCATCACACTCTATCATTCTGAAAATTAAAAGTTTTAAGTATTCATTGTATTCTTTTTTTTCCAGTAAAAGAAAAGCCTGGCCTCCTTTGCTGGGCATATTAAATACCTCATTTAAATAGCTGAAAACCAGCAGCCCTTTAAAGAAGTACCTAACGTGCGCAGCCACAGAAGAAATTAGTCTCTGGCCGAGGGCTTTCTGTTAGCTTTATTTAATACATATAAAAGGCTTTGTGTTGCTGTCTCTGTTACACACACAAGGCAGATTCCACAGTGGACTATCCCTGGTCTTGCACATCTATTTTCTCCATAGTGTTACTTACTATTCTTACAAAGGATCAACAGCCAGGCACGTGCTTATATATTTTGAAGAGCGTATTTCCTCATGATCTATGAGAGATTTCTTTGAATACCCTTGTATGGTTTGCAATTGTGGCCTTGGAAGTTTTAACAATATTTGTTTCAAATAAGTTTATTTTTGTATGATTGATTGAAATCTCAAGCTGCAATTAAGAAAATTGCAGCGAGAACCATTAAAGGGATAGCGTCATTTTCTCCCCTTTCCACTAAAATGTCAGGTTTCAATGTCACTGCGAGATAACCCAACCGCGTGCTTGTACACCGTTCACCCGGGCTGGAGTAAGCGTAAAGCCGTCTGGAGTACTAATTACAAATGACTAGAAATACTGACACGCGGCAGAAGGAAAATGAAAGGCCCCAGTCCTTCTTACTTGGCCGCCGAGGTGTATATGGACAGCGATGGGGGTTACTGGGAAGCAGTCTCTTTAGTAAATACACAAACATCCATCCCCACTTGTAGATCAGCCTCGGTCCCTCCCCCATCTCCCTCTGTCTCTCTGCCCTTTCTTTCTCTCCAATTATAAACCAGCACCAGGTTTTCTCATCAGCCATCTCCATGTCTCCAAATGGCTTTTCAGTGTCAGGCCTATCAGGAAATTAACTCATCACGCAGTGACAGCTGCTAATTTTTTCCCCTTACATGTCAGATGGATCGCCTGCTGAAGCTAATAATGAATCACCAATCCCTGATTAGAAGGTGCTTCCGAAACATATAACTGCCATCTGAGCTAACTTTTTTCTTCATATAAAATGATATCACCCTAGAGGAGTAGAAAACGAATTGTATTCTTCAACAAGATGGAGCAGGGGTAGGCTGTTTAAGCGAGCCGTGTGCTATCTTAAATTATGGGCTAATATTGCACAGTAAAATAAGTGAAAACTCACGGCTTTTTTTTATTTTGCCAAATGAATGACCTTTTTTCTGTTACTTAATCCTCTCACTAGAACTAACTTTGTTTCAAATTTCAGGACCGGTTTTGTCTTCATCCTCCTCTCTTTTTCATTCTGTTTACAGGCAATCCACGTGCGCACACCTTAGCGCATCGACCACTGGCTCTGCCTCGCCCCGCTCCCACAGCCAAGCGCAGCGGGCTGGCGGGCACAACGCCCTGTAGCTG
>Ga0181612_170952_pt1 | contig 11084 bp, 4 predicted proteins | sample HoacroProtozoa21_FD_119630 | JGI IMG/M metagenome (GOLD analysis project Ga0181612, IMG submission 119630) | Hoatzin crop microbial communities from Cojedes, Venezuel. Combined Assembly of Gp0051906, Gp0051904, Gp0051908 | reverse complement strand
TTTTTACTCTAAAAATCCTTGAAAGTGGAAACTACTTGGAATCGTCTCAATGTTCTCTAAAATGCTCGGTGTGCTAGCCATTGATACCTTGTTCTTGTATTATTTCTAATTGTACCTTTTGAATGAAATATATTCTAGCTACAAAAGGTAAATTCTTTTGCGTGTAGTGAACTTAAATTAACACATTAGATACTTTTTCCTTTGAAGGTGTTCACATAAGTTTGGTAAGATCAAGTCTGAAAAATCTTATAAATGTTTCTTAATTACTGTTCTAGTTCTATTGGTTTCTATGCTATTACACAGAACAGTACAGAATTAAATAGTTTATTTTGCCTTAATTTTATTCTGCATTTAAATGTTGTTTGCTTGAGGACATTGATCATGCTACCACAAATGGAAAAACCAATGTCCTTGGTGAAATGTATGAGTTGTGCTAATTAATATACAGTTTTCACAGTGCCTCGCAAAGGAGCAATTATTGAAACAGTTCAGTGCATCAGATAAAAAAGCATGGTTTAGTACAACAGGTTGAACAACCCTGAAATTCATTGTTAAAATTCATGCAACATAGAAGAGTAAAAATACGGTCCTTTCAGTGTAACTAAAGGCATGACAAGAAAGGATGAAAATTGTATCAGGTCAGAACTTGCAAGTGCCTGGACTTAGAAGCTTTGAAAGAATCTTCTCAAAATTAAATAATTTCAACTGTTTCAGTTTACTGTGATACAGCAAACTATGTCTAAAATCACCACTTCCCTTAAAGGGAAGCTCTGCAGTGGATAATATTTTATAAGACACTTTACTAATTCAATTTATTACTTGAAAGTTCTGACATTTACGTGTGTCATAATACCGATCTGAGTTCTCTAACACTACTTGAGCTACATATTTTCCAATGAGCTAATTGTATAACTGGCCTAGTTAGTTCTAGTGAGACAGAGACAGCCATGACACAGGAAGTTTTCCCACAGCAATATCTGTTAATTGTACATCTTGGATATCAGTTTGGAATCACATAGTTCTAAGATTGAAGGAATACCACCTGTCTGGTCCAAAGCCCATGGCACATTTACACAGGGTTCAATTGGTGTCTGCATGTTTTTGGTTTTTTGGGTTGTATCCTAAAAGGGGAGGGGTTTTGTATTGCAGTTCAGGACTGCAGTAGAAGCAGCAAATGGAGAGAGCTATCCAGAAGTACTGTAGGAGAATGTTCTCTGACACGTACAGCCTCAATCAACTCTGACCAGTCTTCAGCTCATACTGGTCAACTGTAGACCCACGTGCAGAAGGAAGATCACAGCCATTGTAGACCCAGGTTATCTGTGAGATTTCAGAGCCTATATGTAACATGCAGCTTCCAGTAAAAAGGTGAGCTTTTAAGGGCTACTTCAGATACCTCTACATAATTTTTCTCTGTGTGATATAGACATCCCAAGGTCTTTTTCTAAACAGGAGTTTAGGGTATTGCTTGATGAACAGAAATGATACAAGTGTAACAGTTTTAGAACTTCTCACTCCTTTGGCTGGGAATTATGGTTGGCTCAGCTAAGATTCAGTAATGAACTATTAGTTTTCCATATCCTTTCAAAGGAAATTTGAACAGGTTTGCCCAAAGTTTAAGCGAACCCATTTCACTTTGCAGTGAAACCAATGAGGGGCAGTCACACTGTTATTTACTGCATCTCAGAGAAAGGGTAATAGCTTCCTTAGTTTCTTTAACTGAACCACTTGTGATTTTCTTACCATACCACTAATTGCCAATGTCACTTAAATATTTTCAAAAATGTGAATGTAGGCTAACCACAGATGTACCTCTGCTAATCACATTTTTCTCCTTTCACAGCAATGATTTTGTCCTACTTCATCTTGTGAATTTCATTTGACTCTCATTTAAATAACTGCTTCAGAACAGTTTAATTTCTTTTCAGCACTTTCTTCCATAATTTACTGTGTTGTTCTAATTGGTGTGTCCTAAATTTGCAACAGGCCAATCCTTTCAGTTTCTTCTTTGCTGTTTACAGCTTCGCTGATGTTAAATCTTTGGGGAAGGAATATTCCAATTTAGATTTTTGAAAATGGTCCAAAGAAATTGGAAAGTCTGAAGAGAGTAGCGTGAGTAGTCATGTCTAATATAAAGGCATATTAAGCAGCAAAAAGATTAATAAAATTGTCAGACTTTATTCAGCAGAAAGTTGTCTTTTACATTGTTGTGAAGGGTTATGGATATCTTCTATACTTGGCAGAACTAATGGCTAGGAGTCATGCCTGGCTGTAAGGTATTATGCAAGTGCAAGATTCTTGGAGAAAAACAATTGAGAATGGAAACTTCATTAAAATGACAGCTTTTTTTATCAGTCCCCTTCACAGCTGTCTTATTTAAAGGTTACAAGAATGATAACTGACCTTCTGGATATAAAAATGACATTTAAAGATATGAACAAAGCACAAATTAATCCAATAAAAGGAAAATACATTATTTCATTTCTTTGTCTTTGGTATTACTGTTTTGCAGTGATAATCTGTCTCAGTTGAAATCTGTGGGAATTTACAATTGATTTTAACTCAGCAAAATGTGCCATCTCCTGACATCGGAAAAAGACTGACTGAAGAGCTTAAGGTGTCTATTGTACGGTTTTATTTTTGGAAACTATGCAAATAGAGTTCCTGATGTATTCTAATCCAAAACTAACATATACTGGGCCTGATTTTCATGATTGCTATAAGTAGCTTTCCCACTCTCTGGTGGCTAGGATGTACACTTGGGAAGTAGGAGGCGTAGATTTGAATTTGCATAAGCTAAGAACAAAACCACAGTTCGTATGCTTTTGAGCAGATTAGAATAATTGGTGAGTTGTTTTGAAAAAGACAGGTATCATCAGCCAGCCAAGTTCCTGAAAAATTGAGTCCTGACTAATTAAGTGCCTGTCTTCAGAAAACTTTTCCAGTCTGTAGAGCCCACATGCATGGAGATCCTTAACATGCCACACTGTCACTGGGTATATTTGGTGGGGCTTTAGCCTCATTGCTATGCTCAGAGCGGTTTATTGGCTGGAACTGGGTATCCCTCCCACTCACAGAAGGGTTTTTGTAGCCCACACTACTGAGTTTCTTGTCTGTCTGTATTTACTACTGAGGGGAACCTGGGTAACTAACTGTGACTCCTTGGATCATCCTCCTAGAACCAGTCACCTAAGGTTTTGCTGCTGCCTAAGCTGGAAATACTTTGTCTCTTTCTTTTCATCCCTCGCTTTAAGGAAACTGTTTCATCACTGTTTATTACTACATTTATTGTTCAAAAAAAAAAGGTCTTTCAGGTACTAGCAATCTTGCGAGTGCTGGAAATCAGTCAGATATCAATTGTGATAATCACAGCTGATGTGGTAGTAACAGTTGTCCAAGGCCTAGTCTGACAATGGGAGAGTAAGCTTAAACCAGTCCTTTGATTGCTGTCCCTGCCACATTAACCATGTTAGTGCTGTCATAAGTTAATTGTGGCTGGGCCTGGCTGGAAAATTTCTGATGGAACATTTTATTGGTTTGTCAGGAAAAAAATGGAAATGTGGTAATTGTGACTAGTCCTTTGAATGAAACTAGACAGGTTTCTGATAAATTTCTGGTTAGTTTCCCAACAGCTCATCTGACCTCACTGGCTCCTTGGTAGCCCATGGGCAATCACAGAGCCAGGAACTGTGGGGTATCCAGATTCCCAGATGGCAGACTAGCCTGTTTTCCAATCATAAAAGCACAAACCCCCATTTTTTTTAAAGTCCCCAGTAGCTTTAATGGAGAGTACTTTTTGGAGCCATTTTATCAGTGGTCGAGGACAAGAGATTCCAAGGTATAATCTGAAGGCCAAGATGAATAGTAAGTGGCCATGGAATTCTGTGACAGAATTCTCACCTAAAATCTTTTGAAGTTGACATATTCCAGCTTCTGGAAAATGAAATCTGCTTACCTAAGAAGAAAAATGTGGTCTTTTTCTGATTTTTTTCCAAATTCTTTAAGGTAGAGAAAAGGCTGTTGGTTTTTTTTTCCTGTCTTATGGGTAGATTTTCATTTTTGACAAAGCAATGTGCTAACTCAGTTATGTTAATGGAATTTTTTAACTATCACCTTCATGCTGTCCTTGATAATTACAATCATCACCATCAGTTTTGTGAGTTTGCAAATGTGCAGGGATGTGTAGGTCCTGTGCAGCTTGCTGTAGGTGACCCTGCTTCGGCAGGGGGGTTGGACTAGATGACCCACAGAGGTCCCTTCCAAATCCTACCATTCTGTGAGAATGCCATGAGGAGCATTGATTAATGGGCAAGATGTTCTGCAGACAACCAGACAGAATAAGAGGAGCTAAAGAACTACTTTCCTACGGAAATTCAGGTTCAGAGATTTTAGTTTTCTTAAAAAAAATGTTTGATTTCAGTTTAAAAAAAATCTGTCACACTCCATGAAATAGCATGTTTTAGACAGAGAGCTGGTGTTCTGCCCTTAAAGCACTGAATTTTTGGCCATTTTGGGTGAGCTCTATAGGCATTGAAAAGTTGAGGACTCGGGAAGTATACAGAGGGATCTCTCCATCCCTCCCTTGCAAAAAAATTCATCCTAAAGGCAACAGAAACATCCAATGCCAGTCTTAATTTGTCAAAGACTTAACACTCTTGATGAGTGACTTTGAGGCAAGGCTTTGGGGCTTCTTTCACATCAGCAGGACTCAGTAAAATCTAATAACAGACCATATATAAGGAAGGGAGAGAACCAAGGGAATGCAGGCATAGTGTCTTCAGCTGGGCTGGGAAGGAGGAAGGTGGGTAATGGGTTTTATGAGCAGTGCCAGCACACTATGTCTTTTGCAAATTGGTACACTGACAGAAAATTACTTCAGAGCTAATTAGATGCTGTTTAAAGGAGCTCTTCCACATTGTCTCTTCATTCTGTTTCTTGTGACAATTGTACCTGTCACTAGAGCTGTGTGGAACTATTAATTCCCGTTGTGTGGATTTTCAGAAGGCAGTGAGAGCTGGCGGATGTAAGCAGACAATGGCTGCAGGTGCCCTGGGTGCCCTGGGTCCTCTCCCTTACCACATCACACAACCAGATCCCCCAGCCCTCTTGCACTAGGACAGATTCATTAACATCACATGGCAGTCACCTCTCCCTGTTACATCGTAAGAGGCTAGATGAGTATTTAGCTTTCTGCCCTATGTAGAACATAACATTGTCCTGTGTTATGGGATCCTATCTTCCATAAGCCCTTCCCAGAGCCCAGAGCGATCTGGTTCTTCCTCTCTCTGTGCAGAAGCTTTAGAAACAATTGCAAAAATTTCACTGCCAATATGTCAACCCAAGGGGAAGGGAGCACCAACTTCAAAGTTTGGGAGAAAAAAATCTCTAATGTTCTTTAAAATTTTGGGGTAGTTAGCTTGGTTGTACCCAGAGAGTACAAGAAATCATTGTATAACAGAATTCTCTGGAACTTGTCTTTGATTTGAAAACAAGACACAATTAGAAGAGTGATTAACAAATAGAAATGCTAATGAAAGACCCCAAAAGTGACAGTGATGTTTACGTTGGTCTAAGATGTATAGCAAAACTCCTTTGAAACCAAATTCCCAGCTATAAATCTCAGAGGCCTCTAGTTATTCACCATTCCCTAGCCATTCCTTCGACATCTTGTTGAATTTCCAATTTTGTTGTTAGTGTCTAAGAACAGAAGGTCCCCCATATCAACACTCAGAGGCTGAATAAATTAAGAAACATACACAGAGATAAATGCCAGAAGTAAAGCATACAGATTCTCCCTTTCCATTCATATTACACTGCCAGCCCAGTTTGAAGATTAGCTTGTTAGAGTTTATACTGATGTCGTTGTTGTTTCCCTTGTGCCCTTAAGTTTATGTGATCCTTAAATAAAATGAAAATTAAACTCATGGCTGAAGCTTCCTACTAGTGCCAGAGTTAATGTTCTTGTGGGGAGAACAGAAGGGATTAGGAGAACAAAGGCAGGACCTTTGGGCTCTCTGCAGGTGAAACACAAGCTCAGACCAGTAATTCTCTTTTCTTGTGCTCCAAGGCTCAGGCAAACAAACAAGTTAGAGATGTCATCTGATCTCCAGTAAATATGTGCGCATACTTTTAGCCATGGCAAAGGGAAAATAATTCAGGATCATTTTACCTGCATTAAAAGAGCACTCAGTCCAATTATTTCACATTTTATGAGCATATGCAGAAACCATTACCATGGATCAGCTGACACTATGTAATATATTAACCACAGAAACTTGTGCCTGTGTCTAAACCTATGTTTTCCCTACCTGTGAAATTCTGAAGTCTTCCTTGTGGAGATGTTGTAAAGCTATAAAATTTTCAAGCTTTCATCCAGAAGCATTATATAGAAAATAAAATAAAACTCACCTATAACACTGCACTAGAATGATATAAGGTTAAAAATCTCCCTAGATGAGATAATCTGGAAATTTGCCTTGTGAACAAAGTAATGAGGGGAAGACAGAAGTCCTCCATTGGGTATTTAGCAACCATAGTACTGATTTGTAAATTAAAAGTGGGAAGCCCATACAAGAATTTAACATTTTTAAATGAAAATTTCCTGTGTTATTTTCATATTTTCACTGATTCTGTCACCTCCAAAACACACCTCAGCTTTTTCTTACCCATTCGAACCTCCACTGAATAGCATTAGAGAGTAATTTTCAGGCTAAAGTAAAATTAGTCCAGAGAAGACGTCAACACAGCAAATGTAGCACCAGAATCAGTAGCACCAGAATAAAGCGACCCGCCACAGCCAAGCTTCATATTTCCTGTTCAGAGCCTACACCAGTAAACTGCAGAACTCATTCAATTTTTGGACTTTAGCATTAAATGGAGTCCAAATAACAAAAATCAGCTTGGAAACCTGTGATTAACCTGAGGATATTTTCCTTCTGATTCTCAAAAAATTGACACCAGTTTTGCACTCACATTGCACACCTGGTTTCTAATAGGATTATTTCCATTTTTAAACCAGTGATACAGAAAAGAGGACAGCCAGGTTCCATTAAGAATGGCGGGAAAAAGTCTAATTGGATAAATTATTCATTGCAAAGCCAGCCTGAGTTTTATGAAATGCAGTTGAAATATTGCTGTGTAAAATTCTCAGTTAACTGTCCATGTTTCATTTATGCTAAACAGAGGAATGAGTTCCCCTGTCAAAATTCCACGTAGTCAAGAAATGTATATATTTTAATAAGGGGATATTGTTTTTTCTATTTGGATACTCTTTTCTCTAAAAAGCCCCTTCATTTTCATTGTCTTTGATTCAAGAACAGTGCTTATCACAAGTGATTGCCAAAATAAAATTAATGTATATGAATGTGGAGAAGAAATTATCTTCCATTTGTGAATGCCTATGTAGCTTACCCCTCTGAATAACGTCATCCCCCCAGAAATACTCTCCTACAGTAGTGAAATGGCTAAAATGGAAGTGAAACCACAACAAGTCATGACACTGAAATTGATTTTCAGATGCCGCTGGAAGTGACCCAAGGCTCCTGCAGCCACTGGACGGGAAGTTAATATCTTCCGGATCAGAAACTGACCACTGGAAGCCACTAGTGTTACACTGGTTTAATATGTGGCTGGTACTGTTCAGAGTGCCTGGGGCAGAGAGGGGAACAGGCAGGTTTAATCAGAGCTTTGCTTCTCTGGAGGCATCCCTATCCATCCTGCCTTTCATTTTGTTGCTGCACGACGGAATGGCCTGGGGAGCATCAGCTGGGGGACAGACTACGGCTCATTTTTACAGCAGCTTGATGACCAAGGATATAGGATATATGAGACCACAGGCTGATGTTTTGTGGATATGTAGTATGCCATATCAGGATATGACACAGGATATTTTCTTGTATCTCTGTTCTTTCTAACTAGTGCTGAGAGGCATGCTCCCATAAGTGCTCCCACTTCTTTGTCTCCAAGTCCCTAAAACCTACACCATTTATAAGGGCATTAATAGCATCAAATAAAGAGACCTACTGCAACTACATGATAACCCAGGATTGAAAACACACCCTGCATTTGCAGCCTAAGCTCAAATAGCGTTCACGTGACCTCCACACACTTCAGAGCTCTTTTGGAATTACAATGGACAATCTTTTGGCAAATCGAACCTTGAGCTGTTGATCAATTTGGCCATAAACTATTTCATAAATCAGGAACAGAAGCGTGCTGGCTCAGTGCCATGCCGTTTTTTCCTTCATTTAAGAGTCAAATTTTCATTTGTTAAGTAGAATGTATGTTCCTTATACCCTGACAGATTCTCAAATATTCTGAAATATACTTTGTTGGGCTCGTATTTAAATCTAGTTTATGAAAAGTCAGTCATGTATTAAATACACATACACAACTTATCTCGAGAAAAATGTATTTAACTGCTTGACTGCTGTCAGTGTTCCCACTTTGTCCCTGCAGAGCCCCTTGCTGTGTTGTTCAGTGCCTCAGATACAGCACGTAGACAATACTTGCTCTCCCACTGAATGCTAGAAGTATGTCCAAGTCAGGTCTACCTACTGCATTACTGATTACTCCCAGTCCACTGAGAGAGGAGACACCTGCTATGCCCGTGAATCTGTGAGATACAGGCAGGTCAAGTCCCTCGCTGGGCTGCTGAGTATTCTGGCTGCTGACTGTGTGGGGCCGACTATCCCACCTCCAGCTAAATAACCCGTAATGCCACTCTCACATTGAAGGACAACAGTAGAGATGTACTGAAGAAGTAGGGGAGGAGGATGAAAAAATAGCAAAATAGTTAAATTAACAGCATTGATGCTTTAATCCTCTTTGTCAGGTTTCTAGGCAGCAGTACAAGGCAAAGGCCACTTGTTCTGATGCTTACAGCTCAGTGAATGTTTCTGCTGGGCAAAATATCCTCCCCATTTTCCCCCGGACACAACTATCTTGAGCTTTTTGATCGCTTATAAAAGGAAAACATTCTTCTTCCTATCCTGACAGCCTGGTTCTACTTTTCTTTGTCACTTGTGTCATCAATTTTGTCTGCTTAAAATGTCTCTATTCCAATTTAATAGCATGTGGCACCCACATTGCAAAAGTGTGAGCCCACACATAAGTGTAAGGCAGAGAAGAATCTGGTTTGTTGAATCTTTAAGGAAATGGACTTTATGCCAGCCAGACACAGCAGTACACAAAGCTTTCCCATTAGCAGAAAAACTTGTGTTATATCTGTCTTTTCTGTTTCTCTCATGTTTAGTGTTGCTGACACACAGAGAAATATTCAGTATGCAAAGGTGCCAGAAAAAGAGGTGGCTCTGAAATAGTAAGAAACAAGCAAAGAGAGAACTCAACCCAAATGAGCAATCTGATGGGTTAAGTATTTTAATGAGCCCAGCAAGTGGAGGAGAACATGGAAAGCTGGGCTGTTGTAGGTGATACCATCTCAGGACACAGAGAATCAACTCCAAAAGGGATTCCCCGCTGCAGTTTTTGTAGAAACCTATCTGGGTTTGTAGCCTATCCTTCTTCCTCTTGTTTTGCTTTGATTGGCACAGGCTTCAGAAATGAATGAATATCAGTCATCTTCCAGTTCAATCCAGGGATGAAATGTCTTAGCAAGAACATACATAAAAACACAAAAAGCAAAGAAAAAGCAAAATCTAGGGGGTGCTGACTTGCACAGATCACGAAGGCTGCTAACGCTATGCTGTTAGCTCATATTTAGTGCTATGCAAACTAGCTTGGCTAAGGCTGAAGGGCATTTTCAAGGGATTTCAAGAGAGCAAGCACTTCAGGCAATAAGACAGCATTTTAGACCACTAGACCTCTACACTTGACCTTCACAGTAGTAACAAATACTGTGAGCCCTATAAGTTTGCATTTACTTTGTCCCATGCAATTAATGTGTCCAGCAACAGCAGGCTACTGAGCTTTATTAATTGTATTTGATGATCAATGCTGATTGACATTCTCCACCTACCTACCCAGATGCATCAGAAGCCATCGGAGTGACTTCTCTCTAACTCTAATGTAACCAGGTGCAAAGAAACAGATTCCCATGAAAATTCCTCCTTTACCCCTGTCTCATGATGAAGCAATAACCATGATGGTGAGAGAACTCCTATACTGTTTCCACTGGGCCCATTAGACCTGGCTTTCTCTGAAGCTGGAGTTGAATTCTCCAAGTTTGGAGCAGCCTCAGTACACATACTGAGATTTGGCTAAGACTGAATCTGAATAATAGTTTGTGACCTAATAAATACAGCAGTTCTACAGAGGCCTTGGAAGCAGGCTGTCATCTCTGACAGATGCATGAGAAACACAGTTGGAACTGAGATGTCCCTTTATTTACAATCCTGCATCATTAAAATCCTCCCCATCTTGAATGATGAATAGTTCTCCTGCACACACAACAAAATCTGAACACAACAAAATCTGAAATGCAAGGTAATTTGCACTGCGGGGAAGGAAATAATCTTAGAGAGAGAGAAGCTGTAAGACTGAGGGACAGCAATTGTCTACTTTTTGCTTTCACTGACTGAAAGCAAGCAGGGTTCATGGAGATTTGGTTCTGGAAGAAATTCAAGAGGATCTCTTAGGAGGATAGGTCCTTCTGACTTCTGTAGCACTCCGAAATACATTCCACATCTTAGCCCTTTGGTTGTGCAGAAACGTGGCTTCTTCCAAACACTCTGGGAAGGAAGCAGGTCACAAGAGTTGCCCCGGTTTCCCACATCCATGAACGCAATGGAAACAGTAACTACTGGCATGCCCACAGATCCTATCTGTGATTCCAGGCTCTGTCTCCTCCCCCCATCATAGGAGCTTTTTCCCTTCTCTGATCTCTTCTGCCTCCCTGGAGGAACCCCTGAAGACCTGCTAAAGAAGATGGCTTAATACAATTTCAGAAGAGCCCTCTTGTCAAAGTGAAAACCCTGTGGAAATTGTCCTGGCCAAAAGCTATTTCTGGAAGCAACAGAGTTACTGAAGCTTGGCTTCCTATTGAATGCAGTTTCATAGTTGACCAGCTGTGTTTGAGAGAACAAGCTTTCCAAGTGAAGAGGTGGGGCAATCTTTTTCACACTTTC
>Ga0181612_164613_pt1 | contig 11084 bp, 5 predicted proteins | sample HoacroProtozoa21_FD_119630 | JGI IMG/M metagenome (GOLD analysis project Ga0181612, IMG submission 119630) | Hoatzin crop microbial communities from Cojedes, Venezuel. Combined Assembly of Gp0051906, Gp0051904, Gp0051908 | reverse complement strand
CCTGCAATGAGCAGGGTCATCTTCAACTGGATCAGGTTGCTCAGAGCCCCGTCCAACCTGACCTTGAACGTTTCCAGGGATGGGGCATCTCCCACCTCTCTGGGCAACCTGTGCCAGTGTTGCACCACCCTCACTGGAAAAATTTCTTCCTTATACTCAGTCTAAATCTACCTGCTTTTAGTTTAAAACCTTCACCCCCTGTACTGTCGCAACAGGCTCTGCTAAAAAGTTTGTCCCCACCTTTCTTATTAAGCCCCCTTTAAGTAATGGAAGACCTCAATGAGGTCTCCCCAGAGCCTGCTTTTCTCCAGGCTGAACAACCAGAGCTAGACGCAGGACTCCAGATGGGGTCTCACCAGAGCAGAGCAGAGGGCCAGAATCACCTGCTGGCCACGCTGCTTTTGATGCAGCCCAGGATACAGTTGGCTTTTCTGAAGCCAAATTAAGCTCAAATGCAGCACAATGAGAAGCAGTCAGCACTGTTGAGTAGGGCTTTGAGGGAGCTAAAATGGTTTTGGAAGTCAAAGGTCAGTCAGTGGTAATAGACTAATAGACTTTATAGGTCTACCTGTTCAGGGTGCTGCTAAGCATGCTTAGGATATTTGCTGTTCAGAACATATATGTCACTTAACTTTAGGGCTGTCCTGTTTCAGATGCCTGTAAGGGAATTGACTTGAATAATGATTCAATTCTCATATCTAGATATCTAAATTTCCCCTCAGTCCATCCCAAGCAGGATAGTAGGAAATTGCAATGTGAACTTGATTTTCACATCAACCAAAGAATTTTGACTCACAGCATCCATCTTTAAAATAAATAAACTGCCTAATGTGTAGCTGCTGAAAGAAGAATAAACCTTCAGCTAACTTCAATATTTTGGATACAAAATTGTTTTTCTTTGGAAGTGTAAAGATGGAGGTGCTAATTTTTTGTTACAGTCATAGAGGAGGGGTTAAAATGCTTCACAGTGTATGTTCTAGTTATTTAAAAAAAAAAAAATCAGACCTTAATCAGATAATACTAACCTTGTGTACTGGACATAGCCCGAACAGCGCTGTGTTTTGGACTTGTGGTTAAAACAGTGTTGATAACACACCAGTGTTTTGGCTATTGCTGGGCACTACTTGCACAGCATCAAGACTTTCTCTTTTTCCCACTCTGCCCCAGTAGTGAGTTGGCTGGGGGTGGGCAAGAAGCTGGAAGGGGGCAAAGTTGGGACAGCTGACTGCAACTGACCAAAGCGATGTCCCGTACCGTATGACATCATGCTCAGCAGTAAAAACTGAGGGGAGGAGGCTTTGTGGGAGGTAGCCATTGCTTGGAGACTGACTGGGCATCAATCTACTAGTGGGAGGTGGTGAATGATTACTCTTGCATCACTTGGGTTTTGTTTGTTTGTTTGCCTTTTTCCTCTTTCTATCAATTATTAAGCTATCTTTATTTTGACCCATGAGTTTTCTTTTGCTCTTCCTATTCTCTCACCTGTCCCGTTAAGGATGGGGAGTGAGCAAGCGGCTGGGTGGGGCTCAGATGCTAGCCAGGGTGAACCCACCACACACCATCACGTTATCAAAATCTTACACTGCTAGACAGAAGCAACTGATACTTGAAGACAAAATGAAAAAAAAAATTTGAAATACAATGTTTAATCAAAATGTCAACCTATCTTATCTATGTAGTCCAGAGGTGTGAGTATATATGAACAGGACCTGAAACATATAAAACCATGTATTCAGATTAAATAATACCGAGACATATGAAGATTCTGTGATTCTGTGTTTAATAATTCATAGATCAGAATAAAGACATCATAATAGGAACAAAGAGTCTGTGCGTTTTATCAAGAAGCACTGCATTGATCTACTGAAAGAAAAGCAAACATTGATGACAACTGACTTTTAGTCACTAAGCCTAGAAAGCAGCAGGTTGTAAATGTCCAGTTTCACTGAAATTTACAAAGTAGTGCTGCGAGGTCTACACACATCACAGAGTCACAGAATGGTCAGGGCTGGAAGGGACTGCAGGATATTACCTAGTCCAATCCCCCTGCCAAAGCAGGGTCACCTACAGCAGGTTGCACAGGTCCTTGTCTAGGTGGGTCTTGAATATCTCCAGAGAAGGAGACTCCACAACCTCCCTGAGCAGCCTGTTCCAGTTTAAGGCAAAGCAAGAGACAGAGATGGAGCAAATGACAGGACCCAAGGTGAGAGAGAAAAAATACTGTTTCGAAAGACTGTTCACAGACAGGGGAGAAACACAAGTGCCTGAAGACCCTCATCTTCTGGTTAAAAGACAGACAAAGACCTGCACAAAACTCTTTCTCCATCTTGTGTTTCCAACTCTTCTCTCCTTACATCTTTCTGGACAAAAAGGTGTTCTCAGGTGGACTCTTCTACCCTCAATTGCATCCCCAGAAAGTCTTTTGGAAAGGGCTCTTTCCCTTCTGCCCTGCAAAGTACAGAAAAGGGCTAAAGAGCAAGCTAAAGCTACACCAACCTAATGTCATTTTTAGTAACATATCCCTGACTCATTGTGTTAGAACTGCAAAAGACCAATGGCACTATCTAAGACCAGGTGCCCAGCTGAATGAGTAACTTATGTCTGACAGCAGAGTAGCAAATGCCTCAGAAGCCATATTAAAAACAAGGTGTGTACAGCGCAAGTGGTATTTCCCTAGGCTGTTTTCCCAGATGACAACAAATTGCAGTCTGTTCAGAGTAGGCTAACAACATTGGTCCAAGTACACTGGAACTGGAAGTGGTGTCATCCTCAAGAAAGGGTTGTAAGCACAGAAAAACTGTCTCCTTACTTGATAAAGAGCTTCAAAGAATATGAGGGGTGAATGGTACTATAAGGAGGGACACATCATCTAACTGCAGGATCAGGAAACTAAAATTATCTATAGGCTGAGGAAAGTACAATCTTGAGTCATGAGGAGGAACAAAGAACTAACGTTTAGTCATCTCACTGTCCCCCACTTCTCCCTGCTGAAAAGAAAGAAAAAACCCATCCAAAACAGGTGGAATATTTGCAGGAAAAGTGCTTACAACACCAAAATGGGCAGATTAGATGGACCAGAAATGATAGTCTCATCACTTCTCAAGCGTTCAGTAAGAACTTTGTTAGTCCTTGCCTCTTCCTCCTGAGTTGCAACCTAAGAGACTAAACAGTTTTGGAGAGTGAGATCAGAAGCAGGAAAAGCTGGATGAAGCCTCATTAGGAAGTGTGAAATTGATAGGCATATGGACAATTTCATGCAAAATATGAAAAACAACAAAGCTAAAGGAACCAGCCCACATCCTGAGCTTCTGTTTTAAACAGCTACTAAGTTTTGTCTGTACTTGGTTTCAGGATTTAGTACTAATCTAATTTCTAGCAGCCAGACTAGAAACTATGCAGTCAAGCATTTAAAACCTTCCAAAAGTATCTTCCCTTAAAACTACAAAACTAGTGAAACTGGCTGAGTGCAATTCCAAAAACACATGTAGAAATAGAAGGTTCTTCAAAAAACACTCCAACTATGAACTCACACTGGAGTTTAAACAGCAGCAGGACAGTATCCTCCAAGAATAATTAAGATATCACCAAAGAAATACAGGAGCTGTAGCTAATGAAAGAAATGCAAATGTGGTTCATTACATGCTGGTATTAAGTATTACACTGAGTAATGTTCCATAGATGTGTTCTGCAAATTTGGCAACCATTACAATTTGCTTGTAATGGCAAGAGAGAAAAATGTATTCTCAATTGTACCTGAGGCTAGGAGGGCAAAGCTACTATCAACCATCTTGTAAAGGTTTTTATTGAAGCTTAAATAACCTCAATCTTATTATATTTGATTGTTCCTGCTCATGAAAGTGTAAAAGTTTGTGTGTGTGTGTGAATATCCACGTAATGTTTCATGAACAAACCTCCTAAAGCAGTAATATTTAAATACGGGAACAATGGGTTTTAAATAATTATATCACATGACCCACCAACTCAGTAGATGAGAAAACTCTGAATGCTTCTTTTTACAAATACAGAGTCCGATGTAAAATACTGGAGCTAGACATTGCGGTTGAAACATAAAAGTGTACTGGATGCCTCGGGGGATTGATAATGTAGCACAAAGTGCTTTAACTTTTTCTTGCCAACAGGATAAATCAATGCACCTCATTCACTTCACTGATGTTTGAGGATTTGGATACGAGATTTGATTCCTGTTAGGATATGTGCCATAAAAACAGACTGTGAAAATGAAAGTTGTGTTTCATGTCAGAGTACTGGTAACAGGACAAAGTTTTGCCCAGCCTAAGATATTTGTGACATGATTTTATTATTTACACCAGAGGATTCAGCCTTGGGACAGCTAGTGGTTTCCACCAAGCTGACAGAAGTATTAGTCTGAGCTGCTTTTGTAAACAGGACTGCATGGTATATAATTTATTGAAGATATCTCTCCTTAAATCAAGTTAAACTTTAAATTAGGGAATTACCATTTTTACTTTGTAAAAAATCTGTTATGGATTTTATGATTTGCAGATATTTAACCTTATTCCTTAGCTTTATGCTTCAGCTGTGAATTTTTGAGTTTCCGCTTGTAAATCGCCGTCTGACACCGCTAAAACTTGGAAGAGGAAAAAAGTAGCTGCTGTGTAGAAGAATCAAAAGCACACAAACAACAAAGGAAATCAACGAGTACTTGAAATCAGATTAGAGAGCTATGATTTCACATGCATTCAGGGTGTAAAAAGAAAGATTTGAAGAAAATTAAAAGGGTGGATATTAGAAGTACTTTATCATTTTAATTAACCTTACTGAGGCGTTAAACTCTGTAACATTGTTTGGGACAAAATACATTCAAAGAAACTCAAATATATCTGCCCACTCAGAAGAAAAGCCATGGCTTTTAAATCAGCAAAAGTCTTATTGAGGTTGGCTAGTTACACATGTTCTGTCTCAATGAACAGTGTCTATGTATCATTTAGGAACTAAAAATGTTCCTAGTCCATCACTTCATTCTCCAAAACAGTCATGTATACACTACTTAAGTTTGCCTTCATCATCACAGCCATAGCTGTAATTTATTATTCCAAGGATAAATTCTATAATATTTTACATGTATTTATAGAGTGTTTAGTATTTAAAAGACTCTGTGGCCTGCACATATGCCAAAGAAAAGCAGGCTGCAGAGTGAAAGTGGCTAGAAGAAGATAAGACATAGAGCTGAAGAGACTGCAAATCCAGCAAGTCACCTCTAGGATTCCCCTGATGTAAACACTTTGTTTCCCGAAACAGTATGTATGCCATGATGTTCAGTCCCTACCTGGATCCAGGCATGACCTGAATTCTTTATTCTTACTATTAGGTTGGTTAAGGACTAGTTTCATGTAGGTGTACCAGAAATGACATGTATAAGCACATGTAAAATTAGGGTCATGTAATCCTCCTTAGTTACTGGTGTATGGGAGAGAATATATCTACGTTGTACAAACGGGCATTTGGAGAATCAATCTGTTTTATGAATTTGTCTGGATTCGGTAGTGTGAGACTGCACTACAAAATGTTCCCCACATGGCAGGGATTGTGGTGGTGGCAGAACCAGCCCATGAGGGTGGAGAACCAGTTGGTACTCTGAGTTAAAGACACATCATAGTGGGGTGACTAGAACTGAAGTTACAGTCAGAAGAAACACAAATGAGGATGGAAATATAAGAAAGGTTTTTCCATCCAAATCCAGTTCCCTTTCATGAAAAGCAACATATAGAGAAGAGTCTTGAAGTGAAAATTGGATCCCAGCTTTGGGAAAGGCAGGAACCGTGCAGAGAGTTAGAGACTTTGTAGCTAATAGCTGAATAACACACTAATACTACCTTAAAGTCAAATTCAATTAGAGATATTAGTGTTATTATTTTCTTTCTCTGCATGTCTTAAATGATTGGTTGCAGTATAATGAGCTCAAGCTTCTTTTGATCTTATAGACTGTCCAGCATTATGAGTGATTTCAGGGTTGATAAATTTCCAGCCTCCCAGACTCCAGGGAGTTATGAGTTCACTTAAGAATACTGTTTTCTTTTAAAAAAATCCCATCATTCAATAGTCCCCAGAAGCGTAGGGGATTCAACTCCCTTCAGCTGCAAAGTCCTCGGATGGAAAATCAGAGCTTGAACCCCTTTCTCAAAATGCAGGGCAGTGGATGGAAGACCCCAAACTGTTTTCTGTTCAAGACTGTGAAAGAAAAAATTTTGGCGACGTTCAGCAATACAAATCCACAGCCTTTGAAGTAAGTTAAAACTTAATTGTGAGCTGATCAAAACCAGTCTGTTCTGGCCTGATACAAGTTCATATTATGTTCACTTTGGTTTTTCTTTTCCCCTTTTTCCATTAGTATAAAATACGTGTAAGTTAACCAATCACTCTAAAAGCACTTGCAACTAACTTTCTGATTTCAGATAGCATTCGTATTTTCATGATTTTTAGGGTCATTTATCTCTCTCCTCCAGTTCTCCATAACTCCTCCAGAGTTAATGAAGTTAGCATTTGCATTCTATTCTTTTTCAAATTATTCTATCACCAAAAAAAACCCAAAACCCTAAACTCACAAACCAACAAAAAAACCCAGAAAAATCCCAGCAACTACCCAGTATTCTCAAAACCTCCAATTAAAGCATTGCATCAATTAAAAAAGAAACACATTTAACTGATGCTCGGTGTTCTTTGGTCAAATGTGTTATGGACACATACTGGAATCTGATGTTTATTGGAATAAATGGAACTTGATTAAGGTTCTGAGAGCCACAGGAATCCAATATATTAATGGAATTAGATCATTGCAGTTCAAAGTGTACCTCAGAAGACCTTCTGATTCACTTAATATTTTTCCCCAAGACGGCAGAAATAAATTTAGATAAACTCAAAATCCAGTCCGAGTAATAGAAAACTCTCACCAAGTCTGGAGGAAGTCATTAATCCTACACGTTTAATTTAGAACCCGGTATGGTGCTGCTACTCTAAGCCATCATACAAATAGAAGTGTGAGTTTCAAAGATGTTAATCTTGCATGTGTCACAGTTACAGGCAGAGTTACGACAAACGTTTTTTTCTGATCTGCAGTGAGAACGTAACATTTGGTATCCCTCAAATATTTCATTCTGACTATGTAGCACAGTGGTCTAATGTTTCATATTGGAGTGATAATGAGAAACTCAGGGGAATGAGAAGGAAATTAAAGGGAAAGAATGTGCCAAAGAGAAAAGGCACACAAGATAATGTAAAAAACCTTTCTGTCTTGCTTGAACTGAAATGTCAAATACACTACTTCTAATGATTCTAGGTCCTCCTGCTGATTCTGGTATTCTTAAAAGATAAAGCTACAAAAAAAAAAAAAGGTAAAATTTTTTTAAATTTCAAAATCACCAAAAGCTCACGAATACATAAGTTTGTTTTAATATCGTCATTATATTAGTGTACAGACACTTCATTAGGGAAGTATATTTGTTCATGCAATGCCTGAACAACAAACTTGCTAGTAGTTTGAAAATCAATGCTTGTTCCCCTGATGTAGGACCTAATTTTCCAAAATCACAACCAGCTGCTACATATCTCCTAGCAACTGCTCGAAAGTCTAGCAACTGCAAGATTAGTTCTTTTTTTTGTTGTTTTTTTTTTTTTGAATCAACTTCCTGGACTAGATTCTTATCTGTGATTGCCTGAAGAAATAAGAAACCTTTAAAGCCTCTGGAGGTGGTCTTTCTCAGCTCGGCTGTATGGAACTGTATTATGTTTGGATAACTGTATACATCTGCTCTATATAGTGCTGCTACAGTATATTACTATAACCCAGAAGTACTTAGGCAGTTGAAGGGAGTATTCAAAATTGATTTAAGTCTGAAGTCCTGCATATGTAAATCCAGCCTGTCCCTTGTGACATCCCAGGCAAACTCCTGGGCAGATATCACCCTCCTTGTTTCAGCAGCTAACAAACATCCAGGAGCAATGGATGTGTTTAACGTGCATAACATATGTTGTTTAAAGGGGGAAGAACTGAGTAAGGCAAAGGTGACCCTACCAAGCCAGAAGATACTCCCCCAGGCACAAAAGAGTGCAGACACAAGGAGAACTAAACAGCCTCTTAAAGTCACTGCCTGGATGTCCACATGGAAATGCGCCTTGTTAGAAAAGGACGGTACTTTGGCAAATAAGTGGTATCTTCTCTTGAAGTTGTTCTTATCCTGAAAGTACCAGAAGTTTTGCACAAAAATTTTCATATATTTCCAGAAAACCGTAAATGTATTTGAAAGACTATTTGTTGTCATCAGTACAGCAAAGATGATAGACAGATAAAAAGCAGAAAAAGAGTACTAATATATAGTCCTAAGCTCTCAGACACTGTACAGAGCCTAGATCTGAATGTGAGCTCCACATAGGCCACAGAGATTTTGGTCTTTTCCATATAAACTCTGTTTTAGCTAGTTTCTAAATGAATTATTTTCTTTGTAAACTATATGAACTCAGCAGATTAAACTGAAGGAATATAAAATTTAGTTCTTTATGGGGTAAATGGATCCATTGACTGGACAGGTACTTCTTAAGAATGGGGATGAATTCTGAGAGTGTTCTGAGGGCTAAAATTTTTACAGAAACTGAAAAACGAAGTTTCTACTAATAGAATATACAATTTCGCAAGGGACATGTGTCCTGTTATGTCTTAGCCTCTGCATGCAATGACGCAGCACGCTTATTGGCTTTCCAATATCTGTCCTTTCTTTTCATTATAAAGCAAAGACTGCTAAATGGTTTTCCTAACTTTCGCTATTTCGCATCATTCATACACAAATATTTAATTTAGGGACGTCTAGTCAGTACCGTAACTTTGGAAGGCTCTACAGGAATTTTCAAAGGTATTTATTCTACCTAGCAATTCGTCATTGACTGTCAGTATAAAAGTCCCTCAAAGGCATCTTTACATTTGGTTTTTCCTGATTTTTCCATTAGAGAGACATCTGCTTTTTATACATTTTCTTCTGGTTGAATGAGTCTTCTTTGCATTAAAAGATCTATAGGAAAGAAAGTATTTGTTCTGGTATTGAATTCAGACCTCTCAAAAGGTTCTCTGTTTACTTGCAATCCTTATTTTTAAAAACTTTCATTCTTTATGCAGTATATAAATATTTATACTTGACTCCATCTAGATACCTATCTATCTAGAAAAAAATATAAACAAAGTGATACTTAAGCCAAAAGGTTCCAAAAGGCATACCAAAAACCAGCCTTATCCCACATACATCTGGGCAGAATTTATACCCAAGTATAAGATTCTGACACCTTTTTTTATGAGAACAACTTTGTCATTAGATAGAGCTTATATATTGGTCAAAAAATTAGAGAAAAAATAATGACATTTGAAATATATTTAAATAAGAGAGAACGATAGGTGATGACAATTGCAATATGGTTTTTGAAAAGTCTTTTCATACCTACAGAAAATAAATTACTAAAAATATTGTCTGTCAAATTGAACAAGGTGGTTTTGGGCCTCGTGGTCTGGCATTACTGCAATATTTTTTACCACATCAGAAAAGAAAGCTACACCTTGAAATATAATGAATAGTTTCACAATTGCAAATCACTACTATCAGAAAAAATGAATTGGTAAGTTTAATTCTGAATGTGGTTTTTTTACATTACAAAGTAAGATGGGATATGGATGCTTTATCTCATCTTCATCAGTTGCCTGGAACAGAAGCACTGGCAGATTTGAGAACATATCCTGCAGTTCTTGAACAGATCATTAGTAGAAGTGAGGTTTTTGAATAGCCTTATAAGCCAATAGTATTTTGCTGTCTGTCTCTAATCCTATCATGTCTGTCTTTGCTGATAGTCTTTGACACTTTGAGAGTCTGTTGATTCAATCATGGGGTTTTTTTTTTAAGGCAGATATTCTGTTAAAGGGATGTGCCTTACTAATAAGACACAAAAGCTGTCTGTGCTGCCTTCTGCATCTCTACTGCCAAGACTCCTGCATCATTTTTGCCTCCAAAATCATGAATCGCAACTGCAGAAATCATATATCTGTGTTCAATTCTCATAACATGTCTCATAGTTGTTCATTTTGTTTTTCATCAGAAGTCTGTAAATACAGAGCAAGAGTCAGGAAGACACAGATACATAACTAATAGAACACATAGGTCATGGAGTGAAGGAGAAATTGAACCACTGGCATCCCACAGAGTGGAAAATATGCTCAGTAGAGGTGTGTATCTTTTCATAGATAGGCCCTATTAACAGTGTAGTGATTTGCCATCCTGCCATCACCTACTTCTATCCAGGCAAACAGCTACTTCTGGGGAAAGTAGATGGAGATGCCTTCAGAAATTCAGCAGGAGCTTCTTCTCTAGAGAAGTGACTGCAACCACCACAGACTAAGCTGTCTCCAAACGCAACAGTCTTCAGTCGCTTTATGAGGAGTCTGCTAAGCGGCAAAAGGAACGCCCTTCCGTTGAGTTATGAGGTTCAGAGCAGACCACCTCGAGTTCTAAACTCTGTCTCAGAGAGGAGTCTAGATGCGGCTGGATCTACTCCTAGTCCCAGACTTGGTCAACAGTTCATGTCTAAAGGGTTAAGTGTGTAGCCATTTATCAGCTTCAATTTGCCTGTCAGAGCCCCTCCAAGTACTTTCACTGAAACATTTTTGTAAAGTTGAAACAATAGCTAATTTATTCAAGCGACAAGTATCACAGATTCGGGATTGCCATTCATAAATGCACTGTCTACAAAAGAGGAGCTCAAAGTAATGGTTTAGCACTTCAGTTAACAATGTGTTTCTGGGGATACATCTGACAAAGTCAGAGGTGCGACTCTTACCAAAAAGTTGTCCCTTCTTGGGGGGGAAAGAGAGGTTCAGGCTCGTTAACTCGTCCATCATGTAAAGTTCTCACTTGGTTCCTCCTCCCAAAGAGAATTCTCAAGTGCCAATTTTTATATGTTTAAAAATCTTTTTGCGAGGTGGGACGAAGTCAATTAATATGTGTTTATTGGTTCTTGGCAAGGAATGTCGTGTCATCAGAAGTGGGACTCAGCAGTCTGACACGCCTATGGAGAGG
>Ga0181612_133854_pt1:0-10000 | contig 11084 bp, 8 predicted proteins | sample HoacroProtozoa21_FD_119630 | JGI IMG/M metagenome (GOLD analysis project Ga0181612, IMG submission 119630) | Hoatzin crop microbial communities from Cojedes, Venezuel. Combined Assembly of Gp0051906, Gp0051904, Gp0051908 | reverse complement strand
CTCAAGAAAGAACCAAGTGCTTTGTGACTTGAGCAAAAGTAGTTTGGATATAAAATCACAATGATTTTCATTTAAGATATTGTTAAGGATTTGAATTATGTTCATTTCCCTTTTCTCATTAAACACATGTATGAAGTGTTGCCCATCCCTATGACATCAAAGCAGACATCAAAAAATACATATTTAGAGTAAATAGCATTGTAGATATTACTCCAAAAGATGTACACAAAATATCATTTTGTTTGGATGCTTGTACAACAAAGTGAGGGGTGCAATTTAAGAACATATGAAAACAAGTAGATACATAGAAAGGTAGATCTTTGTTCATTCTAGTTTGTGGTGTATGAACACAGTGACAAGAGCTGTTGAAGGCAGTATCTTCCAGGTTCAACTAAAGGCTCAACTGAAGGCAATATTTACCCAAAAGCTGCAGGACCTTCACTTGCAGCACAGAAAAGGAAGCAACAGGTTTTCATAACCCTAGCAAGCAGCTTGGTGGTGCAAAATCTCTCCTACGGGGCCACACTGACCATTTCAGGTGATGCAGGTAGGCAGCTGCAGGTGTGAAGAACCAAACAATAGTGAGACTCAAGTACAGAATTCCAAAAAGATAGTATTCCATTAAACCTAAGGTAGTAAAAGAAGCCAAGATTTGCATGTCAGCATGTCAGTACTCTACGCAATGCTATGTCAAGTCCTGCTGTCAGCTCTTCTACATGGTTATTAGTGAGAATATTTGTCCTTTCCATCCATATATCTTTTGTTAGAGATGTCATCTAAGCTCATACGTTGCCAAAACCCCCCAAAATTTAGAAAATTTGAATTATATGAGACAATTTCCACAGTGTCCCTAAATCACCTGGTTGTCTGTGGACACAACTGCTTGTACCCACAGGCTTTAGGGAGTCATTTGTGTCTGGGGTGCTCTCAAAGGCACTGTAAGGAAGTGGGCAAGGCAAGCAATTGTGAAAAAGTGTCTGATTAACAGCTTGACCCGCCAGGACTTCTCCCAGGACTACTCTTACCTACAAGACTTAGCACACATAGTGAGTGGTGATAATAGTTTAGCCAAATACCAACAGTAAAAAGATACAGTATTTTTCTTTCCTCTAGAGAATTAATAAATTTCAAACTGTTTCATGTCTCCAGGTATGTCAGATTATTTTGAGATCCGCTAATTTTTGTACCACTGCTTTGGAAAATAAACTCATGATCTTTCTTGTTTGTTCCCTTTGACAAAGAACTGGAGAACATTTGTGCAATACTTTTAGCAGTAAATATTTTGGCTAATACTTTTGGTACTATAATATTAAAATTCCCATGTTTCTGCTAGATCTTTGTTGCGGTTTGTAAGTAAGTCAGCATTATGACTTCACTTCTTCTGTTTGAGTATACTAGGTCCTGCTTCAATTGCTCTTATGCTGGTTGTGTACATGGGGTGAAGAAGGGGTAAAAAACAAAAATTAAATGTGATACCCTTAAATACACTGGTAAGCAAAATACAGAGAGTATAGACAAGTATAACAATCTTAGCTGCTTTCTGCAGACGTGTTTAATTATAGAGATGCAGTGCTAAACATAGTAGTTAATAGCCCAAGAGTGTGATGTTCACAAGGGTAAGAGATTTCTATCACCAGCTGCTGCAAAAACCAAGCTTTGGTGGTGCAAACAAAACTAAGCTATAAGTTTAGTGGTAAGTGAAGTTCTAATACTTGAATAATACCCATTGAAGTCTCTCACTGTTATTATTCCCTCAAAGCCCAACCAAAACACTAGTTCCGGTCATCCAGGCTGTCCGTGGGAAATGGCCACTATAGTACATCAATGAAAATTTTGTGGAAAACAGTGGAGTTGTCAACTCCTAGCTGTTCCATTAACGAAAATGTGTAAGAGTCTTCCATTATCATAGCTGTTCTTGAGCCACTGCACAACTTTACATACTTCCACTGGGATTTGGTCCTTTATGTTATCAAAAGCAGTAGGCATTTCCTCAATTGGTATGAAGGCTAAGGCTTGTAGGTAATGGAGCTTCAAATTGAATTCTGGATTAAATCCATGCTAAATTGCCAATCCAGCACTTTGTGTTCTTTGCCCAATAGCTTTGGCTCAAGTGAAAGAAGCAGGCTTTGTTCTAAACTGGTGCAAATTCCTTGGTTGCTGTGATTGTAGCTTGTTCAAAGTGAGTGATCACATATGTGAGTCTTAAGTAGAGCTGTGCAAAACTTGGCAGCTTGAGTTCACAAGGGGTTTGGTGAACCTTCATTTGGCTTCTGTATTCATAGGTTTGAATTAGTGTTAGGAAAATTAAAGGATGAGGTAGGAGATGCACTAAATAGAAGCATCTCAAGAAATAAAACGAGTCACAGAAAGACTTGTCAAGAGCAGATGCAATCAAAAGTGAGGAACTGTAAAAATAATGTTTACAGTAATTTAGATACAGTTTTATTATTTAATTACATTTGTTGTAGTTTAGACATAGATATACTACACAAATACACAAACTTAAAGATGAGCCTGTTTTATTTTGTTTACTTTAATTTTTTATAGAAGTGAATTCTTCACACATTGGAAATAAAAGACAAAGCATAACTTTACTGAATGAACATGGACAATGATTTACTTAGTTCTGCATGGCTTATATTACACTTTATAATTTATATGTCCTCCTTGCCAGAATACTCTTGCTCATTAACTGTTTTCAATTATTTTTAATTTAAGATTTACATATTAATAAATTATGTGTAAGCAGTAAGCTTTGGTATATGGTTCTGTTAAATAGCTGCCTTAGCACCAAACCAGCCTGGAGCAGAACAGGCCCTTTTAACTGTGCCTTCACATCTTCTCTCTCCTTGAATGTTTCTTTAGAGTGAAGAAATGGTGGTAGACAGAAATTCTTTCTTTTACATGATAGAAATTTAGGGTGAGCACATTGACAGACTCATGAAATATACTTCAAAATGTAGCTTTTTAATGTGGCTATATTTTGCTTCTTCCACTCTAAATGGTGGCATTCATTTCATAATAACAATGACAAAGAAATATCCTGATATAAGTTAAGCTTTCATGAATCATGATGCTCTCCTTGGAAGAAAATTTACTACTGCTACTACTACTACCACCACCTCCACTTCTGTTCTTGTTTTCAAAATGCAAAATGTAATTGATTGGTTGACTAATTATTACTTTCCACTCAGTCTCCTTATTCAAAATTACCCTTGTGGCATTTTCAGCCACTTTCAGTGGAGAAACCCTGGCCAAGACAGAGATATGAGCCAGACTAATCCTGCCTACCACCTCAGAATATCTCTCCATGGGACCATTGCAGCTGGTGCAAGTGTGTGGGCTGTTCTTAATTTCTCCCGAGGACCAATCCTGCTTGCAGAATAATCAGGGAACCCTTAAGTTACTTTTAAGTTTAGAAGGATACCAGCTAGTTTGTATTAAGAATGTGACTTTAATAGGATACATATGGAAATGCCATCAACAAGATAATATAAAGTGCATCTATATTTTCAAGATAAATTTTCAAGTTTTCAAAACCAGTGGTGAGCAGTGTAGGGGAACTGGTAAAACAGACATGGAAAATTTAGGCTATCTATTAACATCTGATGTTGACTCAGCAGGGGAATCCTTCCTCTGAGTTGTTCTGTAATCAGTGCTCCTGTATTTATGCATCTCATTTTTCCAAGAGCAAATGGAGCAGAGCTGGTAACTCTTACCAGTCTTTTGCACAGTAGTAGTCATGAGATTTTAGCCAAATTTGAAGCAAGGCTCAACAAGAAACTATTTCAGCATGGATGTGTACCACAAGAATTGTGACAGAAATCGCAGTTGATTTCCAAGGACCCTTCATGTGAAAAGGGCAGTTATCTGTCAGTGATCATGGGAAAATCTGTGCCTGCCAACTCTATTGGTTGGTACTACACAAACCTTCAGTCTAATGAGAATAGAACACCTTCTACTTCTATCTTAAATGTTATAACATGTTTCAGAAATTAGCGTATAGTAGTGGATATAGCTGCAGAATTTCTGATTGCCACATTGGTTGGTTTTGACTTGTAGTGTGCAGTTAAGGATTTTATAGTTACATTTACCACAAAAAGATGGATATTCAGGTATCTCTAACTTTACATCCAAGAGAAGAGTCTTGTATATTGCTATTATTAAGTTCAATCAGATTGAGAGCACTTCCTGGGAATGAAAAAAGCAGCTCCCATACTAAGTTGAAAACATACAGCTAATGAACGAAGTGAAGAGGAATGTAGCAGAACTGATATGAAGCATTGTTTCTCTAATTGGAAAATCTTAAACATAAAAGAAATGGAAGATAATACCTTGTATCATTTATTTCAGGATTATCCAACTGCATTAACAAAAAAATAAAAAAACATCTCTGCTATAAAATGCAGAAGGATCATTCAGTGTGTCTATGAAAACAATATAGCTTTTTAAAATTCTATAATTTTTACAGTAAACTACAAAGAAATATTACATTTCTATTAAACTGCTTAGATTTCATCCCTATCAGAACTTCATTGTTAGATTACATGCTTTGGTTAAGCAATGAGGAACTTTATTTTTGGGTACAAGTGCCTACAAAATAAAAAGTGGTATAAGAAAATCACAGGGTGGAAGTCATAATCTGCACAGGTAATTTGGTTAGCAAGAATATGTTTTTGTAGGGAAAAACATACAAGACACTTTAGAAAGAGGGAACTGATCGAACTAACTTACAAGAAAATAATTTCAATGGTTAAAAAGAGCACCAAAATACAAGCCAAACATTCACCTTAGAAGGTATATCCATTTACAAGATGACTTGAATCAAGTTGATTTTGTGACATAATTGGCCAAAGCAAGAAAGAACTGAGCAAATGAAAATAGAATTAGTCTATATCTGTGCGCCTTTCCTCTTTTTTTGACAAGATACATTATTTTTTTAAACAATCACAAAGGTAGATAAAAAGTGAGCGTAATTAGCTCACATTATTACAAGAAATTTGAAGATAGCATTTCTGTAAGACTTTTTTTTTTTAATATAATGAAGCAACCCACATCCTTTATTTATAGTGGTATCTACGTTTGAAGGCCTTAGTTCTTAAACATCAATTCAGCACAACTTTCCAGTCGGAAGATGTGCACTGAACTCTGTGCCACAGATAAGGCAGCTGAACTGCAGAGTAGGTGATTCCTGCTTAGGAAACACAGGAAATAAATGACAGAGGTAGGTGCATCAAAGGTATCATCAGATTTTCCTATTGTTTTCTCTGGCCATGGGTAAACTAGTTTCCTCGTCTTTTGTTTGTCTTCACTAGAAGCAAATGAGAACTTCGCAATAAGCCATGGAAAGATGCTTTTTTTTTTTTTTTCAGATTCCTGCAAACAGGCTTTGTTTTGTTCTTACTTTGGGGTCAGCATACTTTGTTAGTATTAAATACTGCTTTGCTCAAAAGTTCTGACTAGCATTTGGGATTTCACTGAGTTAACTTGTCAAGTTACCCCGCTAAAGATAAATAACAACAAAAGAAATATGCTGTTGTTAACTACTAGTATTTTAATATGTGATTATCAGTAACAATAAAAATAATCATGAGGTCTTTTCTTAGTACAGCAGCTGTATAATTTTTCGTAGATATTAAATAATGTGAGTTGGTGGAGTCACTAGGGGAAATGATGTAGGGAAAGATATTTAGGCCTTGAACATCTGAAGATATTTTATGCTTTTCCATTTCATGTATTCCACAAGAAAGAGTATTAAATCTTAGTGTCACTACGGCTAGCACTTAGTCATTCTATATTTTTTTTAATTACGATATTTCTTCAACCTGATGTATTGCCAGTTAACAGTTCATTTTCTAGCCAGCTCTATTCGAACAAGCTGTAATTGCCTGCTACTCAGAGTTCTTTACACACGATCCGCAATAAACTTTTTCCTTATAATTAATTACTCCAGGGGAAGGTGTCTGGTCAGAATGTTTTGAGAACTATTTCTTGTCTTCCTTCTGCATTTTACCACTACTGTAAGGGCCCAAGCAACAGTCCATTATCTTTCCACACATGGTTAAGTCTTTGAAGAAGATGCAGTTTCCAAGGGATATATTTTCCTCCTTTGCCATCAAGGTGTACCTTATGTATATAGAGACTGGTAGTTCTCTGCCTTTCTCGAAACCAGCAGAGCCAGTAAATTAATCCAAAGTGTGTCTTTAATGTTCTTTTCACTGAAAATCAAATGTTTTCAGGAAACAAGACTGAAAATTATAGTAAAAAAATTACTTTGATCTTATTTTTTTGAAAAAAATTCTAATTAATTAATTAAAATTCTAATTTTGAAAAATGTTTAGCACTTCTGTCTTTTTTTTCTTTTTTCCCCAAAAGCTGTGTATGAATTTTGTGCATGTTACTGATATGATCTATCTATATGGCTTGTAATCCTTTCATTACAACTCATAATTAAACACTATATAATTTCAAAGTATCTATATAAACAATTTTGGGTTGGACTGCTCTTTCTCCACATTACTTCCTAACTTTCTATGCAGTAACTGTTTGTGTGTTTGCTTTATTTATTCATTTTTGTTCTTTTGCCAAAATGTCTTTCCTTTCCTTTCCTGCTACAATCCATATGAAACTTTCGAGATAGTCGTATGCTAAGACTGGAACGAATGAAGTTTTGCAGTCATATTCAAGATGATTTATCTTTCTACAGATACTCCTGAGGGCAAGATTTGATCACATAAAAGCTCAAGAAAAAATAATTGTGATTATCACAAAAAGAATCAGAAATATCAGCAAATTTACATTTTTTACATAATGAAGTGTTAGCCTTTTCCTTTGGCAACTACTGATTTTCTCTAGCTACTCAACACTCACTCAGACAGATGCTATATTTGCAATATACCTTCTTTGTTTTGCGATGATTGTCTCAGTTGCTTCAGTGCCTTCTTGTTGTGTGAGACCCTCTTCTGGCTAAACCTACTGAGGGATTTAACAATCTGTGTGACAATTTTAGCATGCAAATTCCCCATTTAAGGATTACCAATGTTTCTGAAACACACAATTCACCAGTTGTACCAACAGACAATTAACAACTCCAGACATCTGAGCTCCTGGAGGTGGGCAGGGTACCCTCCAGGTCCTTGCACAGAGCCTCTGCTTTGAGGAGTCTCAATTTAGTAGTGGGAAGGAGTGCAACAGCCAATTTCAGTGAAGATGAGTAAAAGGGAGAATTGGTTTCAGAGTTCTTCAGTGAGCACATACTGACACAAGTTTACGTGTGAGCTTCTGCAACTCATCAGGAAAGGTGCTTGGGCTGAATATGCAGGCACTTTTCTAAGTCCTCTTTCCGAGTTAGGCAGAGTGAAAACTTTGGTGCTGGGGGGAAAAGTCACAAACCTGAGCTTCAGGAAATGGGGATAGCTCCAGGTATTTAGTTCCTGAAGGTATATCTAGGTTTTTGTGCTCCCTTTGACCCTAACTGAGTTATCTAACTGAATTAGATTAGGTTTAGATCCCTAGCCTCTCCTTAATCTTTCTGACTGGTTTGGTGCCATCTCACTCATCTGCTCATTTCTAGGAATATAGTTTTCAGTTAATAGTCTGGGAAGTAACTCAGAATCACAGACTGGTTGAGGTTGGCAGGCACCTCTGAAGGTTATCCGGTCCAATCCCCTGCTTCAGCAGGGCCACATAGAGTCAGTTGCCCAGGACCTTCTCCAGGCAGCCTTTGAGTATCTCCAGGGATGGAGACTCCACAGTTTCTCTGGGAAAACTGTGCCAGTGTTGTGTCATCCTCACAGTAAAAACATGTTTCTTGATGTTCAGAGGGAACCTCCTGTCTTTCAGGTTGTACACATTGCCTGTGGTCCTGTCACTGGGCACCACAGAAAGCATGACTCCATCCTCTTAGCACCATCTCTTCAGGTGTTTATAGGCACGGATAAGATCCCCCTGAGTTTTCTCTTCTCCGGGCTGAACAGTCATAGCTCTCTCAGCATCTCCTCATATATGAGGTGCTCCAGTCCTTGAATTATTTAGTGACCCTTTGTTGGACTCTCTCAAGTACGTCCATGTCTCTCTTGTATTGGAGAGCACAAAACTGGACCCAGCACCCTAGATGTGGCCTTACCAGTGCTCAGTAGAGGAAAAGGATTACCTCCCTCTGTCTGCTGGAAATATTTTGCGTAATGCAGCTTACGACACCTTTCCCCATCATTGCAGCAAGGGCAGACTGTAGGTTCATGGTCAGCTTGGCATCCACCAGGATCCCCAGGTCTTTCTTTGCAAAGCTGCTTTCCAGTTGGGTGGCCCCCAGCACATACTCCTGCCTGGGGTTGTTTTGCCCCAGGTGCAGGACTTTGCCCTTCTTATTGAACTTCATGAGGCTTTTGTCAGCCCATTCCTCCAGCCTGTCAAGGTCCCTCTGGATGGCAGCACGACTCTCTTTTGTATCAACCACTCATCTCAGTTTTGTGTCATCTGAAAACTTGCTCAAGGTACGTTCTGCCACAGCATCCAGAACGCTAATGAAGATGTTCAACAGGACTGGACCCTTGGGGTTCACTGCTAGGTACTGGCCTCCAACTACATTTTCTGCTGCTGATCACCATCCTCTGGGCCTGGCTGTTCAGTTGGTTTTCATCTCAGAATCAAGCTCAAGACCTGAATACTTCAAAATAGTTTTTATAATGCCAAATTTTCTAAGTTAGTTCTTCCTACTAAAAAAAAAATTATATTAGAATGACTCTTAGTTTAGCTTTATCCCAATGCGGTACAAAGAATGTAGTTTGGCCCTTAAAAATTCTGAAAACTGACTTTGTTGGATTTCTTCTAGAATATCCTAAAACATTAGTTTTCTAACACCAACTAAGGTCAGGATGTCTTCAAGCTGAATATTAAGTCCCAGGACACCAGGAGCTGAGATTCTTATAATTGGAGAGTATACTTAGTAGGCAGAGTCATAGCATTACTCTAGGGAAGAGAAATGGAAAATGGCCTTGAACAGATTGTAAATATCAGCACTTTAGGTATTCTATCTAATGAAACATTAGTCAAATTCTTTACGTGTAATTACTGCTTCTACAAACCCTGTTTAGTGCAGCAGAGTTCTTTTTCTGAAATTAAGATATTATTCTAACTAGTTATATAGACATTTTTGTTTTGTTTTAGCTGCAAGTTTAATTTGCTTTAGTTATGTTGAAGTAAATGGCAAGGGACATTAATATCTATCAATAAATAAATTCACTATGAAGAAAGCTAGATCTAAACAAACACCTAGACATCTTAATCAACACTTGGAAATAAATTTGACATCTTTGTCCATAATGGCAACTTTAAAACCAGATACTGCCTGATCCTGGAGGATCAATTCACAGGAGTAGGCAGGGTGTGAGTTGGGAGAGGCAAGAGGGTAGGACAGGAGGAGGACAGAAAGTATTGTTATTTCACCACTCCCTAACAATGGACGTAATGGATTCTGACTTACATTTAAAGAACTATCTCTGAATTTTACAGCATCAAATATATGTATATAAAAATGCATTTGAGACCAGAACTGTACAAATGAGTGTCCTAGTCACAAGACTACAGTGTTGAGCTCCCGGTTCAACTTCCTTTTTCTGTTCTTATAAATCCTGAATCCAAGTCTGTCCCATGAGAATTCCAGCAGGTTGGGTCGAAATTATCTTGCTCTCCATTGCCAAAAGCCTCATAGGCAGTGTTCTCTTGCTTAAGAACACTTCTCAATTTTGTAATAAAACAAAAAAGCTTAAGTCCTTTCTTGAAGTCAGCCCACAAACAACATATGACTAGATAACAATTGGTAATGATCAGGTTGATTTTAATATTTAATTGTAATTAGTCTTTTATATTAATTTTCGTATGTACTTTTGCAGAAGTACTCATAAAAGTGTTTTTATATTTCTAACGAGATTATAAAGTAATTAGTATTTTCCATTTATTCAGAAATTGATGAAGTTGTGATAGATTGTTTCTAAATATTTTT
>Ga0181612_130856_pt1 | contig 11084 bp, 8 predicted proteins | sample HoacroProtozoa21_FD_119630 | JGI IMG/M metagenome (GOLD analysis project Ga0181612, IMG submission 119630) | Hoatzin crop microbial communities from Cojedes, Venezuel. Combined Assembly of Gp0051906, Gp0051904, Gp0051908 | reverse complement strand
GTGGCTTTTGCTTTACCTATTAAACTGTCTTTGTCTCAATGCATGAGTTCTCTCGATTTTACCCTTCAGATTCTCCGCCCCATCCCAGCGGGGAGGAGCGAGCAAGTGGCTGTCTGGTGCTGAGCTGCCGGCTGGGGTTAAACGATGACACAGGTGCTTGGGTAAACCTTAGATTTCCTTCCATCATTAATTTCTACCAGCTAATATGCCAATATTGCTGGAATTCAGCACAAAGTCGACAAATTTGGAAGAACACCAAAAAATACACAGAACAATGCTGGTGAGAAAGCTAGGCAATAGGAAAAGGACAGAGGTTATGACATGTCTTCTATGTTAAAGCGTGTGAACGTGTGTGTTCACATATGGTAGCAGAGAGGAGCTGGGTTTTGTTTTACAGAGCTATAACCAGAGTATATTATCTCTCCTGGTGTGAGATCCTATGAGACTGTAAGGCATAAATAGGTCTTGCAAAGTTAAGCAATACCAATGCATTCTCCCCAGGTAGAACTGAGATAGAAATAACTTGGATTTTGTGAGAAGGGAGGGAAGCTGATGAAAAATTTAAAAAAAAAAACAACAAACAAAACAATCTGTTTAGACGGTGACAACAACTGAGGCAGCTGATGGTGAGATCCTGAACACTTCAGCCTTCCCAGAACAGATGCCTGAGCCAGCCCACTGAAAGTCCATTTGTTGCAAGGCAAAATGGCAGTGTTTCACTTTTGCACCTCCTGATTACTCTAAATGAAACTGAAGCTGCTTTGACCACACTCTTAAACCCGAGCCTGAATAAAAAAGTAAATTTAAATAAGATGCTGTCTGAAAGCTGAAGGGCGACGGAGCTGTGAGCAGTAAACGGTGCTGGTGTAGCTCAGGGGTTGGGAATGTTTGCTCGCAGATGTTACACACCATCACTTGTATTTACATTATCTTCAGCCTCTTTCCTTGAAATCTCTCCTGAGCCCCTGCACAGATAAGTCTGCCTGAGCACTTTCAGCCTGTCAACGCTCTGTGGCACTGCAGTGTCGGTCCCCAAAGGGATGCTTTTCCAAGGCATGGCTTTTGACAGTGGCATCCAGAACGACAACCCCTGTTCTGCTTGGAAGTTTCAGCCGCCTTTTGGTACCTCTTCCTGCCACTCCGGGTACTCACCATCTATGTTGGATGGAAAGCAGTAGATGCTGTCAAGCTGCAGAGTAAAATAACAATTTCACTTCACTTGGTGACAAGATCTTTAACTGGCTTGGGGTTAAGCTGGGCAGGTAGTGAGTGGCTTTAGAAAGGGAGCTGAAGATACCATTGAAATGACATTTTAATCAAGCCTTGAGCAATTTGCTAATTACATTCAACTGCACTTAAAGGAAAAACAGGAGTTGTCACGATTTTTTAGAGACAAGCAGAAAATTGGTTTGGGTACACCACCGATTATTATGAATACCGCAGTGTCATATTACCCAGGAAAGGCACAGTGGCAAATCCTAGCAAAAGTCATATTTGCAATTTTCTTTCCAACTTCACTTTGGAGTAAATTTGGTCACCAGTTTCTTCTTCTTTTTTTTCCTTGCAGCACATCTTTTCTATATTTAAGTACGTATAAAGGCTCTGCTAAAAGACATCAGAGACCATTAAGCCAGAGAAGCATGAAATCAAGTAGAAATTATTATTTTAATTCTATGCACTTGTGCATAACAGTATGAACATGGTGCCAAATAAACATTCATCAGAACTCCAGCTAGTACTCAAGACAGTAATCTGATTTTCAGTTTGGAAGCAGGAAACACATGCCTGCATACACGTCAAGAGAAATTTAACTGCAAAAACCAACTTGTACATATTCTGACAGGCAAAGAAATGCCAATTACTCAATAGTAATTTTATTGTTAAAAAACTCTTCAAATGGCAGCACTGGGATTTGACAGACAAGTACCAATCTGTAAACTTTGTTAATCATGTGTGCGATACAGAAACATAAGCTCTGTGTGCAATAAATGTGCATGATCCTGCCTCATCACGAACAGGTTCAGAGTCTCAATCTCACATATAATTTCTGTAGGGAATCTCCCATTTGACTTGGTCTTGTTTGTGGCAGATATTGTTGGTGTGTAACAGGCACAGGAAAATGAACCCCCTGACACGTACCATGTTCTGCACAGATGTTCTCCTGTGCATTGAACCTGTAGGGATGGCAAAGGTGGGATAGAATACAAGGCAGTTTGAAAGTCTCTTTTACTGCTGATGGACAACAGGGCAGAGAGGAAGATTCTTTCACCCTAGAACAGATCAAAACCTGACATTTCTGTTTTGGGATAACAAAGACATTATGAGACACATACGTTATCTAACTAGAAGATACAAAGTTGTTTATCCTCTGTACCAGGACTAATTCTAAACTGCAATATTAAAGTTGCTCTAGACGCATGTTGTAGTAGAGTTTGGTCAAAAATTTTGAATAAGTTTTTCAATCAACCAGTTCTGATTTGCCACTCTCAGATTTTTCTGTTAATTACGGTATCATGTGTCGGGCTTAGGCACATAATGAATTTACCTTGTACGATCTACCTTCCAGCAGCATTGGTGGGCAGGCTTTAAGCCTTGCCGTAACACAAAGTAATTTAAGTTCACATAACCTTTCTGTGTAAAAAGCTAAGCTAATTTGAAATACCTCATTTGCCAGAAGCTAAGAGAAGGCATGTGGACAGTTGCTGTTGGTCGGCTCTGCTTGCATATTTGTGTGTATTGATCCTGAGAAAGGTGCTTGTTCAATATCTCCAGGCTTCTGGGGAAAAATACAAGTTACAATTTGGATTCACTTGCTTTATAATGTAGCCAGCAGAGCCATTGGCTGCTGTGAATCACACAAACATGAAATAGCTTTATTTTGCAAGGCAATATGTAAATACACTATCGGGGCATGACCTGCCTATAGGTTTTGTAGTCTACCAACATAGTACAAGGTACTGATTTGAGTAAGATTCAGATATATGCCTGACTTCTTGCACCGTGTGCATCCTGTTCAACCCCACGGGTTTTGCTCTGCGTGTAAAGTGAAGTGTGCTCGTAAATATGGAAAAATTGATGCTTACAGCAGTGATCATATGATGGGGAAGAAGCAAAAAATGCTTTACTATAATGATGTAAAGAGTTGAGGTCTTGTCTTCAGTGTCATAGGGAGACAAGAACTGAAACACATTAAACCCTCTCCCAATTCCTTCACCATAAAACTGGTCTCTTCCCTTGGCAATACCAAGCAACTTCTCAGCCAATATTCACAAAACTTACACCAAGGTAAGAACAAAGTGGTTTCTCCTTTCTGTTTCACCAAGTACCCAGGAACAGCAGTTTACTTACAGTATAAACTTTCAAGTGATTTTCAAGCTGCAGCAGTTTTTTTACCAATAGCTGCCTCAATTATCCTAAAAACTTTCAAATGTGATCTGTAAAATGAGTCCTTTCCTCAAAACAGGAGCTTGTACACTGAGCTAAGAATAGGTGAAGAAGCCTGTATGCTTTCTTAGTCCTGTCACATTGTGTTTGCAAGACATATTCGTGAATAATAATTCTTACAGTAGAAATGGAATATATTAATCACAGTTAGTCTTTTTAAAGTGCTGCTTCCTTGTCTCCATGGTATACTCTGCCACTCTGGCTTTTTTTTATGGAGCAGCTTACAGAGCAATATGAATTTCCTTGTGAAAATTCCTGGGCTTTAAACGTAGCTGATTTTAGCCCTTACGGGGCCATGAGGCTGAGGTGCTGATGGAGCTGAGGAGGATGTGCCAGGCTGTGCCTGTGCAGAAGGAGTGCCCTCGGAAGGTTTAAGGGAGATGAGCTCCAGCAGTAACGAATACAGGGCTGCTACCGCCTAGCTTATACTCAGTTAAGTCATTTTAAAGGAAGATCTCTTTTATAGGAAGACAGCTATGGTAATTTTAGAAAGAAGAGTAATGCTCTATTACAAACTAACATAGCCATTTCCTATCTGTTACAGTGTTTGAATGCCATTACTACAATGCAGCTCAGTGAGAAAGAAAGGGACCCATGCTTTCTGGGCAGCGATTGAAACCCAGGGGAAAAGGGTATTCCACAAGGGAGTAAGGGAACCTGCTGAGAAGAGTCTAATCTGGGCTCCCCGAATCCCAGCTTGGTATTTGAGGCACTTAACACTCTTTCTTCATGAGTCTCACTGTATCTTAAAAGGGATGTGAGAACTTGGTAATTCCCGGGTATGTCAGCAACCCAATTACAGCTATTAATAAAATCAGTAGACAAAAGGTGAGGGAAAGTGGGAGAGCAGAGTAGACCATCAAATCTCAAGTTTATAGAGTAAGAAAATAAACAGCGGAAGCAATTGAAAAGGAGAAAGTCCTCTCAAGTATTTTATGTCACTTAAGTAAAATCTTGATGAGCATCCTTGAAGAAGAGAAGCTAGTCTACCAGGGAGAAAGCACCAGCCCCTTCCTTCCCAGATAAATAATCTGATGTATTAGATGACATGTTATAATTGAAAGCTGAATATTTGAATGGCTCTGCTCCTCACTTTCCAGTGGCAGGTTGGTTTAATGGTCATGGTTTAATACCATCAGACTAGAACTGCACTGGGCCATGCCCCTTCAGCAATAAGTGAAGAAGAGTTCCTGTAGCTTCTGTGTGAAATGCAAAGTAAAGCATCGCAGCCCACATACTGCCTTTCAGCAGGGAAATAAATGGCTGTAAGAAAAGGATGAAAAAATATTTCCCTGCTTTCCTTGCTTTTCTGGCTTCTTGATGTTGTCTGTGCTGCCCTTTGCTCTGTCATCTCTCTTCCCGGCTCTCAGAAGCTGGAGGGTACTGTGGCATACTAAAGAGCTGAAGGCAGTTAATGAATAACAAAACAGAGAATGCACTTTCACAGACCCCGTAATTTCAGGAAATGCCTCACGGAGGGGTAGGGCATCTGAAATCCTCAAAGTTTCCATGAGGGAAAAGAGGCATATCTCTACCCAGTTTGCACCATGTGAGAAGGAGCTGTGAACTCAGGAGGGTCTCCTGCTGGCCTTATAGTGGTGACCTCTTCTACAGCCCTCCTTCACTCCTGCTTTTTCACTTTTAAGGGTACTTAGGTCCTCTGGGACAGTTCCAGCCTTGGCCATGCAACCTTTATGGTTTAGGTTCCTGATCCTCAGAGGAAGCCATAGCCCAGACATGTGCATCCAAATTCTTCACATCACGCGTGGGAAGGCCAAAACACCTCAGCAAAGTAAGCCAGAATATCCACAGCTGTGTGGAAAAGAGCTTCAAACCCCAAAGTCACTCAGGCCCTTCCTGCATCTCCATTCCTGATGCCTGCTCTGCCTGTGACTGCTCATGCCAACAAAGCAGCCAACCTCCCGCCCCACCTCCTACTAGATTAGCTGACCTGCAAGAACTCTGGTCTCTAAACTAATAAACAAGAATACTGTAAATGAGCCCTATACTGTTGTCTTTGCTGAGGAAATTTACTGATCCTGTATCTGTTTAGGTGATTGCCATTAATCAAATACACTTCAGAATAGTGAATCTGGAAAATACACAACCCAAACTCACAGTCTAAGTTAAATACAAGTCATACAAGACGTAACTGTAGGTGTGATTACCATCAAAAACACTAGCTGGGAAATGCAATAATGACTAGTAGTAGTAACTTTAAAAATGCTGCATAATTTGAAGTATAATAGGAAATATCTATGTAGAAAGCTTATTTGGAACAAGATAAGAAAAGAAATAGATATAATATAATATAGCCTTTTATTAATTTCTGGGAAGACTCCAGATTTTTTCTCAGTGCCTTTCTCCTATATAACAGGATATATCACTCATTTGACATGCACTATACTCTCAGTGCTGTGTTGAAATCTTTCCAATAAGACAGACAAGGCTTGATGCTGCTGATGCTCTTTGAGATCCCCTTGCCCCTGCTTGCAGACTGTGGTGGGCAGGAGACCATGCTCCTTGCTCACCAGTACCTCAACTGAACAGAGAGAGCAAAAGGAGTGTTTAGCTGATCAGATGAGACCACACAAATATCGAAAGAATCCATGCTTGAGCCAAAGAGGCACGTTTCTGAAAATAAACCTGAAGCAAGCAACTGTATAGGTTTAATACCTTTCATGTGGGAGAAGCCATCTCCCTGTGGCTTTGGGTGAACACTCCCCAGTCAAGCCACCTGCAAGTCAGTCCTCGCAGACAACAGATACGAAGCAAGACTACAGCCCCTACAGTGTTGTCTTAGTATGGAAGTGGAAAAGAAGAATATTTTGAAATTGTGTAAGCCTTTTCCCGAGCAAGGAGCTGGCTCAGGAGCCAACCTCTCTCAGCTCCACTGTTTCTCCTCTTGCAACACATTTCTTAGCCCCTCAAAACCCCTGTGATGGGTACCTCACCCTGCACTCCTCACACACCTGCACACGCGCTGCAAAACTTTGATTTAATCTGTCAGGTAAGGAGCTTTGGGCTGGTCGTAGGACGGCAACGCAGTCAGCCATTCTGCCCTTTAACTCCAGCAGCTTTTTCCATGTAATAGTAGAACAGGTTTGGAAAAGAACTGAGTATGCGTGAACTAGTGTCTTCAGATTTGTATGCCTGGAATGTATTATCTTCCCAGCACGGTTTGCTGTCTCTTAGAGAAGAGGATGGCAGAGAGGAGAGGAGAGGAAAAGTAAAGCAACCAAGAATTTCAAAGTGGCTAATTTATTTGGAGCTTTTCGTACAGTTTCAAACAATCGCGAATACTTTCTAGTTCCTCCTGGGTTGCCACGGATTAGTAGCCTCTTAGTACCACCTCCTTAATCCTGGTGTTTATTAACACCTAGCTGGCCAGGGGAAAACAGTAGAAGAGATGTTTTAGGGGTGATTGCTGGGATTTAAGACCTTTTGAGCTCACTGTAAACTTCATTTTAGTCCTAACATAACAGAGCCATCAAAGTGAAGTATTGATCAAACTGCAACACTAGGTGGGCTGGAAAACTCGGTTTCAAGGTAAACCTCTGACTATTTTTCACAGCAAACAAGACCTCCCTGACAGCGCCCAGCCTCCCGTCCAGGGGCTGGTGACATGCCCAGCCCTTGCTGCAGAAATCTTGCAGGCTGGCAGCAGTGGGAGAGCTGAGAGCAGCCAGGGACCAGGCTGCGCGCTATCTGCTGAGGGCTGTCAGCTTAATTACTGTAAATGTCTGTGTTTGTTTATACGCTGAGACTTTTTTTCCTTTCTTCTGCTTTTCTTCCCTCTTCCACATCGCTAACACCAGCTCCGCTTCACTTCTAAATGTCTTTCCCCCGGATAATTCAGACTGCAACCTCTTTTGCCGGTTGTTTTTGTTGTGACCTCTTAATTTCCTGAATTTCTGACACACTATTAATTTCTTGTTGACATGTTGGAAAGAATAAAACAATGGAGAAAACAACAGAGAGTAATGCTGAAACTACCTTTGTCTGTTGGTCTTCCTCTTCAGCCCCTGGTGCTCTTTGCAAAGGAGAACGGTATTATTCCCATTTGATGGCTTTCCCCACCCCAGTTTTTCTATTTGTATTCCCTTTCTGTGACCTTGGAATTACTCAGCAGGCAGTTCTGAGAACAATAGCTGGAGTAACAAAAACCTCTTCTGCCTAACAACATATTAAAAGAGCGCTAAAAATCTCTGCAAAAGAACATTGTAGATTTCAAGTATTTATTTGGTTTTAACAGTTTTTATAATCATCTGTATTATATTAAAATGCAGGGGGGAGCAGAGAGGTTCTGAATTTTTTCTTCAAAAAAAAGAATCTTTAATTTCTTCTTTCTCTTTCTCGAACAAAAGCTGGTTTAGTTTTTCTAAATGCAGAAGGAATAGCTTGTGCGAATCTCCAGCGAAGAGTTGGGCACTGAAGTGATGAATTCCATCGTGGTCCTTTGAAAACCCCAGCTGCAGTGCTCAGCTCAGTACTGTATGATTTGTCTTCACTAAGACTTTTTAAAAGATATAATCCAAAGACATACGAGTAGATAAGAAGGGTGATTGATTGCAATGTTATTACTAATAATACTTTAGGTTAAATTGCATTTTTTTTAATCTGCCCTATGTCATTGTATGCTCCTGTTCATAAATTTTAAATCCATCTTTACATTTCATGGTGAATTTTAAATAGTCTGGTTCAGTAGTAAAATCTATTGAACAAAATTTAATCTATTGTGATCTTTCAGGTATAACACACTAAAAATTGTTTAATGTCATAACAAGGCTGTGCCGCAAGAAAACATAGAATATACAGAAGCAGCACCATCTCTGTGAATACTGGCCACTTTAATACCTAATTAAATTATTTTATTTGCAATTTAAACATATTTCTGTGCCTTTGCTTTTTTCCCTACTGATGTTACAAATACTACGTTCTTATCTTACCTAGTTTTTCTAATTTAAAATGGATTTATTCTTAAGCAGTTATTACGTGATAACTGATAAACTAATTTCAATTTCTACTCAAGAAAGGCACATAAACAGAGATTTAAAAACACAGCTAACATTGTAAGATGGCAGTGAAAATTGTAACAGTGGAAACATAAATTCAGTCTAATTTTACTGTGATTCTACAGGAATACTTTTTTCAAAACATTGCATCAATTTCCAAATCCATTTGTAATTCATTATATCAGAGGATAATGAAACCATTTAATACACTATAACCTGTCATATGTACTTCTCTTGGTGTTTCATTTTAATTTAGCAGTACTTAGTAGACACTTAACTGATTGTCATTCTTAAACTTAATAGGCAAAATCTATCTTTATCTTGTTCTTTTCTATAGATTAATATTAATCTTATTCAAAGATAAGTTTCCACCACTAAAACAAAAAGGATTTCTTAAAAAAAAAGTCTCATCTAGCAGAGTTATCTAGATCATGTCCTTCCTTGTTGGAAAAGGGCTGAATATTTAATAAATCCTCCAGTCTTCTGGAATGGTATGGCTTGACAGAAGACAAAATGGGATGGACAAAATTAGCCCAAAGTAATGGGGCTATCAAGATCACCCTAAAAGTGAGTTAAGAGAACAGCTAGTGGAAAAGAGGAGTGGGTCAGAAAAGAATGGAACAAAATTGGTGGTTCGCAACAAAATGAAAGCAATATTGACATTTCCGCTCACTGCATCGTTGGAGCTTCCTGAGATGTGAGGCTTTTGGTGGAGGGTTAGAAAGGCGAACTGAAAGAAAAAACCTGCATTTGAAAAGGAGACTTGGAGATCGCTAACGTCTGCGCTAGGTGTCAAACACTGAGGTGGTCCCTAGGCTGCCTTCTGCAGCACGTGGGAGATGCAGGCAGCTAAGCCCATCTCCGGAGCAGCCACAGGTGGTGACCAGGAAACATCAGCTGCAGAACTGTACTTTAAAACCATCTTTCTGCTCCAGGCATTCCCATCCATACCAAATCTGTAGGCCTTTTTCTCTGGGTGCCTAATGGTTACAGCTAGAGAAAACCAGCTTCATGTTTAGGAGCCTTTGAGAATCCAGGTGTGAATCCCCAGCGCATTCCAATGCCAGAGGGAGAGCCTTGACCAGAGGGTAATGTGTAAAGAGGGAAAAAGCCACTATTGCCCCTGTCCTGTCTCACCTCTTTACTATGAAAGAAGAACCATTCAAGACTGCCTTTTGAAGACGTCAACAGCTTTGAGATATTTTAAAAATGCTTCAAGGATCTCAGCTGAAGATTTGCACAGAACGACTTGTCAAGATCAAAGCAGTTCTGGGTGAGAGCTGAGGTGAAAAATTGGAGATCACAGGGCAAGAACCAGGGACCAGTGATTGTCCCCATGCCTTGAGGTGGCCATATGGTTTCTCACCTGGGCAGGAGAGGGGACCACAGAGGCACCTCATGAGGACACCTTCTACAGGGCATGGAGTATCAAATGTGGGGTTTGCTGTCAACTCTGCTTCATATGTCTGTTTCTTTTTTGTTTTATTTCTTCTTTCTTATCTCTTTCTCTTTACCTTCTGTTTAGCAAGAGCCTGGCTTAATCAACCAAGACTGCATCTTCCGCAACATTGCTGTGAGCCTGTGACCAATGAGACAGCTAAAAGCAATGCCCTGAACAGCCCAGTCCTACTACAAGGTTGCCAAATCTTGCAGTGGCTGAAAAGAGAGTGCACTGATCTTGAGTTCCTCCAGCTGCTACTGTGAATTTTTAAATGATTATAGGAACAGTGGGGGAGTTCCAGGAGGCTGGGAAAAGCAAATGTTGTTTCAGTATTTAAAAGACTAAAATGAGATGACCCTGGTAATCACAGGTTTGTCAGATTGATACCGGTCCTGGAATGGCTGATGCAGTATTCCATTAATAAAGGATTAACAGTAGAAATCTAATTAATGCCAATCAACATGGGCTTAGGGAAAGCAGATCCTGTCAAAATTACTTTTTTGTGAATGAGAATACAAATTTTGTTGATAACCATAATAATGTTCATGTAATAGGCTTGCATAAAGCATTTGACTAGGTACTGCATGACACTGATTAAAAAAAGAGAGAGATGCAAAACAAACAGTTCATATAAAATGGATTAAAAAACGGCTGACAGGGCTCAGACTAACTCTAGTAAGTGATCTTTACCAGCCATGTATTTCTTTTTCTGATGGACTCTATGAATTTCTGATCCTTTTCTTATTTTAGGCATTTTATTTATTATTTCAATGGAAAAATTGTTATTACTGAGCAAGTCTGCAAATGGGTTTGGAAAAGAGCTTAAAAAGAGGAGGACGAATCACTGATACAAGACTGTACAGACCACCTGTTTGCACACAGGTTAAGAAACCAGCATTTTAGTACAACTATATGTAAAATCATACCTAGGAAGAATGACTCTTCGCTGATGTCAGGCTTGGCTCTAGGAAACAGTTATTCCACGAAAGTCCTGAGGGGTCATGGTGGCTAACCATGCTGAAGATGAGATTCCGACACAGTAATGGGTAAGGTTATGCTCCATACACCTTTATTTTTAGTTTAATACAAATGATCGCATCATTTTACTAAAACAAATTACATTAATACATTAGCAAAACCCATCAGCATTGCATTCCACACTAGCTAAGAAATGTCAGACCCTT
>Ga0181612_128575_pt1 | contig 11084 bp, 9 predicted proteins | sample HoacroProtozoa21_FD_119630 | JGI IMG/M metagenome (GOLD analysis project Ga0181612, IMG submission 119630) | Hoatzin crop microbial communities from Cojedes, Venezuel. Combined Assembly of Gp0051906, Gp0051904, Gp0051908 | reverse complement strand
GCATTTGTCGATGTGTGGAAGCACATTCTGGCGGAATTCTTCGAAAGATGCCACCTTTTCCTCCTCCGAACTCATGCCTATGTGACATTCGTAGATGAGAGGATGCTTTCTGGATCCAGGGCGTTTATTTTTCCACACATATTTCTCTTCCGGTTCCCAAACTTGGGCCGAGAAAATCTTCGTATCGGGATCCTGAACAACTCGATTGGCATAAGATGGCAACCTCTCACCGCCACCTCCAGGCCATTCTATGAAAAGTTTATACAAGTCGCCATGATGGAGAAACATTTCCGGAATTTTGATTTCCCAGTTGCCGTTTCCGATGGCTTTCATCTCCCATGTCGGGACTCTTTTCCAGTTGTTGAAATCTCCCAAAATGTAGATTCTGGTGGCGTTGGGAGCCCATTCGCGGAAGATCCATCCTCCATCCGTGCGATGCATTCCGTAGTAGAGATGGTTATTGACGGCATTTTTCAAAGTGCCGCCCTTGGCAATGTAGTTTTTCTTGCTGAGGATTCTTTCGTGCCTAGCGTCTATCGCTTCTTTGAAAGGGGCGAGCCATGGATCGGACTCGTAAATCATCTTAGGCTTAGTTTTCATTTTCATCTTCCTCCTGTTTAGCTATATCGTCTCTAACTTTTCTCAAATATTCCCTGCAAGCCTTCACGAGTTCTCCGGACCTCTTCACCAGACCTCCAATATCGTCCAGCGAAGTGTCGGGGTTTTCTACTTTACGAGCGATTTCTTCAAGTTCAGCCATCGCCTTTTCATAATCAAATTTTTCTTCCATAATTATGTGGTTTCAGGGAATTCATTCCCAAGTTTAACTTCATTAACATCGCAAATCAGCCTTCCATCGGGCATAACGACGGATAACTTGTCTCCAGCTTTATGACCTTTGGCGGAAGCCATTCGCACTCCTTTTTCGTTTAGAATCAGAGAATAGCCCTTTTTCAGCACCACTCTTGGGTCGCTGGCGGCTATTTTTATCTCAAGCGCATTTATCTGAGACTCCCCTTTCATGATTCTGCTTTCCACCATTCTTAACACACGGGAAGACATCACAGTCAGGGCACTCTCCTTCTGCCCGACTTTATTGGAAGCCGCACGCAAAATCCTATATGGCAGAGACTTAAGATTAGACTCCGCCGAGGATATTCTATATTCCGCTGATCTCGCTATTCTCATTCCGGTATTATCGACTCTGGACATCATATTGGTGATCCTATTCTGGAAAGCCCTCATTAGACGATCCATATAACCGGAAATCTTGGCATCCTGGTCTATGGTCTTATTCAAAATCAAATCAGCCAAAGCGGTCGGCGTCTTGACGAAAGTATTCGCCACCATATCGGCCACATGATAATCTTTTTCATGACCTATGGCGGTGATAACCGGAATATCGAAATTGGCTATATTTTTGGCCAATTCATAGTCATCGAAACATGCCAAATCAAGCTCTGAACCACCTCCACGCATAATTAGCACCACATCGTATTTCGGCCTCGCGGAAGCTATTTCAAACAGAGCCGACGAAATAGACGCAGGAGCCGTATCACCCTGCATCGATGCGGGGAAAAGATCTACCTGATAGACGAATCCATATTCATTTTCGATCAGATGCTTGCGGAAATCTCCGAATCCGGCAGCGGTTTCTGAAGAAATGACGGCCAATTTATAAGGCAAATCCGGAATAACAAGTTCCTTCTGCAACTCCAGCAAGCCTTCTTTCTCAAGCATCTCTATCGTCTTGCGCTTATTGGCTTCCTTCTCGCCCAAGGTGAATTCAGGATCTACATCGGTGACATTCAAAGACAGGCCCCATCTCTGGTGCATCTTCACCGTACAATAGAGCATCACCGTCATTCCGATAGCCATCTTTGATTTGGTTGCCGCTTCAAATTTACGGCTTAATCTCTGGTAATCATATCTCCAAATAGTGGCTGAAACCTGCGCAATTATGTTTCCGGTTGCATCGGATTGACTAAGGCCTAGATAGCAATGGCCATTGGTACGCTCGGATAGTGAATTTATTTCCGCTTTAACCCATAGGCCCTCTGGAAAAAGGGTCTCAAGTCCGTTGCTTATCTCGGACATAAGGGTAAAAAGGTCTTTGTAGTTCGTCTTCATAGCGAGCTAAATATCACGTCCTACAAATGTAACAAAAATATCTTTTCCTAAGCACAACCAAGTGACATATTCTCCGTATTTTTTTGCTATCTTTGCGACCGAATGGATGGACATGGTATGAAAATCAGTGAAGCCAAATTCGCAGGAAGCAGCATAACGGTGCAAGGGAAGCCCAAAGAGAGGTTTCCCGAGGTCGCTTTCATTGGAAGGTCCAACGTCGGAAAGTCTTCCCTGATTAACATGCTTTGCGGCAACCGAAAGCTCGCCATGACCTCATCCACGCCAGGTAAAACAAAGGTAGTCAATCATTTCCTCATCAACGGAAACTGGTACTTGGTGGACCTCCCTGGATATGGCTTTGCAAAAATGGCCCAAAAAGAAAGGGAGAAGTTGCATGGCATCATCAGTAATTATCTCACCTACTCGGAAGAACTAAAATTTATTTTCGTCTTGGTGGATTCGCGTCATGACCCACTGAAAGTGGACATGGATTTCATGAATGAGCTGATCGACAATGAAATTCCATTCGGAATCATCTTCACCAAAAGCGATAAAATGGGACCGGTTGCGGGAGAGCAAAAAGTTGCCGCCTACCAGAACAAACTTCTCGAAAGTTGGGTAGGTCTGCCGCCATGTTTCATCAGCTCAGCTACTTCCGGCAAGGGAAAAGAGGAAATTTTGGATTTCATCGAATCAATCCTAAAAGATTAGATATATGCAATTTGAACACAGATTGGAGTTTTTTGCCTGCCAGGCATCAAGGGATTTCGGACAAAGAGTGGTAGACTCTACCAATAAGCAGTTTCCGGAGGATGAACCGGCGCATTTGGGAGCTTTGGAAGTCACCCATTTCAGCGACGGAGAGTTTCAGCCAACCTTCACGGAAAGCGTCAGGGGCGCTACCGCATTCATCATTCAGTCCACTTACCCGCCGGCAGAGAATCTAATGGAGCTACTTCTCACCATTGACGCCGCCAAAAGGGCTTCGGCGCACAAAGTCATTGCCGTTATGCCTTATTTCGGATGGGCACGTCAGGACAGAAAAGACAAACCCAGAGTTTCCATCGGAGCTAAGCTCGTGGCGAACATGCTAACGGCTGCCGGTGCGGACAGAATCATGACATGCGACCTGCATGCCGACCAGATTCAGGGTTTCTTCGACATTCCGGTGGACCATTTCCACGCCAGCAAGGTTTTCGTGCCTCATATTTTAGCCATGGGCCTCGACAATCTTTCAATCGCGGCTCCGGATATGGGTGGCGCCAAGAGGGCGAATTCATATGCCAAGGACCTCGCTTGTCCGGTAATTATTTGCCATAAAGACAGAGAAAAACCCAATGTGGTTCATTCCATCAAGGCTATCGGTGACATCGAAGGCAGAAACGTCATTCTCGTGGATGATATGATTGACACCGCCGGCACCCTCGTAAAAGCATCTCAGGTACTTATGGACATGGGAGCAGCCAGCGTTCGTGCTTGCGCTACTCATCCCATACTTTCCGGCAATGCCTACGAGCGTTTGAATGATTCTCCGCTCAAGGAGATTCTTGTGACCGACACCATTCCGCTTTCAACGGATCCGGCAAATTATACCGACAAAATCAGAGTTATATCCATGGCTGACGCCTTTGCGAGAATTATCCACAAGGTTTATCAGCATGAACCAATCAGCACTGAATTCCATTATTAGAATATGAAAGTTTTCCTCGCGGCTCTTATCTTCGTTGGCTTATGCGTTTTCGGGATGTGCTTCAATGTCATATTCCGGAAGAAGGATTTTCCCCAGTTCGACGTGGGCAGCAATGAAGAAATGCGCAAAAAGGGCATTCGCTGCATGAGGGAAATTGATGATGAGATTTTCAGCAAGAAAAAAGAGAATGACGGGGCTGTTTGCTCCGGCGAATTTACCGACGCCTGCAAGGGTTGCGGACTTTATAATATCGAAAAAAAGCAATAGAATATGGCACTTGTAGCTATCGTAGGACGCCCTAACGTGGGCAAATCAACGCTTTTCAACCGTTTGGTGGGGACGCGCAAAGCCATCGTGGACGAGACCGCGGGAGTCACCAGAGATCGCCATTATGGCAAATGTGAGTGGTGTGGGACCGAGTTTTCCGTAGTGGATACGGGCGGTTGGTCTTCCGGTTCGGATGATGCTTTCGAGGAGGAAATCCGCAAGCAGGTGGTCATCGCCATTGATGAGGCCGATGTGGTTCTTTTCATGGTGGAGGCTGGCACCGGCATTACCGATTATGATGCCGAGATTGCAGATCTTCTGCGTAGAAGCAAGAAGCCGGTTCTTCTTTGTGTGAATAAGGTCGATACGGGTGCCAAGATTTTCGATACTTATGAGTTCTATGGCCTTGGCCTTGGCGAAGTTTGGAGCATTTCCGCTGCCAATGGTGGCGGTACGGGTGATTTGCTCGATGAGATTGTGAAGTTGCTTCCAGAGGATTCGGGGGCCGATGATGACCATCCGGAGCTTCCTCATGTTGCCATTGTCGGTAAGCCTAATGTGGGCAAATCTTCTCTCACCAATGCTCTTCTGGGCGAGGAGAGGAATATCGTTACTCCCGTAGCGGGCACAACCAGAGATTCCATTTCCACTTACTACAATAAGTTCGGTCACGAGATGATGCTGGTGGATACCGCCGGCATGAGGCGCAAGAGCAAGGTGAACGAGGATTTGGAGTTTTATTCCGTGATGCGTTCCATCCGTGCCATTGAGAAGGCTGACGTGTGCGTTCTGATGATTGATGCCACCTCCGGCATGGAGGCTCAGGACATGAGCATATTCAATCTGATTCAGCGAAACCGCAAAGGTTGCGTGCTGGTTGTAAACAAATGGGACCTTTTCGAGAAGGATAGCAATACCATGAAGGAGTACACCGAGGGCCTTCGCAAGAGGATGGCTCCATTCAATGATATTCCGATTATTTTTACTTCCGTTATCAATAAACAGAGGATTTTGGACGTGCTCAACGAGGTGAGTCATGTGTATGACAACTATTCCCGCAAAATCAGCACTTCACGTCTCAACGATGCTATGCTGCCCGAAATCGAGAATTTCCCGCCGCCGGCATGGAAGGGTAAATATGTCAAAATCAAATACATTACCCAGCTCCCGACCAAGTTCCCGTCTTTCGCTTTCTTCTGCAATCTTCCGCAATATGTGAAAGATCCCTACAAGCGCTTCCTCGAGAACAAAATGCGCGAGCATTTCGACCTCACCGGCTGCCCCATCCAGATCTACATCAGACAAAAGTAATTTCGAGAGACGACTGCCTCGTAAGACCCATGCCACCCTCGGCAATGTAAGAGGGGGGACCGTGAACGTAGTGAACGGTGGGGTCGAGCTTGCGAGACGGTCGACGAGGCAGTCGTCTCCGATAAAGATTGGAAAATTATTTCTTGGGATAGCGTACCGTGAAGCAGGCACCTTGAAGAGAGAAGGATTTACTATAGGAGATTTCGCCACCGCAACGCTCAATGATGTTTTTGCAGATGGCAAGGCCAAGACCAGTGCCGCTACTCTTAGTCGTGAAATTAGGAGTGAAGAGACGCCCGCGATTCTCATCCTTCACGCCAGGACCATTATCCTCGAAAACAATATCATAGAACCCATCCCTGGTACTATTCCTTAGCGAAACACGCACCACGCCATGCTTCGCCTCGATCCCATTCTCCTCATCCTCCTTCTGCTGATTCTCCACCGCCTGCACAGCATTAGTCAGCAAATTCACAAACACACGATTAATCTGCGGCTTCGGCCCCTCAACCACAACATCCTGAAGACCGATATACTCAAAAGTAATATTATCCTTATCATCGAATAGAGCCACCTGATCCTGCAACATCTTATCCAGATTAATCTCCGTAGGCTCCTGACTATAAAGCTTTGCGAAAGTCGAGAACTCATCAGCCGTATCCGCAAGACCGGCAATACTATCCATGATAATCGGCACAATATCATCAAACTTCTCCTGCCAATCGGGATCATTCTTAGCCTTAAGACGAATTATACGCTGAATCTGAAGCTTGATAGGAGTAAGCGGATTCTTAATCTCATGAGCCACCTGCCGCGCCATCTCACTCCACGCCCTATCCCTCTCAATCTGCGCCGCCTGCTTGCTACTCTCCGAAAGATCATGCACCATCCTATTGTAAGACTGCACCAGAGTCGAAATCTCATCCTCACGATCATAGAAGATATACTCAAGACCGCCGGTCCTGGCATCGGACATCCTACGCCCCATCTCCACGAGAGGACGGAACATCTTATCGACCACCTTGCCCGAAAGAACCCTCGTCAGAAGCAGCAGCAACATGAAAACGGCAATGATAAACATCGAATGGAAAATCGCCTCAGCCTTGAAATCCAAGCCCGAATCGGTATAAGGCGCACCCACAATCGCCAGCATCTTGCCATCATTATTGAAAACCGGTGCATACATCGCATAATAATTATGGCTCGCCACCCCCTCCCCATGGATATAATAACTCTTGTGATTGCGCATAATGCTTTTGAAAGCACTATCATCGATTCGAGAACCTATAGCCATCCTCTCGAAAATCTCAGGATAGGTCGACTTGAAAACCTTGCCCTCAAGAGTATATAGAGAAATATCGGAATTCGTATAATTGCCAATATCGGCCAACTTATTGCCAAACTCCTGCGAAGCATAATCATTATAGGAAGTGAAATAACGAGAATCAGCCTCAACCAGCGACTGAATCGTATTCACCTTATTCGTCATTAGACTTTGGAGATTAGCCTCATTTCGACGATAAACGAAGAATACGCTAATCGTCGCCATGGCCACCAGAACCGCAGTCAGAGATAGGTACAGAAGGGTATTTATCCTCTGCTTATAATAATTCTTCTCAAAAGGCGACTGAGAATGGCGACCGGCCTTAGCAAGCGTCAAAGCGAAAAACAGAAACAGGAAAATGATGATTGCCGCCACCATATACCTAGTGAAATCAACCTTCTTCCTCGACACCACTATACACTCATCATCCGACACCGCCCGCACAAAATGGATATAATTATCTATCTTCACATGGCCCACCTCAGCATCATCAGAAACAGCATCCTTCAAACGACCGGAAAGAACCGTAGGATAAGCATAATCGCCCTGATAGCTCACCAATTTGTCGTCCAAATATTTGCCATAAGAGAAGAAACGAGGCAAAGCAGACCGGCCGCGAGGCGAACTGATGATAGCGGCATAGCCTCTATCCTCTTTTTCCGATTTCGACTCGATATCCAGCAGCAAATGCACAAGACCGACATCCTCCTTATAATAAGAGAAAACGCCTGTATACTGCGCCTTACCCGTAGCGGAACGCGAATAGCGGAACCTTGAAGTATCGGCAATGGCCACACCTTCGCGCAATTTATCATTGAAATATTGCAGAACTTCCGGATCAGTATCGGACTCCTTGAACATGAAAATATCCACATCATAATCCTTGGATATATTGCCGATATAATTCTCGGAAATTCGATTCAAAATAACTCTATAATCCTTGTCCGGTTGAATCAGAGCGGGGATTACGGGGTCATTGGCGATAGACCTTTCCACTCCCCTGAGCCTGATTTCAAAGGACAAATCCCTATCAACCGCCAGCCTGTTCGCCATGATATCCACCCTATTTTCCTCTTTCTTGAAACCAAGCATAGAGGTAGCGAGGATCAAATAAAGGGCACCCAAAGCGGCAAAAGTCGTCCTACCGGTTCTCGAAAAGACATCATAATTCCATCCAAGATATCTGGAAGCGCTCGGACGAAGCATCTGCACCAACATGCCTACCGCCACAATCAACGAAATATAGGACAAATAGACATATGCCGTATAGCGATTGAGAATATTAATCTTGTAAAGCTCCAGCGTGATATTGGAATTCATAATCACGCTCTTGAGCGTATAATTGATATATACAGCCAGCAGAATCAGCGCCAAAATAATGACTCCCGTATAAATCGGCAGCCCGTTTTTACACCTCATCACTCGCATAAAAATCGGCCTCCTAGATATATAGGCGCAAATAATTATGGAGACTATCAGAAGATTCAGAATCAGCAGCGCACCCAAAGAATACAAGATGGTGCTGCCGGCATAAATGGTCGGCGAGAATAGGTCCGTGGTGCTATCCATGGTGGATCCCATGAGATAGAAAATAGCCATAAACACCGATAGAAGGGCCATAGACAGCCACATATCCCGAATAGTGTTATGATAGAAGAGATACAAGAAAACTCCTATCAGAACCAAGAAAACCGCTATCCATATGGCATAGGAATCCGGCAAAAGCGGCATCACTTTGGCGTTTTCCTGCACAATCTTAAACAGAGGGCGTCCCTCAACTTTTATCTCCGAACCTCCACTATATCCGGACACGGGATAAACAGAAAACCTATCCGAAAGCCTCAGCCGAGGGTTTACACCATTGAGAGTACTTCCTTCCGGCTCACCTTTGACCAGCACGCCTCCGATTACCTTCGCGCCCGCACCATCTTCTATGCTTTTGACGACATACCAATTCGGCCCCATATTCATGTATGTCAGATTGGAATCTACATCAATCAGCGGCGATTCCTGATTGTATCTCAAGCCAAAGAAACGCTGCACATACACCCTGCGGGAAATATCGTCATTATCGAGAGTAAATTGGTGATACCATGATTGGAGAGAATCATTGACATATTTATATATCACCATATCATAGGGAAAACGCTTGAGCTGAGGCCACTCCTTATCGTCCGCATCCAAAACTTGGGACATATATTTCTCAAGTTTCGTTACCCTTCGACTCAATTTGTTTTCGGTCCTATGAGAAGCTACACGCGTAAAATCGGGGCCGTGGCCGGCAATCATGGAAGCACCGACCAGCAGCACGGCCACCAATATAAATAGCAGCCATATACTCTTTTTAACGTGTATATTAAACTTCATCTTCTATTCGTTATGGTAGGGCTCCCCTTTTATGATTGTGAATGCCCTATAAATCTGCTCAGCGAAAAGCACCCTCACCATCTGGTGGGAAAAAGTCATTTGCGAAAGGGACATCTTAAAATCCGCCCTCGAATACACCTCATCCGAAAAACCAAACGCTCCTCCAACCACAAACACCATATCCCTCCCCACATTCATTTTATCTTCCATCCACTTGGCGAACTCCACGGATCGAAATTCCCTTCCATGCTCATCCAGCACCACCATAAAATCCGAACTCTTCACCTTCTCCAAAATCTTCTCACCTTCCTTTTTCTTGAGATCAACTTTTGGCAAAGTAGCGGCATTTTTCACATCCGGAATCTCCTCCAAGCTAAATTTCGCATAGTGAGACAGCCTCGCGGAATAAAGATCGAGTCCCTTGCGAACCCAATCCACTTCGGTTTTGCCAACTGTGAGAAGAGTAATTTTCACATCCGCCCAATTTAAATTAACTTTCGTGCTTCACGCATCAACTGCAAAGATAAAAACGTGGCTCGGTATTTGCAACATTTTCCGCTCGTCTAAACGTCTATTTTTGAGGCACAAAATGAAACAAATTCGGATATTTATCCTATCAATGGTGTTGCTCATCGCCGCTCCTTCCGCCTTCGCGCAGCAAAATCTTGCGCCGAGGAATGAGAGCTACGACGTATTTATTCCCATAGCGAAATATATCAGGCAAGGTGATGCCGAGAAACTTTCTGCATGGTTCGCCGACAATTTGGAGATAACCGTGCTTTCTTCCAGCAATGATGCTTCTCGCAGCCAAGCCAAACAAATAGTGAAATCTTTTTTTGACTCCCATACTCCCCGTTCTTTCGAAATCACCCATGCAGCCGGAAAAGCGACCATGAAATACGCTCTAGGGCAACTTAATGCGGGTGGCGAGGTCTATGGTGTAACCATCTTCGTTAATTGCAAAGATAAAAGTTACCACATTCAACAGTTAAAGATTGAGAAGACTGAATAAGTTTTGGCACACGCTTTGCAATATACTAGAATCGGTTAGTTTAGTTGATAATAATAGGGTTAATTGCAGAAAACGGACGTCGTGATGATGTCCGCTTTTTTTTTGTTTTAAAAAAGCGTGGTAAGAAAACTTACCACGCTTTTATTTAATTATTTACATAGTCTCTAACATCTTGGGCGGAGATTGTCGGGCCTCCCAGAATGAGCAGACGCTCTACCACATTGCGGAGCTCTCGAATATTTCCAGGCCAAGATTTTTCTTGCAGCAACTTAATCGCCTCGGGAGCAAATTCTCTTTTCGGCTTGCCGCTCTCAGCGCAAATCTGATCGACGAAATAATCTACCAGCAACGGAATATCATCTTTTCTTTCATCCAAAGAAGGGACCTTGATAACGATTACGCTCAAACGATGGTACAAGTCCTCACGGAAATTTCCTTTAGCGATTTCAGCTTTCAGATCTTTATTGGTAGCCGCTACCACGCGAACATTCACTTCTATGTCTTTGTCGCTACCTACTCTGGAAAGTTTCTTTTCCTGAAGCACCCTAAGCACCTTGGCCTGAGCCGCTAGACTCATATCGCCAATCTCATCCATGAATAGAGTACCGCCATCGGCCTGCTCGAACTTACCTTTATGCTGCTTGATAGCTGAGGTAAAGGATCCCTTCTCATGGCCGAAAAGTTCACTCTCTATAAGTTCTGAAGGAATAGCGGCACAGTTAACCTCAACATATGGCATGGAGCTACGGTCACTCTGCTGATGTATGCTTCTGGCGACCAATTCCTTACCGGAACCGTTTGCGCCCTCAATTAGCACTCTGGCATCGGTAGGAGCCACCTTTTCTATTATTTCTTTCACATGACGAAGAGCCTCGGATTCGCCGATCATCTGCTGGCCGTAAACCCTCTTCTTGAGAATCTTGTTGTCCTTAACGAGGTTTACCTTATCAGTGGCATTCTTCACGGTGATGAGGATACGATTC
>Ga0181612_124852_pt1 | contig 11084 bp, 7 predicted proteins | sample HoacroProtozoa21_FD_119630 | JGI IMG/M metagenome (GOLD analysis project Ga0181612, IMG submission 119630) | Hoatzin crop microbial communities from Cojedes, Venezuel. Combined Assembly of Gp0051906, Gp0051904, Gp0051908 | reverse complement strand
CCACCCCACAAGGACATCCTAAAAGCTCAATCTTTTTCTGTCATCATAAAAGTTTTTGTGCTTGTGACCCCCTTAACCCCTCGGCGGGCTTTCATTCATTCACCCGCCACTGTCTGGCCTCCACCCAAGAAGAAGCACTTTTCCATAAAGGTAAAGCATTAGATTTCCTAATTTTTCCCTCTTTCAGGTGAAGTACAGGGACACTAAACCAGATAATATCTTTCTTCTCTTTTACCCCTTCTTTATTTGCACTCTCCAGCTGACATGTGAATATTCTCCTAATGTACAGCTTTCATTCCTCAGAATGAGGGAGGTTTGATTCACAAAGGAGGGAAGAATTTCCCTGTGCAGTGGGGTTTATGAAAAGCCAGTGGTTTGCTTGCTTCAGAGCCCATTTTTATCGGTGACATTTGACGGCAGTTGCAAGGTTTTCTCTACAGCACAGGAGTGGGGGTGCTGTCATGCAGTAACGTCTTTGCCTGGATATAGACAGTGTTGTAAAAAAGGAAAGTAAATATTTAAAATGCTTTGTTTGGATTTCTTTTTTTTTAGGTGCAGTAAAACAGAATTGAGGAGGGTCAGGACACTTCTAAAAAGGGAGAGGAAGTTTACCATGTAGAGGGTGGGCCTCCCATGGTGTCTAGGTTTTATGAAGCAGGCTGGTTCACATGTGCCTTAATTGGATTAGCTCTAGACATCTCCAAGTGCCTGGAGAGACCCCTCTCTCTCTGCACAACTAGTTTGCTCAGCAGTCCTATGGATTTCCAAACGTACCTTCCCACTCCTTTGTTCTTTCAGCAAGGAACTGTGCTTGCAGCATGGCAGCTCTTCATGAAGGAGCTACAGTTCTGCAGCTGCTCCTTCCATTTTGAAGGAATAAGGTCACAAAGTAGCAGTGATTTCTTGAGGTCACATCGATCAGCTCCTGCAGCAGCCATCTGAGGACGAGTGCATGTTGCCCATGTAGCCCTCTTGGGGTAGGAGCAGGTCTTGGCTTTGGATCAGTCTGAGTGCTGTGGTGTCGCTGTCAGGACTCTTGATGATGCCAGCCACTAGGTATGTTCTACAATTTTAGCTCTCTCAAAGTCAAGTGCCTCATCTAAGCTCATTATCTAATTCTAGGTATTGGAGAAACAGACACCTCCAGAGAACAAATAATATCTCATCCAATTTAGACACTGATTTTGGAATGAGTTTCCTGCCAAGTGTCTGTTTCCTTCCATGGGCTATGATGTTCTTAGAGAACATACCAAATTCTAGACTGCCAGAATTAGGTGAGATGAAGCCACTTCCCTTCTTTTCCTCCTTCAACGGCTACAGAAGCCCACGGAGATACATTATTTTGCCAACTATTTTCCTCTGTTTATATTTAGGAAGACTAATGGTCACTCACTTTCAAACCTTAGGGTTCAGTTTTGTTTTATGTTTATTAAAATAGCAGAATGTCCAGCAGCATCACTATCGCAGCTGAAGTAGGGACTACTTTAAAGGCTGGTAGTCATTAGTAATTGTGATATGACTCTGTAAAATAATTCTCACTGAGGGAAGACTGCTGAACGGGGTGCCAGCCACCATTTGCAGAGTACTTTGGCAGCTGAAAAAGCAATAAAAATAATAGATAGAAGCAGCAGCACATCTACATCTACAGTAGTTCCAATCTGATTATGGCTGCTGTAGTGTTATATCTTCCACAACTTTAGGCAGACTTGTCAAAATGGCAAGAAATAAACAAAAAACAGGCACCACAGAAAGCACATTTGTAGTGAAGCATAGAATGAAATGCAAATTAACCAAAAGATGCAAAGTGGGGTTGATAAGACTGTCTCTAAGCATAGACAGTGTGCCCTATAAAGAACCTGGGAGGAGTCAGGGAGTGTCCAGAAGTGAGACACCAGGAATTCATGGAGTGGCCTGAGAGCACTACTAGAAGAATTGTGGAGACGCTTCTGTGCTTGCTGCGGAGGCATCAGGCAGGAGATCATCAGTCAGAAAACAATACTTGGGAGAAGGTCTGAATTCAGTCGTTTATATCTGTTTGGATGAGATTACATGAAGTTTCTCATAAATGTCAGAGCTGTCACTTGTTGCCAGTGGGACATGCAACGCCAGCAGAATGATCTCCTCTCCCAGAGTAGCCAGTGGAGCTGCGCATATTTGTACCAGCCAAGGACCCTGGTCTAGCAAGCTCCTAAGCTTTCAGTTTCTGCCAAGTTTATTGTGTTGGAAGGAATATTGTTTGTTACTTTGTGAAGCTCTGACCTGTCAGTACTCAATAATGACAGAAAGGATCTTTAAGATCTGTTCTTCAGATGATTGACAGAGTACCCATCGGTGTCACTGGGGACTGAACATGCCTAAAGAGGAGACTTTGGTCTGGAAAAATTTGCTAGTGTTTGATGTGTTTTTCCCCAAAAGCAGCTGAATTAATTATATTTTTTTTTAAATGAACAAATGAGAATAATTTTAATCTGTTGCATTGCCATCATAGATGTGCTACTTTCAGTAGTGTTGCACAATAATTTAGAGACCTCTGCGGTGTATACAGGCCTTTGGTCAGCAAATTTTCTCATACCAGGATAATTAGACTATAATCGATGAGAAATTCATACACAATGGTGGTTAACTTGGTTGTAACTTTACTGTCACAAACTCAGTATATTAAGTTTAAAATTTGATTCCCTATGTACAACAACCCTTTATGGTTGCTAGAAGTAACCAGAATGTGGTATATATGAGGGAGAGATTTTTTAAAGACTGGAGATGGGGTACCACATGATATCAATCAAGAGAAATTGTGTAAAGAAAAAACAGGCATTTAATGAATTAAATAATACTGCATTCCCCCACTGCTTCTTTGTTAGTAAACTATTCTAAAAGGTTTTTACAACTCATTATTACTTCTCCTAATCATGGCAACAAGGCCTCAGAATGACTCCTGGAATAAGCATTGGCCAAATGGCAGTTCAGGAAGAGTTCAAGTGTTTTGCTCACCAGCTGCCAGGTTTTCTTGGGACTATATGTATTTTAGTACTGCAGTTCAGAAAGCCAAGGAAGGTAAATCCTGCACGAGCATGAGGACTTTTGTGTAGTCAAGGAGCGGCAAAAGTGTGACTCCTCGTTTGGACCCTGGTTGGGAAGATGCAGGAAATTCAGGGGAGAGAATGGCTTTCTGCCACACAAATGTTTTGATAGGAGACTTGTGTAATAGCCTTATTTCCTTGTGGAAATTTGGAAACGCCTTATCTAGACCATCTGTGCTTTGAAAAATTAATAAAAAAATAGAAGCTTTCTATTTTGCATATGGTACCAATTAAGGGATGGGTGTGTGTCAGTGTGTGCAATAATCCCCTTTGTGTTAATCACTATTATGCATGTGTATTGAGCAGAATACTGGCCCTTGAATAATTTTCTGTTTGATAGAAGCTGGTGTGTGAAACAGTCATTTATGATTAATTATCACAAGGTTTTACACACTGTGAAGTGCTTCCTTTGCACTGCCATTAACCTTTCCTAACCTGGTCCCAGTTCTTAATGAAGGGATGCATTTCTGTAGACATTCGTGGTGCTGCGTCCTGCATTAGCTAGGCAGGCTCTCCTGCGCTGTCGGCAGCTTTGCAGGGCCCCTGGTCTGGCTCACTGTCCCTTCGCTCATCCAGAACAGTCAGGTGCCTCCTGGACTTGAATTGCTTGACTGGTGTACTTGCACGACCCTTGATACCCTCAGCTGAAACTATCCTCTCCAGTGATTTTCCAGCTGTGCGGTGAAGTAAATATAATTTATTAAAGCAGTTTGCTGTTAAGCTTGCTGTGATGTAAGTCACTGTAACCATCACTGAAATTCTCTCTCTGTGTATTAAACATTTGTAAACTTGACTAAAGAGAAACATTTTTTAATACATAACATATATGCAAATAAAACTGGACCCTTAACTACCCAGGAAATATATCTTTTCATATGACGCGAAGGTCTGGCTTAGAGCCCAACACCGTGAAAATTAGGTTTCAGTATTGCCCTCAAGTGGCCAGTTTTGATACTACTTCAATAATAGCCAGAGATATTTGATGTGAAAATAGAATGCAAACATACATGCAGATAAAGAGCAAAATGCTTAGAAACAGCAGAAAGGCTCAGAATTTTTTACCTCTGTTTTATTTTTGAATTCCATATTCTTGCCCTGTCACTTAGCAGGAGTAAATACAAAAGAAAATTATCAACTAATAATCAATTGGATTGCAGGGCTATTTGGGAAAAAAATTGAATTTGTTCATTAGGTTCTGTAAGGACTTAACACGTACGTTTCACTGGTCTTGCAAGTAGCCTATGTAGAGAATCAAATGCTTGAATACTCCCTTTCCTGGAAGACTGAGCATAACATAAATGCCATCTCTGTTCTCTGTCCTCATATCCTATCATTTCTCTTTTCACTGATATAAAAATGAAAGTCTGTCTAGACTGGGAGAGATCAAAGACATGCTTAGTCTGACATTCTGCTTCTGGTGACAATCAGACGAGAAAGCATCATGAAACTGTGCAACAGGACATGCACAAAGTGGTACTTGTCCTTGGGCAAACTATAGCTATTTCTGGTAACCTGCAAGGTAATACACACAAAATTGGAAGCAGGATATATGTGTCTATGTTTAATAAACTCCAGTGGACTTTTATCCTGTGCAATTCTCTACTAGATTTTTTTAATCTATTTATGCTTTTTGTCTTCCCAACATCTTGCAGCAATGAGACTCTACAGATTATTTATGTGTTTCCTGAGAAAGAATATTTATTTGCTTTAAAACTTCTACCTGATCACTTAATTTCATATTGCTAATTCTCATCTTAAGAGAAAGAATGAGTAACCCTTCCTTCTTTACCTTCTTCATGTCTGTGCCAATCTGTCATGCAGTGCACACATAAAGCAAAAATTCTTCCTGGAGTTCTTTTCTGCTCTTCTCCTTATGAACATCCCAGTTTAGCTAGTAAGAGGTCTAGACTGAGTATTCGTTATAACGTGGATATGTCATAAGTAAGCCTCCACACTGTTACCCAGGCCCTTATCTCTCTGCTTTTCTCCCAGACCACAGATCCTCTCACCCTGGCTGTTCAATCCAGGCAGCTCTGTAAACATGCCACTCTGTGGCTCCCAGCTTTCCCAGACCAACCTCCCATTATCCTGACTCTTATTCTCATCTTCCCCTTTTTACTTTCCAGCTTTGCTTAGTCAAGCTGATCCCCTTCTGCTTCTTACAGAGAGCTGGGAAATGCTGTTAGTAAATCACTTTTACTTTTCCATTAAGAAGTCAAAGCTGGGTTGGGAAACCATTCTTAGTTCAGTCTCAGTCAAAGGACCTGATTTAGTGGTTGCTGAAACTAGTGAGTGGATTTTTGTCTTTGAACTTTTAGTCTTAAGAGCAAGGATCTTTAGAGGGAACCTTTCTCAGATGGCCTTCTCTCCTCCATGTAAACAGTTATAACAATGTTGAGTGACAAGAGGATTTTTTTTGTCATGAGCTACTAAATAACTTCTTAAAAAATCTGATGTAAAGTAAAAAAAATACATAAGTGGGAAATTTACTGTATAAAATAGCTGAATAATACCATGGCTTCCCCCTTCATCAAGTGCCATGTTAGAGCTGCAGAGAAATGGCACATCATAACAGTAAATCAGGGGTGAAATAAACAGACCTACCTAAAGCTAACACTATAAACTTATGATAAATTACTGCTCTGGTTTCTTTGTGATGTATAGTGGAACCATTGTTTTTATTACGGATACATTCTCCTCCCATTACAAGTCTTACGACTTTTTCTATATACTGTGATCTGTGGAGAGGTCTCCCTGTGCTAGCCGGCAATGCAGGAAATGGCTTCATTGCAAAATGTGGTTTTTCTGTCCTTCTAGGTGGAATCAGTCTGTATTCTTGCAGACATCTTAGATATTTATATACCTCCACACATATAGTCATAGTGATTCTTGTTTATATGTGAACGAGTATTTTTGTATCTATGAGTGACTACTTACACCCCAAAGTATTTGGACCTTATGAAGAAATTTCACCAAATATAGATCCAGCAAGAAGAATGAATGTACAAAAATAAAATGAGGGTACAGAGCCTATACTGAAATTTATCAGAGATTTATTGAATTGATTCAAGTGAAAACACCCTCAGCTGTTTTCAAGGAGAGGCAATTATTTTGACTCTTTTGAGACTCTGCAGATCCAATTGATCAGAAAGAGTGCAACAGCTCTGATGCATCGCAGAACAATCTGGAGGGGACACCCTTTGTTACTTCAAAAAGCGTGATTTCTTGAAACCAAAGGTTACGCTTTTGTTCCTCAGACATAAATCTTGCTTTCAGATATGATCCTGATAACTTTGTCTGCCATCTATCTTTGAATGCTACAACTAGGAACCAGCAATGTCTGTAGAGTATGATGCCCCAAATCCCCAGATGTAAACCTCAAAATTACACTGAATTAGTCAGTAGTCCCAACGGCCTTTTACCTTCTGTCTCCTCGCCTCTTGGTTAAGTTCAGAGCTCAACTATACCTCCAACAGTGAGATACTGTTGCAAGAAAAAAATCGATGAGTCCATATTGTTTAACCACAGCCAGGATAGAAGTGGCTAATTGATGATATGTAATTAACTGGCAACCGGCAATAATACACTCACTATCAATTTCAGCAACAGAACAGGTAAATCATGATACCAGGTGCTTAGAAAATGTTAATAAACCTTGCAAATTTCTAAAAATACTTCTATGAATACCTCTGAAGCTCTAGTCACGCCCACCCACTCAATCACGTTTACCCAGAGCCTCTCTCGCAGGCAGCACGGGTTGCAAACGCAGCCCCACTCTCCCGGGATGCAGCTTCCCTTCCCGCATGCAGCTCTGCTTGGAGAAGCGGGGGCTCCAGCTCTGCATGTGCCCGCTTCATGTCTAGCCATGCAGGACCCGTGCCCATCCTTATGCCCTTGTATTCCCTGCAGTGTAGAGAGAAGCTGTGGTGTCAGCAGGCTGACTTCTGGCAGTACCTGACCAGGTGTTGACTGCTGCTGTTTCCACTCCAATATCTCTCCCCCCGCTGCAAATTTTCATGTTGCTTTTACATTATTTCCCAAGCTGACTCCTTCCTTGTTTCAAAAGTCACTCTGTAATTTCCTGGTTACTGTTTAACCTCGCTGATGGTCGCCTTGCTCTTTACCACAGTAAGTTTGGGTCAAACATCCTCCCGGACAGTTCTGTAAATTCCAGGCACACGGATTTTGCTGTCCGTGGGTGGGCTGTGTGAGCAGTGTATCTCGTAGCTGTCTCCAGTGTCTCCTTTAGATTCCCTCTACAGTCGCTGGAGGAACAAAGCAGTTTTAGATTGCAATTAATGTCACGGTTTTGAGGCGTCTACCTTAGGATGGCATAAATCATGCTCTTCAAGCGCCTGTGTTCCGCAGTGAGGCATAAAATGAACCTAGACATCTAGCTCGTACAGAGACATAGGCCACATAGTCTGTCTGGTGGAATTCCTCTACAGATTTTGACACTTGAGGGAATTGTGTTCAGGTGAGCTGTGTCTCTGAACACCTATTACAGTCAACAGAAAGCTAATAAATGCAGCGAGGACAGGCATTTTAAGTTGCCTTTTTTTGCTGTTCCTAAAGTTAATCAAGGAAAATCTCTCTTGTCTCATCAGGGGGGAAGATGGTGCTAGGACTGAGCTAGAAGGCAACCCCAGAGGGGTGGCTACAGGATGTTTTCATTACAGCAAAATTAATTTACGTCCTCTGTGGAGGGTTGGTATACAACGCCAAATGCACACAGTGTCTGGCTGTGTCTGATGCTCAACAGACTCTGAAAGGGCCCCTTAAAACAGGGGGTGGAAGTAGAAGGGGCTGGGAGATAGCTGTCTAAATGAATTTATACCCTTTTGCGGGGAAATTCTCAGCTGACCATTCAGTTAGGTGCCCCAGGCTGCCCCAGCTTCTCTTCTAAGAGATTCATTTGCAGAAAAATTGGCAGAGGAAAATCCTCTCAAGGGAATTACATCAGTCACCGTAGCATCCAGCCCTGCGGATGGCACATACCCTTCCACTCTCCTTGTGTGTCCATGAATCTGTGCATGAATCTTGCAAACTGGAATTTTTTTGTCAATTAAATTGCATTTTTTCAGTGTGTCAGGAGTTTAACTGACAGTTTAGTGTATTTTTGAGGAGCCGGAGGGATCCATGTCACTGAGATCATAAACCTTATTTTAACGGCTGCAGATTTTAAAAAGACGATGTCAAAGGAGGTGGAGGAAAAGCATTGTGAAATTAATTTGAGTTGTCTTTTTTTTTTCCAGTAGCTTATCCTAAAGCAACAGTAGTTATAAGTGAGCAAAAGTCAATGAGTTAAAATTAATCTTAAGAATATTTCTAGTTCATGCTGCCTTTAGAGAAAATGTGTGCATGATCCATGTAATTTGACTGCATTTACACACTTTCTGAAAGGCATCACAGAAGTATGTGGAGCACACCTTCAGCTGTATGCATCCAGCATGTGAATGAATGTCTTCAAGCTTCTGAGAAGAACTGCAATTCTGTACACAATGGTGTCATTATACAAAATATTTTTGCATGTCTGCATCAAGTTTTACAGCCTACTAAAATTTAATCCCTATTCCTCTGCTTAAGAATTTGCCAGCCAGAGGTCAGCTTTCTCCCAGACTAAATTCCTGTGATTGTCACCAGTTTTTCACATTCTGTCTTCGTTTTTACTATTCTTTGCTGCTTTTAACCATGCTCAACCAATAATGAGATTTAATCTTGCTGGACAGGTAGTCTGTTTCCTTTGAAGGTAGGAAAACACGCATCTGTGGTGATCATCTGAAGTAACCTTCAACTCAGTGACTTTAATATTTTGCAGTTGAACACAGATACTTAGAGATCGTTGCAGGGCATACTCAGAAGAACCTGGAGTTGCCACATGTTTTTTCACTTTATCATTCCTAATCCATATACTCGACATTTTCCCTACCAGTTGCTGAGGATGCTGTAGAATCTGTAGGAGTCAAACCTAGCCTGAACTGGTTTAATAGTTTTTTTTCTTGAACTGGAATTTAACCTGAAGTATTTGTCTCTTGTCTCTATTGATCCTGAAACAGACTGACTAAATATTTATCTTCAGTCATTGGCTTAGAACAAACATCGTCTGAAAACCTGATATCCCCTAATGAGGACCAGTGAGCACTGTTTCTTTTCTAGTCTGGCTAAGAAGGGCTGTAACTAAAATGCAGTTCTGTGGAGAAGCCAGTTTTATTTTAGTGCCTGTTGTGTTGGGAACAGTTTGCTGTTACAGCCCACAGCATGCTGTGAGTGCAAACAGGGTAAACCAGCCTGTCTTTCATCAATTCTGACTAGAAACACGTGCATTGTGTATCCTTTGTGTTGAGGTGATTAGGGACTGGTTTGCGCTGAGGAGCAAACAAGCTAATGGGGCTTTTTCTGTCCTGCTTTCCCTTCCTTCCAATAATCCTGACCTCTCCTTGGAAAATTCTGTAACTCCTTATCTTCCCTGTGCAGCAAGACAACACAACTTCTCACTTAGGCCCTCAATACCCACTGCAGATTTAGGAAATGAGAGAAATGGTGCAAGCCAATGTAGCAGGAATGTGAGTGAAGTACAGGATTTAGCAGAGATGCTGGAAATAGTTGTCAAAGTCAGCTGAAGAACCACCGGGTAGTCCCACCTTAGTGAGATGAGTGTTCATTTTAAATTTTTTATTTTGCATGAAGAATTGAGTTAACTGATTTGGGCCTAAATAAGGAACTGAAATGGAACAAATTCACTCAGAGATAAATATAAATCAGAAATGGTTTGAAAAATGTGCAGCTTCTTGTTCTTAATCTCTGTACTACTCCGAGGGAGAAACACAGCGTTGGTGATCTTAGACTTTGGGAAGCACTGACTCCCTTTCAGCCTGTTGTGGCAATGAAACAGAGTGTGATTTGAGGATTTGCATAATCTCTTTCTAAATAGCAGCTCCGGAGCTCTTATCCTCTTGAGACTCATGGAATTGCAGTACACAAGGAAAACTTTCTACAACATAAAAATACAGTGTGATGTAATTCAAGATTTCAACATGATGCGAACATCCAAAGAGCAGAGTTGTGGCTATGTGTGCAACCATTACTTTGCAATTTCTTGGCAGTCAGAGGTTTAATTTTGTAACTTTAGTCATACATACAGTTGTCATTTTTTTTCCTACTGGCATTTCAAATAGCTTTATCAGAAACAGGAGAAAGAGTCCCAGGCACTGCACACCTTCCACCCAGATCTGTGCGTGGGACACATTTCTTTTAGTCAACAAAGCTTGGGAAGGGAACCACTTGTTAGAATAAAACCAGAGTTGACAAGAACAGGAAGACAAGCAAACCGGCTTCCTACCCACCAATTATTTACCAGCACAGCAGAATGAAGCTACTGGAATTGAAGAGCAAAAAGAAAAGGGGGATCAGCTGCATACTCAAGTATTTCCCACAGCTGGCTGCAGGCAATGAAACAGGGGTTTTTTTAAAGGAAAGTGGAAAATGCTTACTACATTTAACTGCAATATGCTGCCTGAAGAAACTGAAAGCCATTCATCCATGCCAATGCAGAACAGCGTGTTTGGCAGTATGCGTGCTCACAGGGGGAGGCTCCAACACCGTCTAGAAAATTCTGTGGACTAGAGTGCACAGAAGTATATTGTAAGGACATCTGGTTCCAGCACAGTGAATGAATTATAACGCGTCACCAGTGACTAGCGGTGTACCCCAGGGGTCACTGCTGGGTCAATTGCTGCTTACCATCTTCATTAAATGTCTGGGTGATGGGACAGTGTAACCTCTAGTGACACAAAACCAGGAGGAGTCGATGATACACTAGAGGGTTGTTCTGCCATCCAGAGGGACATTGACAGGCTGGAGAAATGGGCTGACTGGAACCTCATGCAGTTCAACAAGAGGCAGTGCAATGTCCTGCACCTGGGGAGGTACAATCACATGTGACAGTACATGCTGAGGACTGACCAGTTGGAAAGCAGCTTTGCAGAAAAGGACCTGGGCGTCCTG
>Ga0181612_115594_pt1 | contig 11084 bp, 8 predicted proteins | sample HoacroProtozoa21_FD_119630 | JGI IMG/M metagenome (GOLD analysis project Ga0181612, IMG submission 119630) | Hoatzin crop microbial communities from Cojedes, Venezuel. Combined Assembly of Gp0051906, Gp0051904, Gp0051908 | reverse complement strand
GTTGTTCCTCCCCAGGTGCAGGACCCTGCACTTGCCCTTGTTGAACCTCATCAGGTTCCTCTCTGCCCAACTTTCCAGCCTATCCAGGTCACGCTGAATGACTTCTGGTATTTTGGCTGCTAATACCCCTTATGAGTAACCAGTTCTCATTTCTACTAGATTTCCCACCTGTTAGCAACAGAAGAGAGCATTTCCTTAAATGCTGATGTGAAAACTTCTATTACTTTAAATAGTCAGTAGTTCTTAAAGAACATCTGATAAGGGGGACTTACTCTCTGTTTTGAAGGATAAGAAATAACTACAGGAGTGTCAGTAAAAAGTAATAAGAACTGTGTAAATACTGCCTTTTGGTTGTGCTTGCATCTCTAAATGCGTATGACAGCGAGACCACTGAGCGGCTTAGGGAGCAGGGTCAGCACTGCCTTGACCCAAGAAGAGCTTTAAGCAAAGCCAAACTGAGCATTGCAATTCTGTCTTTTCCTAGTGCTGTTTGCTGCGGGAGAGATCCCTGCCCTGCGGTCGCTGGCTCCCTTGGGGACGGGCGAGGAGGGATCAGCATTAGCAGTGTCTTGGCCTCATGCTTTTGGATTTAGAGAGCGTGTCCCCCAAGTCCTTCCGTGACTCTAAGTTTACTGATAATACTGGTGATCATTGAGGAAGGAATGTGGAGGCGTGAAACCTGGGGAGCAATCTGAGTGCATCCCAGTATGGTCTTTCGCTCACCTCGCTGAAGTCTGACGTGAGGTGACCTACTGAACGCTCACGGAGCTGAGCGGTCTCTTCCTTTGCTCAGTCCCTGAGGGTGAACTTTCTGCCTTTGTAAATGTTTTTTCATTTCCCTCGTGATTAGGTGGTGCCAAAACATTGCTCGTGCCCCGGCGGCGTGCTTCCTTGTCTGCCTTATGGACGGAATCAGTCAGTAACTGATCGCTGCCGTGAGTGCTTCGGGATGTGCCCAGCGTTAGCGTGGGGAGCTCTTAGCTACAGCAGTGAAGATTGTTGTTTTGTTTGGAAACCACGCAATCCTTTCCTCTCTTCATATAGCGACAGCCACTGTGCTGTAATTTGCGCTCTGCCTTTGCAAACCTTGCTAAACCTTACTGAGGGAGTGGTAGAAGCCTTGATAAGAGCCGTTTGCCGGGAGCCTGACCTGCCGCCTTGCCCCCTGACCTGTCGCTTTGCATTTGGTCCAAGTCAGATGCGGGATGTCTCGGCGTCTGCGCTTGGGCGGTTTGCCTTACTGTGTGGTGTCAGTGGGCATTTGCCAGAATGGTTCACATTTACACCCCCCAAAAGCGGAAGGATAAATTAGGCTCTTTATTCCTGTGACGTAAATATTATGCTAAATACCTCATGAGTGACAAAACTAAAGAGCTGGAAGCGCTTGCATGTGAGCGTGGCCGTTTCACAGCTCGCGACCAGCAGCTCTGTGACACCTCGCTTACACAGGTCAGTCAGCGAGGCACCGCCGTGCAGCAACCCACCAAAACGCTCACGCTGATTTGGACAAATTCGTGTTGAACAGCAAAATATTCATGTTCATTTCATGCTTGTGCAGAAATCAACTTTCTGCACCGTCAGGTTGTTTAAGCAGTTTTTTGAAATGTTTTTGTATGATATAAATGCATAAATAAATATATGACTATATAAATTTTTACCAAAAAACCTCAAATGAAAATGGAAATTATTACTTTATTGATGACTTCAAAAATATATTGTGGATGTGCATCTATAACAGGCATCTGTAAATTCCTTTACCTTTTTTCTGTGATTTCCAGTTCTCTGCATTTTCATAGCAAGTGTGTAAAAAATTTTGCTCCACGCAGTCCGCGAGTATTGCAGGTTGTTGAGCTTTGGCTTTTGTGGCTTTGTGCGTGTAAAGGAGACGAGAGAGGAGGACTCGGCATGGAGAATCCCTCTTGTCACTCGGTAGTGGCCCCAGCTGTTAGATAAAAGGGAAATCCTCGCCCAGTTTCACTGCAATCTCAACCAATGTAGAGTACAGAAAACTTGAGGCTAAGAGCAACGTAGCCATGGGAAAATGGAAAAATAATTGAAAGAATTCTGCCTCTTCTAGTAGCCTGACTATATTATAACCTGGGTCGGAGAACTCCTTAACAGTGATTACATTAGCTTATGTGACGTATCAAGATATTCGAAAAATTAGTGGCCTTAAAGACCAAACTGTTATAGTTGTGAAAGCTCCTCCAGAAACAAGACTTGAAGTGCCTGACCCAGTGGAGGTAAGGAGAACTTGGCTTTTCCTGCCAGCTTATATATCATTTTTCTATGGATTGAGAACGTGTGTTGTGAGTCTTACTGGGGTAACTGATGCCCAAGTTGGGTTATATTGGCATACAGTCCTGTATTCATCTGTCTTACAAACTTTGGAGGTTGTTTTTTTTAAAAGGAAGGGGAATCTTTAAAAATCACTTTACACAAAGTAATCATTATTTGTTTTCTCTCAATTCCAGCTTTCTTTTAGTGTAATCCACACTATTTACAGATTGTTCTCTTTTGCCATACTTTATGTAAAGAAGAGCTCTTCCTTGACAGTTGAAATTTCCTGTTTGTAGTCACGTAAAATGTTTCTCTTAAGAGATTCAGCTCTTTTTTTCATAGCTTTATGTAGTTTTAAAGTTCACAGATAACTCAATGCCTTAAGCATCTTGGTGACTCATATTACTGATATCGTAATTTATTGAGACATATGATTTCATGTAGGATTTTCTTTTCTGAAGTATTACAGTTATTGTCGAAACTTGTGTTTTACTCCTAGAATCTATTCTTGCCCTTCTTCCATCATCATCTTTGCTTCATTGGCACTGATTTTACACATCTGTGTAAAACTTTATACATTCTGCTAGTGCACTTTTTGTTTGCTATCGTGAAGTCTGTAGGGGAAGGGGATTTCCTTTCCTTTTTTGGCCATAAGTACTTCTGTTTCTGAAGCTGTCTGTGTTCATCTGTGTCCTTCTTCTGTTGCTCCTTGCTGCTCAAGCCAGTGTCTCTCTGAGTGCCAGCTTTTGTATGTGAGATGCCTGGCTCTCATTCTTTCGTCCTCATTTTGTTTCTTTTCCTTATCTCAGGTAGATGTCCAGGGTAACTTAGCTGCTTCTCTCTTCCCTTACCTGGTGTCACAGTTGCAAAGAAAAATGCTTCAGGTAGCTTTTCTTTGAAGATATCCTTAGGGACTAGCTTTACTTTTCTTCATTCCTCTTACAGTCTATGAACCCCATGGTTCAGCTTCTCCTAAGGATTTTTATCTCTTAGTGGCAAAAGTGAGCTGCTTTACAATTCCCAGTTGTTACGGCAGACCCGAGTGTGCTGGGCAAATGTAAATAATTTGCACGAGCCACTGCTTTAGAGATTCAAAAATGTACCTAGTTTCTTCTGTCAAGGAGCAATTAGACATAGGGCTAAACCCCAGAAAGCTCCATGCTGTGTTCATACCTCCACGGTATTCCTTCATCCCTGCTGTTGGGCTGATTCCACCGAGCCCAGGGCCGCCTGCTGCCGGGCGGGCAGGAGCAGACTCCATATTCCCTGCCACTGCTTTTCCGAAGATTATTCTGCACTTGCTTAGGCCCATTACAGTTTCCATCCTTTTTTCCCCTGCCTTTGTCCTTAATTTCCCCTTTGAACCTAGGTTTTGGAAGAATAAATCATTTTGCTGCAGTGAGGAAGGGATATGTTTTATCAGTATCCATAAATATATACTGTTATCGTTGCTTGCTTTCCTGTTTCTTTCCCCTAGGCATTGTGCTTTGATTTTTAATTCGGTGAAATCAGGCGGGCAGAGAGAGATGCACACAGTCATTAAAACTAGCGCCTAGACCTCCCTTATCCCCTATACCCAACTTACTTATTTAATTTTCAGCTTCGGGCAGTAGAAGCCCTATTTCTTTCCCTCATTTGCAGTTATATTTCAGTGTCTCTTTTTTGCATACCTCAGCCAGTCAATAGTACCTTCTCCAGCTCCCGCTCTTCCTATCTCCTTTTTTCTAATTATTTATAGCATTGCCCTAAGTACTCTTAACTGTTCTCTGTGCCCTGGGGTATCCCTCTTCAGTTGTTGTTCTCTGTATTTGTAAAGCTGTCTATTATGCTACATAACTGTCAGAATGCAAATAATATGAGGAAATTTTGTCAAAGGGCAGAATCAAATATATTTGAAAGAAGTCTGCAAAAGAGGTATATAATGCCTGTATTCATGCCTTTTAAAACTATTAATGCGATACAGCTGGAGGTTTATTTTTAACTAGAGTAATTTACGATTTTCCATCATAACACTAAGCGCAACTTTGCAGATTCTCTGTCTGCTTATATATGTCATCTTGTTGTATTGCATCACTGTGTGCATGTTAAGAAAAATAATTTCTGGAGATGAATTAGGAGTTCCTGTTACTCAGAAACACCATCAAGATCAGAGTTGCTGCCTTGAGGGGGCAGGAGGGCTTATATAAGCAAGTTTGGGTGAAGAAGATGGCATCTTTGTTCTTTTTTTGTTATTTGGAAAAACTTCCCTGATAAACAGGGGAACTTACATGCAGCTATTTGAGTGCAGTCTGAATTAGTGCTGAAGGTTTTTGGGTGAGCGAGGAGGATTCTTTTAAAGCAGAAACATTTACATAAATATGTCCAATAATATTGTTATGAATAATAACAAAACCCGTGACTTGTATCCCGTAGTTCCATTACAGCAGAATGCTCTGGGTTATTACGGTTGTAAGAAAATGTTAGGAGTTCAGTCCCTTCTACCTCTCTGGTTACGATCCACCACATAAGATGGCGGGCTTCTGAGCTTTCTGCACTACAGACAGTGGGGAAAAGCTTTTATGCCCTCTTCCAGTCTACAAGACACATCAGCCAAGCCTTTCACATCTTCCAAGAATTGCATGGGGGATTTCAGGTCCTTTTGATTAGTAAAAAATGTATTCAAACTGGAGCTCACACTCCAGCAAGAATTTACTCCGTATCGTCTATGTTCGGTCGTGTTGATTGGTGTAACACCTTACGGGCGTTTGTTTTGTCAGCAGAGTGCACTGATACACTTATCTAGTACTCAAGGACCGATTGAAGTTTATCTGTGCCCAGAGGAAAACGATGCCCTCAGTCCAATGAAAACCTATAGCCAGGACCACAACGGAAATATTTCCAAAACCATTTCCAAAGGTAAAAATATTTCTTTGTAATACTAACATCCTTCCTGTGTGCTCTCATTCAAGATTTCATCTTGAACTTCAGACATCCAGCTCTTATGTTTTGGCTTTATTTTTCTAAGAAGTGAAAAGCTAAGGAATCTGTTTCCCACCGTGCTTTTCTGGTTTATATAGGGGGAAATAGGTTTTCTTCTGCATGAGTTGTTTAAAATAAGTTTCATATTTGCAGATCATACTGAACCATGTAAGCTAAGCTTATGCAATATTGAAGAAAGAAATGACTTTGTTCCTTTTGCGTTTCCAAATAGGACAGTGGCAGCAAAGATCTGCCTGAATACAAGAGGTGGAAATCTCTGTGCATGGGTAGATGCAGCTACGCAGTGTCTCCGATGCATCTGTTGTCTAGACAGTTTTCACTTTGGCTATGAATTCCACTGAAAAATGGGCATCTCTCACTACTCTTGATTTCTTTTTATTTTTCCCCAGTAGTTACTTAAACCTTGTAAAATAATTTTTTAGTAGAAAAGTCAATGGTGGTAGCAATGTGTATTTCTGAGCGGCCCTTTGTAACGTATGAAAAACTAGCTAGAAATTATATGGAAATGGAATCATTGTTTTATCTTTTTAAAGCCATCCGTTTTTTGTAGAAATGATGCTTTACGAAAGGCCCTTTATGCAGTGGTTACTTTGCTTGATCTGTGCCTGATATTTCTAAGGAGATGAAATGTGTCATCTTTATTTTTTCTCTCCCTCCTCTTACAGAAGTGGCTTCTGCCAACTCAGGACAAGGTGACTGCTCAGTAAATATGGCAACAATCTCTCCATTGGCTTCTCCAGCCAACCTTCTCCAGCAGACCGAGGATCAAATTCCCTCAAACTTTGAAGGACCATTTGTGAATTTGCTGCCTCCTCTGCTTCAGGAAGATTATTTGCTGAGCCTCGGGGATGAAGAAGGCATCAGTGACCTCTTTGATGCTTATGATTTAGAGAAGCTTCCTTCATTGGTGGATGAATTTATATACAGCTGATTCTCTTAAATGCTGTCCATATCTAAATTGCGTTTTTAATGGAATCAAAAAACCTGCCGTCATTCAGAGTTGTCCCTTACTGTAAATTAGCATTATTAAATAAACTAGGCTCTCCAACAGTGCTGATATTTTAATTAAATACTCCCTAAAATACCATAAAAAGCAAGCGAAGGCTTTTACAGCAAGGCCTTCTCCTTGACCCTGAGCTCCAGCGCCTTGTGAGTCAGCGAGTGCAAGCAGGGGACCGTAAATGTTTTGCCTTCACACTCCCCCAGTCTCTGCTTACCGTGACAAGCGGGCTCACGGAGAAGGGCTCAAAGAACTCGTCTAGTCCTAAACAACAATTTTATAACCGTATTTCAGGTCGTGCCTTCTGCAGAGAATGCATGTCTTTTGAGTGTCGCAACGTGGATTGTACCTGCCGTGAACATAAATATGAAGTGATGCGAAAGCGTGAAATGGGATTCTTCAGCTACTTGTGGGAATGTTTAAATTGCTGTCATAATGCTCATTTTGAGCTGTGTATATGTCTCATTATGAGGTCAAATACTTATGTCCTTAAAAGCTTTTAATAAAAAAAAATACACTGTAAATGTAGTGTATATTGCAAATATTGAAAAGTATAAAGTTCTGCCACTTCTCGTAGTAATCACAGATTTTTTAAAATGCTTGTGTGTGCGCGTGCGTGTGAAAGTAGGTTTTGTTGGTTGTTTTTTTAAACTAGAACGAAGATGCACAGTTCAATTTTACTGCCCCCAGTGTGCATTAGAACTGGTACATAAATTTTTGTGGTACTAAGTGGGGCTTTGTGTTAAGTGCCTACTAGAGATGCACTGTGGGTTTTTCCCTCTATGGAAAACACTTATGCCAAGCTTTGTTTGTTCAATAGATCATATTTATCTCAGTGGGTTCGCTTCCTCCGCTTACAGCTTTTTATAATTCTCTTCGCCAGCAAAATGGAACTAATTTTTTTCCAAAGTACATAACTGTAAGTACCACACCAACTGAATTGCATTTATTTTTTGAAGATCTTTGGTAGTATAGTATAGTACCAATATTTATTTTTTAAACGTGAGAGGAATTCTAAGAAGTCTTAAATAATTTTCGTTTTTGAGTGTAAAATATGTTGCCATGTTCCGGGCTAAATTAATGTAATGTTGATTAGATGATGCCCATATAATCCTTTTGTTTGCATTACTATTGTGCTTATCTGACATACTCAGAAAATTAGTACTATTTGTACTGTAGTAGAATATTATGTATGCAGGTTTTCTGGTACCATTGAGTTGCTGCTATGAAAACTCACACATGAAAAGGCGAGAAGTCACAGTACTAATGAGAAAACTGTATGACTGTGTGAGTTTTGGAATATAACAAGTGTATAAAGGGCAACACATAAAGAACTGTTAAACAGTGTTAAGTGTGTGTTTATATGTACAAATGTGTGCATAGATCATTCAGCAGTTGTATTTAAGTTGATGTATGTTCTCAACTCACACTTTAGTTATCTAGCAGTTTTGTACAATAGAATTAATTTGTAAACACTGCCAGAATATTTTCTAGCTGGTTTGTAATTTTTTAAGAGTTTTTTTAGATGTGGATCTGTAAATAAAATTGTAGTATTTAAAGTTTTCGTCTTGTGGAAGAGGAAAGTAAAAGTTGTGTGAGCATGAAGATTTCAGAGACAAAGGGGCACTTTTGCAGGGGAAGAGAAAATGAAGACTAACGCAGACCATCTTTTTTTTTTTGTACAAATTAAACACTTGTCCCAATGTGTGTGGGCAAAATACTAAACTAATTTAGCTTTGCATTGTATGCTAGTTTAAAAAAAACACACCAAACCTCTGTAAAATCATGTAAAAAAACAAACAAACAAACAAAACAACAAAAAAAGCTTTTATGGTGAGTTTTGTAAATAGATTTATTAAAGGATGGCCTGTTCTCTAGCTGTGATCTTACCACTTCAAATGGATGTAATTTGAATAAATTTTGTATGGTAATGAATCAATAAAAAGGATTTTTTAAAGAGTTTAGATCTGTATACAGCTATTTAAATTCTTCTTATTCTTGGTGCCTATCACACTGCTTCCTGGAACCTAGCTGTTACTATTTGCATTATTAGTGCTCACACTCATTTGACACCAGGTATGTTTCAATCTCATTTTTTTTTTATTATGCTAACAAATAAGTTCAGCGAGTTTTTTTTAAGCCAGAGTGAAGCAAGAATAACAGACACGTGTAAAGAGACATAGCAGGAGATCCAGAGGTTGGCATAACACAGGTTTATTTTTATTTATTCCCCCCTCATGAATAGACTTCTTGCAGACTTTACAGAAAATGGGTTATTCTAGGATTAAATGCCATCAAAGCCATTGTTGAGGATCTGTTTCACCTTCCTACGTACAATTCTCCAGAAGTCTCCTAATAGTAGCTTTGAAAAGAAGGGAGTTGTGTTCACTTGAGCTACCTCCAACGGTCTCTTGGACCAGACACGTATTTACAAACCTGTACTCTGTTTCTGGTCTTGGTGTTGCACCTTTCTAGATGCAGGGCCGTCATTTACTGAAAGAGAAAAAAACTATCAGTATAATAAAATCACAGTAATATAGCGTTTGGTGAAGTGTTACACTTCTGAGCAAGTCATACGTGTCTCCTCATCTTCGCTGCACACAAGAAGGTGGCAACAGTTTTATCTCTTCATGCACCTGTCCATACTCTAGCTTCTGCACACAGCAGTACTGAAAGGAGGATTACAGAGAAGATCCTCTATTCTTCTGTATTCCCAATATATAATAAAGGAGGGCTAGAGGACTGTGTCCTCTGATCTCCCTTTGAAGCAGAGTGACAATAAATGTCCTCTTTCTGTCCCATCTGTTGTAGCTTCCTGGCCTCAGTTTCTCTGTTCTACAGCTGCCATACGCACCTAGAATGTACTCACGCCAGTTTTCAAGTCATTTTCTCTTCTCCTTCTGCTTTCAGTATCTGCTTTGTAAATTTTGGATGTGCTGAGTTGCAGGAAAAAACCCCCAGCCGGTTAAAATACCTAATTCTGCTCCCCTGAGCTAGCGCAGTGTACCTCGACATTATTCAGTGTACAAATATTAGTTTCAGAGGGGTTTACTGGCGCCCGTATGTGCTGCATTCCTTGGCTTCCAGCAGATGGAAAATGATTCCGAGAAATCTGTCAAAACCGGCCTGAGTGACAGGCAACTACACGCTCCTCTACACACAGGACAGGAGTTTAAAAAAAAAAAGGGGGGGGTGTGTTCCTGCCCTTGAACCTTCAGTGAGAACTCATCCACCTGCAAATGACAGAAGCCATCACGTTCTATTCTTTTTGACTTACACCCGAAAGACTAAATTACACCATTGTCTTGATGCAGACACGGACATTTTTTTGTAGTAGGAAGAATGCAAGATACGTAAGGTACTTTTTGTAGCATGAGACATTGCTCTATGCTTAAACGCACCAAGTTTGGCAGTAGATGCCATTTTTTTCGGGATGTAACACAGTTAATGCACAACGCTGCTGGGGCTCCTGGAGCCAGCAACTCTGAATACCAAATGAAGCAAGAGCCCGTGTAGCAAAGTCAATGGAGCGATAGTCACAAAAGCATCACCAAGTAGAATTCATCTCCCCATTTGGATTTTCTTGCTGAAGCAAGATCTGCCTGGGCATCACTTCGCAGCTAAGCAAAGAGCAGCAGAATGCTTTGCCTTTCCCAAGTTTGGGAGTGTCTTCACCCACTTTTTCCTTTCTAAAGCTTGACAGAGAGAAAATGTCATATCTAAGAAAAAAATGGGTTGCTATCACTTCTGAGCAATGCTGAACGCTGCTGACAAATGAGCAGCCAGATTCTCCTAAATTGTAAGAATAGAGGAAGAAATCTAATTTCCTGTATCTAACTTTAGGACTCACCATTTTTCTCCTGCATGCCTTCCCACTTACTTTTCCACCCAGAATCGCCTGTTAGTTATCAGCAAAAGCCTGTTACACAAAAATAAGGCCCTCCCTTCCTCAGCTGCTTCTCCTCCTTGAGAGCGTTAGCTGAGATGCTCTAAAACAACGAAGGACGTCTCTTCTGCTAACCATGAGCTAAAACTGAGGTCTGCGTTTTATCTTCCTAGTAGTTTTTGTATTTTCCAACTACCTGCTCCTGCTAATCGTGTACTGACTGAAGGTGGTAACCCAGGCTGAGGCCTTGGAGCCTACCACCTCTGCAGAGCAGCAAGTATGGCGTGCAGGCAACGCGGAAAGGATGCGTTCTAGAGCTGCTGTTTGGGCGTCCAAGGAACTGGAGGATGCACATTGCCAGTCTATAAAAGGCCAGTGCTGGGACTCGCACTGCCAGCCGCTGTCCCTTGAAACGCAGTTTTGCCAGGTGGGTGTAGATGAGCTTTCTTCCTGCAGTCAGGAGGTGGTAGGCAATCATCTGCTTCCCTTCCTACCCACCGCACTACCGGCAGTCCGCGTGCAGCTTGATTCGCTGTGATCAACACGCTACAAAGCAATTTAGATTTGCGAGCTTCAAGAGCCTTCCATGTTGTGGCTACATCCTAGGCCCCAACAGGACTGTGCTGGCACAAGGGGTGCTTGGTATTAGGAATTCTTGGCAGCGGGACAAAGTAAGGACTGTGCCAGATCCTGCTGAAACCGATCAGCACGGTCTATTTATGTCACTAGGTGTGGGAATCTAGTCCACCACTCGCCTGCGTGAACCGCATGAAGTTACACAAGGCCAAGTGCCAGATCCTGCACATGGGTCGGGGTAATCCCAAACACAAGTACAGGCTGGGCAGAGAGTGGCTCGAGAGCAGCCCTAAGGAGAAGGACTTGGGCGTACTGGTGGACGAGAAGCTCAACATGAGCCGGCAATGTGCGCTTGCAGCCCAG
>Ga0181612_110857_pt1 | contig 11084 bp, 8 predicted proteins | sample HoacroProtozoa21_FD_119630 | JGI IMG/M metagenome (GOLD analysis project Ga0181612, IMG submission 119630) | Hoatzin crop microbial communities from Cojedes, Venezuel. Combined Assembly of Gp0051906, Gp0051904, Gp0051908 | reverse complement strand
TATCTCCAGCTTTCTTGAAGTTGAGATGATTTGCTCCTCCAGAACATGATAATGTTACTATTTGCTTTGGTCAAGAAACTAACTACCTTTTACTGGCTGCTACTTCTGATAAACTCTATGTAAGAATCATTTTCTTTCTCATGATCTCTTTTCCAGATACTTGCCCCTTTGTACTGCCTCCAAGGAGAGGCTTTGCTCTTCTGTGTGTTCTGTAGATCAATAAGGGTTGTTTCTCTTCCCTTATATCTAGGGACTGAGCTCGTTTCAAATGCAGTGTTTTGGACTGGAGTTAACTAGGCTGTAAAGGGAGTATTTTCAGTTGGCAATTCCCTTTTGTGATTATCACATCAAGCACTTCTTTTTAACTGCCTGCTTCTGTCCACTTCCTTGCTTTCTGTTGTCTCAGGATGACACAGGGTCTACTTGCAACTCTTTACTAGAGTGCAGAGTACAGTCTCATTCTTGGTGAACTTTAGGAATCATATAGTTAGTATGTAAATTAATAAACCCAGTAATAATTCAGGATAGCTGTACCTTTTTTTTCTGACTGAAAATAAATAGTGACTTGGCAGAGTGCTTCCTTTCAAAAAAGCTTTTAAAGACAAAACATAACAAGAAGTATTTAACTTATGATCAATGGTGTTTTATAAACGCCTTCCTAGTGCCATTAGGCATTATTCCATAATGGTGCATCATGTCCAGTTTGAATTTTCTTGTTATCGGTTTCTCTGCTTTGTCTTTTGTCACTTGGACTAAGGAACGTCACACAGTGAATAAACTTTTTCTTGTGACAATATTTTATTGATAATCAAATCATTTAACATTGTTTCTGTTAGGTTATATATACTGAATTCCTCAGGTCTCTTGTCGTACTCATGAAAAATCATTTGCATAAATCCTTTCTGAACCTGTTCCAGTCTGTCAGCACTCTGTTAGAGAGGGCGTTATCTCAAAGCTGAACTAACTGTTCTGCCAGTGGCCTCTTAAATTTGTTTAGCAGGTAAAGTAATTACTGCAATTATACACCACCCCTCCGTTAAAACAGCTTACACGTTCTGGGCCACAATATTGCACTGAAATTCGTGTTTTCTTGGCTGTTCACCACCCTGCTAATTCCAACTCTGGTCAGTAAGTGGGTCGTTAGCAGTTTCTGTTATTTCTATCCAGCCACATCCCCAGTGTACCCTGGGCTTTCCCCCATCTCCCTCCCACATTGTCCGCCATGGCTTGCCAGCTCGGTAAGAAAGCAGAGGTGTGTGCAGTCTGGCAAGGTGGCCAAGAACTGCCTCTCAGGTGCCAGTCAAGTCAAAGGTTGTGCACTGCTGCTTGGCTGCTGTCAGACCGAACCACTGGGATTGAGCTGCACATCACGCAGGCCCGAAGGCCATTTGGGGAGTTTGTTTTTTAGTATACTGTCTAGCTCCCTGTAATGTGACCTGTGTTCTCTTAGATGTGTGCAGCTGCGCACACACGTATTCTGAACTTTTGAGCTTGTTAGCATCCACCTGAGGTAACTGTTTTGGACTGTTGTGGGTTCAGTTTAGCGAGAAGTCTAGTTACTCTGGATTTATGACCTGTCTTTCTCGTTGCATATATTTACAATAGCCCCGTGCCATTTGCTGATTTTTCAGAAACATTCTATATATTCTTCTTGTTGAAAAATAGTTGTATAGCTTTAAGCTAAGACGTAATTCTTGCAAGAAAAGAGATGCAGCTGAACGATTATTCATTGTACTTAATTATGCCTTTTTTTGACAAAAAGTCATTTAAATCCATTTAATGTCACTGATTTTGTCTAGTGCTAGTAGTATGGAGATAATTGCTTCAATTTGGTATGGAAGAAACATTTAGTCTCTGACATGAAAGTGTGACATAGCTACCAAATTAAAGACAAAGTCAGTTTATCAATCTTATATTAGCCTAGAGATTTAAAAGTCTTAAAGTAATTGTTTTTATCTCTGAGTGTAAAGTTTGTCTGATAAGTTAACTCCTGCTGTCATTATGCCTTTCTTTAAGAATCCACTTATCTTCATTACTTTGCTAGTAATTTTAAGCTATAGCTATCTGTATCTTGCTGTGTAGCAGGACTTCAATCATTTTGATTTAACATTATTATTGTTTGGTAACATGAAGTATGTTATCAGTTAAACACTCTCACAGAATTTTATTGCATGGGAGGAATTCCAGTGATACTGTCAGAAAATTCTACTCTCTGACTTGATATATTTTAAACTCATATAGAAGGAATGGCCTCTACATTTCCATTTGTGGTATTGGTTTATGAAAATTGAGTGGTAGTGTTAATAGGTTTTTACAAAAACAGAAGTCTAAAGCCAAGTAAGCAAGGCCAGCTTCAAATTGGAAGTATCACGGAAAAAGTTTTAAGTATGAATAGTGAACACAATGTTTTTAAAATGGTTCTCGATAAATTACGGCGAGTTGCATATGATAAAGTTGATGGTGCCAGCAGGGTTCCGAATTCAGCAACTTGCCCAGTTATGTATTTCTTTGTTAACGAAACTACAAAGCAAAATCTTTTTATTATGTTACTAAGTGCTGTGTTGTTAAAACAATGAACTTCTGGGTATTGCTTAAAAGTATTGATTAGATATATGATTGGATTTCTAATTCAGATATTGTTGGACAGAAAAACTCAAAACTAGCATGGAAAAAAATCACAGGTATATTAGTTCATCAGTTGTGTTATCATGGTTTGTAATTTCTGCTTTCGTCCACTATTTATGTTTTGGGAGTTAAAGAAAAGGAAAACCCAGTTAACCAAAACCAGTGACTTTAAATTTAGTTCTAATTTTGAGACATGGAGAGCAGGAAAAATCCATTTACCAAATGGAAAACCAAACATAATCATTAGGAAGAAAGGTTATTTTCATACTCCCATGCTGGAACTAATAATATTCGATTCCACACTTGAAGAAAACATATTTGCGGACAGTAGACCAGCATGTTAGTGTTTTCATGCTTGCACATGAGGCTGTGCTGAAGCTAGGGATGCTCTCCATAGGGCCAGGCTGCCTGAGGAATGCCCTGGGGCGGCTCTCTGGCAGGCAGCGTGTGAGACGCTGACTGATAACGGCATAGCTCAGTCCGGGGTCCTGGGAGACAGAGTATGGGCTGGTTATCACCATTAGTTAATTAGTAGTTAACACTACTCTTTGTGAAGTACAGCCTGTGGAATGAGAGCAACGGCAGCTGCGTTTTGCTTTTCAGGATTTTCATTAGTACAGAAAGCATCCCTGCGGAGTTAGCAGAGTATGTTATTTCCTCGAGAAGTTTGTCTCATTTTATCAAAATAATTTGCTTCAGTGCAAATCCAATAAATAACCTTTGAGGCATCACAAATTGCCACAGATTGGATCAGTCCAGTCACTCAGGCGTAGGACTGGGAATAGAAGTATGGGTTTGGATGACTCGGAAGCTTTTTGGTGTTTTCTTCCAAATGGATGGAGTTGTTGCGGGTAGTATAATACCGATGCTTGTTTTGCACGTTTTAGTTTTACTCTCTTAAAATTCACACTCTACAGATCTTTCATCCATTATTCTTTCTCAAGATTTGTAGGAACTTTGCAATCCTTTCCATCCAGTTTTGGACCCTAAGGTTCTACCTCACTTTCTCTAAGTCCCAGAAATATTTTGTACCCCTTTGCCAAAGCCAAACAAGCAAGCAGAAAAAAATCCAACCTACATATGCCTCCTGCTAATTTCAGCTCTAATGCCTTAAAAGCTCCAGAATCCTTTCCTGTCCTGCCAGATGTTCCTCCCATGTTTTCTGAAAACAAATGAAGTCATTTTAGCACATGAAGATGTCTTCTGTTCTCAAACTTTGGGTTAGGTCATTTAGTGCTCTCTGAAGTGTCCCTTGTGCATTCATGAATTTCTAAGACATTCATCAAAATTAAAGGAGTTTTTAGGATGCCACAAAGACAGTTTTCTGGTATATTCACAATCTAGAGCTAGGTTTCTTCCTTTTGTCTGCCATGAAAATCAAATAAAAATCTGAAGTCCTGTAGTACAGGATTTTCTTTTTGTTTTTCTTTCACATTGTGTCTTGTAGATTACAGGACAGTTTTCTGTCTCTCTGTTCTGCCTTCTACCTTTTCAGATATTTGTTAGTTCTAAGATTAGTATGTCAGTTCTGCAGCTGAAAATGAGTATGAAATATCTATAAGATTCTGATGATTAATTTCTACTGACTGTATTAAAAAGCTGAATAACTTTAAAATAGTTGGCTTATTTCCTTTTCAGGGATAGAAAGAAATGTACTTTCAGAACTAGACCAAGTGCGAGATTAATTTATAAACCACAAATGTCAGTGATTTTCACATCCATAAAGGTGCTTCTAATTCACACTTTTACAGATTAATTTTGTCCTGCATTTGAATGAATTCTCCACTTAGATGTATTTATATGAGTAATAGCAATGTTATGATAAAATTACTTTCTGTTTTAGGAGTCATGTTCTTGTGGAAGAACTCATAACTGAAGGACACTGACTTTCACAGTAGGAGTGTAATATTACAGCTTTCTAATACCTGAAGCAGTATTCATGCTACCAATCCACAATCTGAAATACTGTGTTATAATCCTTCCTAGCAGAGCTTCAAGCAGATAATTATCTATAAAATGACTATAGATATTTTAGTTGTGAACAGAAAGTTTATAGTTTGGCATTCATTTCCAAACCTTGGGAGTGGCGCAGGGTCATTCACTTGAAAGCTTATCTGTCCCAGAATATGCTGTATTAATTGAGCACTGTCATATCCAAAGACTAATGGGTTGGCTAGCTTAAACAACACTGCTGCAGAGCACTGGGCAGGTGAATCCTTCCATTTTGTCCTTTACTAGGATTTCTATTTTCAGGTACTTTTGTGTTAACTCAGTGAAACACTTTAAACAAGTGTGTGTACTGCCACAATTTTTGTGTGAGGAACGTGGACGTTTAGGATTATGATTTACAGACTAGGATTCATATGACAAGTGATAGTGGGCAGAAGAAAGTGTATGTTTTGTATATCTGGGGTTTTTTTTCCCTCCAACATGTAAAGCAGAAGTCTCTCAAATATTTACAAGAGTATGCCTTTTGATAATATAGGATTTTTAATTTAATTTTGGGCATCATACTGGAGACAATGTTTTATAAACACAGTAATAATACATACGATTTACTCAAGCAGTAAATAAGAGAGCAACCTGTTTCCCGAGTACTGAAGTTTTACTACGTCAAGTGCTTTTCCTGTGTCTTTTTACTTGTTGATGTCATTTATTAATATTTTACTTTGAAAGCATAAAAGAATAAATAAAGAATAAAGATTATCTAGGAGTTAAAGAGCCTATTAAAATTTTGTGTTTCCTAAAATCTTAATAGTCAAGGAATTTTGAAATGTTAGACCCTAAATGCTAAATAGCAGTCCTCTGAAAAGGGTAATATTTAATTTGGCATATTTGTTCTGAATGTTAGCTATATTAAATATTTGTATTTTTTCTGAGCTTGAAGGAAGCTTAGTATTTGCAATATCTCGTGTAACTCCTATTTCCAGAGAGATATTAAGAGGTTGTTTGAGGCCACCACTCTGTTGCTGTCAAGACACACCCCTCGTAGCCAGCAGACCATGCTAGCCCAGGGTGAGCTGGCTAGAAGCATCACGTTTGGCTCGTGTCCTTTGTTCCAGCTGCTGAATTGTGTTAAAAGACATCTAAAAATACTCTGAGACTAATTTAGGCAGTCGTGTCTTTATTAATTAAAAAGCAAAGATATTAAAAACCATTAAATACTTAGTATGTATCTTCTCTGTATTCATGCAAACAGCAGCTGTAATTAAGACTGTTGCAGTTGCAGTGGGAGAAGTGATGTCTGTGAGTGGGATGGCAAATGGACGGTGGTAGGTTGTTCCTGCTAACATATGGGCCTCTATTACAAAGCAGTTCAGGAAATCTGATAGTAAGCAGTACATAAGGAGCTGCAGTGGCTAATGAAGGCAAGAAAAGAAGAATAATAGATGTGGAGAGAAAGTCAAGATCTGTTGTTTGAATTGGCCCTGTAGTGTTTCTGTTTGACACACAAACTAAAATGCCTTATAAAATGAGGATCAGCATGAGACTGACTTTCTGGAAATGGGAAGCTTAACTAAGGTGAAATTATTTGCTTTCTTTTGAGATTTGTGAAATTCTTGAACTTTTGTGTGGCTACCTTTTACACCACAAGATTGTCTGTAATAAAATCCGTGGGACCCGGGTGCCTTTTGTTACTGGATTGCTTTTTTCTTAATTTGCTTTTGATACGTTAGTCTGATAATCATTTGCAAACAAGTAGCAAACTCTTAAGTCCTTCTGTGAAATACCACTGCAAATACACACAATTTAACCTAATCAATTTTGTGGCACCTCGCAGGTGGCAGTAGTGGTTGCAGCTTCACAGGTTTGGAGGTGAAGGCAGTCTTGCAAAAACACTGTAGCGATAGGAGAAAGTTGAAGCCCTGTATTTTGTTTATCACCCTCTTCCCTACCTCCCCCACTTCAGTTCTGTTGATGATACTTGAATTACCAACAGTGCCAAAACCTAGGAAATGAGTAAGTTTGGACTGCATGCAACATGTATAATTCTCTTCAGAACAGGGCGGAGATTCTACTGGCTTGGAGCAGGATACTCACAAAAGACTAATACTCTTTACTGTTTAAAAACAGGGATTTAAAAAAAACTTTCAGCAGCTGCGCAGCACTGGTTTTCTTTAGCATAGTGTTTTTTCAAAAGGGAAGGAATGCAAAACTGAGATGAGGTGTCATTGTATTAAGAGGTAAAATATTAGAACGGTTGCATAAATTCTACATCAAGTACTGTCATGGTTAAAATTGCTCAGAATATTAAGCTGCATAAGATTCAGATGTATGGAGTGTTAAACTCTTAACTAATAATTTGGTATTAGGCATTAGGAAACATCAGCGATTTTCCACCATACTTTTACTGTCGCCTTGCTCACTCGGAGGATATTTTTTCAGTTTCTGTTTTACTTGCTGTGTCCAAAAAATAATCAGCAGCTGTGCAGAGTCTCCATGGGAAAAAAACCCAACCCCTTAAATTACAAATGCTTGGGGGAAAAAAAAATATCAGTATTCAGTAACAAGCAAGCAAAATAGTTGTGACGAGTGGGACTCATCATTTCTATTTTAAACCATGACGTGAATTGGATGATACAGAATAAACCAATCGTGCTCTAACTTTTAGCTGTATTGACTAGAATTTGTACTCTGGTAACAAAAAAATGTGGTAGAAGACATCTGCTGAATATGTGGACAGGAGCATAGAATTGCGTTGGTCCATTACCAAGAACTTGCTGTATTAAGCACAGGAGCCAAAAAAAGCAGCATTAAGAGCTGTTTAGTCCCTTTCCTTGTCTCTTCCACAGAGCCAGGTCGCAAAATGATGTGCTAAAAACTGAGATGGAGTGACTTGAGTGAGGTTCATGACAAAAACGACTGAAACAGGAAGCTGCAGCTGATAATGGAAATCACTTCTGAAGCGTAAATAAGGGTTTATTTATATACAGTTTAATAGTCCTCCATGTTTAAATTTAAGACTGCAAAAGGAGCAACGCTTATTTCATATGGCATGAGGAGAACCTTGATCTCGAATGCCAGATAATCCTCAGATTTGCACTTTCCTTTCTGTGCCATTTGGCTTGCTGTATAAATCTTTGGTTGCATTTAATTATTATTCAGGTATTTTCTGTTTTAGAGGTACTGCTTTAGCCTACTTGGGATTTTGTGTCTGTGAGAAAATGAAATACACTTTTTTCATTTCCCAAAGATGTGGAAAAGGTACAGGAGAGGATTTCCAGGTAGAGCAGTGTTGCTACGCTGTAACGTCAATGCAGTGTGTTGATTATATTCTAACGCCAAGTTGTAAAGAAAGCATTACTGTATAAATATGTGGCCTCTTAGTGTCACAGCACAACAAAATTACTGAGGGAGTTGCCTCATTTATTAATGAGTTCCTTACCCACTTCTACTCCATAGTAACAACCCGTAGCACTAGAGGAAAGACATTACGGTTGTGAAATTTCTTGAAGGGTGGTATTTACAAAGGGAGATACCTTAGCTGAACAGTAATTCCCAATCTTCTTTTCTGAATTAGCTGCCTGCTGGGTTGCCCTCCAAACCCGTAGACAGCTGCTGCTGCTTCCCGCTCCAGGCTGCTGTGCAGTGCCAGTGCTCTGCTGCTCCGGCCATCCTCGTGATGAGCTCGGGCTCTCCACTTCTCACATCAGGACTCTTTCAGGAGCACCATTCATATCTGGTTTGCCAGAACATATTTGGAAGCAGCAACCCCCCAGGAAAACATGCTTGCAAAGGCTCAAGATCTGGGAACCACTCATCTAAAATACGCCTTCTCCTGTAATGTACAAATCTATTCCTTCAGCTTATCAGGAACAATATTTTTTGACCCTGTAACTTACTTTTTCACTGAAAGATTAGAATGTTAAATTGAAGTTCTGACCAAAACTGGTTTGCCCCACACACTCAGTAGTCTGTTTAGGAGAATTTTGAGTGTTTTATTATTTTTGTTCTTCATCCTTGAAAAGGAATTTATTCTCTGAAATCCTTACTATTCAACTTATTCAATAATTTTTCCATTCCACTGGATGAGTTGGAACTCTTTTTTTTTTTTTTTTCCCCTTTTGCTCCTTCAAGATCTGGAAAGTAGAAAACCATATAAAGGATTTTACCTCTATCCTCTGAAATACAAACATTTAGGCAAAGTCTGAAATTATTTTAGTCTTTCCAGCTCTTCTCTCTCACTAAAAATTGGCTCTCAAAAAAATAATTGTAGATGGCTAAAATTAAATACTCTGTAGCTCTTTGCCTTCTGCATGATTGTGATCTTCCTAGTAGCCATGTTCTTTCACCTCCTTTTCTCCACTTTGTAGCTCTTTTCCATTGTGCTTCTTGAACCTATGTGCCTTTTCTTAACGATGGGAGAGGAAGCATAGACTGTTTTTGTAGTCCTGATGGTCTTTGCTCAAAATATGTATCTCACAACTTCCGCTTGTTGGTGGTTTGTTCCCCTGGTGCCCTTTCTGTATGACAGTCCTGTGGGGAAAGTTTCCATGCTTGTTGACTGGTCAGGGTGAAGATGCCCAAATCCAAACTCCTTCAACGTTTTTAATTTGCAGTTACCTAGCCTGTAAAGTGCTTCTGTCTTCACTGGGCTGTATGATTTTTTGCTTAAGAGAGCTTTAGCAGTAACATTGAAATCCCACTTGCTCTTCCTGAGTCACACTAATATGCGTTGGACTGAAGACCAGAAGAGCTGCGAAACTCTAGGAAGCAAAATGAACTTTAGTTCTGGTGTCTGAAGGTTTGTTTGATGACTATGCTGCCGTCTCCCATCTTCAGACAGTGCTGTTACCTTCCTCCTCTTCTGAGGCTTCAAGGTCGAAACGTCAAAGTCATCGAACTAGAAACTGATTTGTGTTTTGAACAGAGTGCTACACAATAACACTTCACCTGTCTTCAGATGCATTAATGTGGGTGAATATATACATGTAAGCTTCTACCTTTCTTTTTACCTTCTGCTTAGAAGGAAAATAACATTTCAAAACCACCAATTAAAACAAGAAAATTATTTGTCCTTTAATAACTTTCCTGAACTGATTTATTTCAATTTCTGAGACAAAGAAACTGGTACTGTGCTCCAGTGATGCACAGTTGTTTCATGATGATGAGAGTATATTATTTTAGTTTAAAAATACCTGAATGTGAGCAGAAAAATGTTGCTAATCATGTGGGAAAAGATATGAATGCTAGGATACTTCACTTACAAGATGTAATTTATTTTGTGAACCTAAAGAAGCCTAAAATTTAGACAGTATGAGGAAAACAAAAAGCTGTAAAACATCAGCTGTGTTATAAAAAATTCTGTACAAATTAGATACAGTTGATTCATATGGGTGTAAAGGCAAATAAAATAGTTTGTTTAATCCCTTGGCTTGTTCCATGCATTATCAGTTAGCTTGGTAATTCACTTTATTTGTTGGTGCTATTCTGTTTTCTTCCTGTTCAAATGAAAGTGTCTAAGGCTTGCATCTTTTGGGAGGCCTTGTAGCAGCTGCTGTGTCTGCCTCAGCCCCAACAGCTGTTTCATGTTGGTGGCATGCTCAGACTGACAACTTTTTATCAAACAAGAGTCTTTCTCCATTCGTCTGTAGGCAGCTTATTTTTAGTTATCCATTTTGTCATTCTATAAGAAATAGTAGTATTTCAATTGTGTTCTTAATTCATATTCTTAATTTTAAAACAAAGAGCTTTGTTCTTTCTAGTTTTATACGTTTATGTATTTTCTATATTTTTAAAAAGATTTCACTTTAAGAGTGATAATTTTGCCTCATGGAGCCTGTTGTTTCTACTGTAAGGAAGCTTACTTTGTAGATTTTGACCCTAGGGCTCTTCAGAGGAGAATGGAGTTTCACAGTAAAATAGAGATGAATATTGTAACATTGTAGTGGTCATATAGGGCTAACTGGGGTAGTTATGACTGTTATAGACCTGAATTTCCCCCACGGTGGTTTTTTTCTAGCCTCCTTAATAAAGCAGGCTGTAGCAGAAGAGGTCAGCATTTGCAGTTGACCAGGGACAGCAAAAAACCCCCATGACCCATCAACCCTCTTTTCCTGTGCCAGAAAGGACAGTCTGTTGTCACTAAAGGAAAGGTCAGCAGATTCCTGGGCACCGCCTTCTGCCAGGGGTGACCTGCACCCTTCACAGGAAGAGAGGGGGATACTTTCCTCGCTGCCTCTGTTAGCCCAGTGGCAGAAGGAGTGACAGACCCAGGAATCACAGAATCACAGAATATTGGGGGTTGGAAGGGACCTCTGTGGGTCACCTAGTCCAACACCCCTGCCGAAGCAGGGTCACTTACAGCAGGCTGCACAGGACCTTGTCCAGGCAGGTCTTGAAGATCTCCAGAGAAGAAGACTCCACAGGCCCTCTGGGCAGCCTGGGCCAGGGCTCCGTCACCCTCAGAGGGAAGAAGTTCTTCTTCATGCTCAGCTGGACCTTTCTCTGCTTCAGTT
>Ga0181612_181213_pt1 | contig 11085 bp, 3 predicted proteins | sample HoacroProtozoa21_FD_119630 | JGI IMG/M metagenome (GOLD analysis project Ga0181612, IMG submission 119630) | Hoatzin crop microbial communities from Cojedes, Venezuel. Combined Assembly of Gp0051906, Gp0051904, Gp0051908 | reverse complement strand
CCGCCTGGACAAGGTCCTGTGCAGCCTGCTGTAGGTGACCCTGCTTCGGCAGGAGGGTTGGACTAGATGACCCACAGAGGTCCCTTCCAACCCCTACTATTCTGTGATTCTGTGATTCTGATTCTGTGAAACTCACTTTGATCCTGCATAACTAAGTGCTGCGACTACTCTATTGTGTAGGAGTAGCAATTTTATTTTTTAACTAGTAACTGATTTTCATATATGATTTATATTTTCTCATGAACACTAGTTGCCATACATTTATCATACTATATTGCAAACACATTAGGCTTCAATGTACGATATATTTTAGGAGGGAAGAAACTGGTTGGGGAAAGAGTTGAAAAATAATTTCTCTCTATTAATATTTAAAAACACCTACATAACAGAGCACACCATTCTTTTCTTACTCTGTTGCAAACACTTAAAGTAGCCAGGCAGGTTTCTGAATGTCACATCTCATTCTTATGGATGAAGCTCCAGAAAAAGGCTGAAAAGCAATGTTTCTGCTATCATATGTGGCAATATGTAGTAACAAGCATGTCACCTGTACCACAGACCCTGTAATTCAAAAGTTTTTGAAAAAAGAAACGTATTTTAGATAGCTCCATGTGTGTGCTTGTTGGTTTGGGCTTGGTTTTTTTTTTCAACTTACATACGATCACTTTTACTACACAAGGTTCATGAGAAAAACTGGAACAAATGCATGCCACCTCCTGTTTCTTGCATAAAACAAGAGTAATAAAAGTGAGATAATTGAAAAGCTACAGCTTCAGAGGTCATGGCTAAATACACAGCTAGGGCTGAAACCTAGGATGACAGGCTAAAAGGGAAAAGAAAGCGGAATCAAGAACCTGACTCACCCACGCTGTCCCTGTTCCTTCACTCTCAGATGTTCATCCCACTTGGTCACAGCACAGCCTTTCTCAGCGAGCTGTTCCTGTAAACAAGCCAGCTGCTGATAAAGTGGCACAAGTAACCCAAGAGCTTCTCTACAGCCTTTTGTGGCCCACAGCATGTGAGTTACTCAACTATCGGAAGGCCGAGCCAGTCCATACCACTAGGGAGCACCGGCCTCAGCACTGGTATGGGATCATGGAGGAAGAGGACGACTAGCAAGCCCACATCCTGACCACGCAGGAAGGTGTTCATAAGCACATGACCAGGCTTGCATGTTCTGCTTTTCTTTCTCAGACTTAGCCTGAGGAATAAAGCCTACTGGATTAACTTGTAATAATATTTAATTTCCAAACCACAGACGGCACTTGCCAGTGTGGAGCTGCTGAAATTTTGGGGGAATTAAATTGTACATTCGTGATTTTCTCTCTTATGGCTTCATGGTTTTTCTCTGCCTTTTAGCTGTCTGCTGCTAGTTTGTTACAATAAATTCTTTTGATTCTCTGTGCTTGTATGATTGTAATCATAAAATTCCACGTATCCTTGGTTTCCAAACAATCTGTGATTTGTGGTATGCTATGAAAACATTTTTTGATAAATATGAACGTCCTTTCTCTCACTAGAAACCTTGCACCAGCCAATGCTACAGAAGATTATGAAATGTCCAAGAACCAAATATCAAGAGAAGATGGAGAAAAACATTGCAGGTAAAATGCCTTGTGAAATTCCCACTTCCTAGGACATTTCCACGCGAAGTTTGTTCTCAGCAGAAATAGTACAGTGTAAAATCAGTAGCCCTAGTTTAAGTGAAGTTCACTGCAGAAAACCCAACTTCCCGCTACAAGAATGTTTGCAGACATGGCCTTCTTAGCGTGTGAAGGGAGAAACAGGGAAAGCTGATGAAGTACTAAGTGGTTGACAGGCAGAGGCAGACTGCCCTGTCTTTGTCTTCTCCCAACAAGCTCTTCTCAGCAAAAGACAGTACAAGAACATGAAAAATGGTTTGTGTTTACAAGGACAGGTAATTCTGAACCTCATTTCTTCTCCTACTGTTCTTTGCTAGACCACACTCAAGTGCCTCTTTTATCCAGGAGCTTGTCGAGCCTCTTACTCTGTCTTTGGGTCTACCAAACCACTGACCCTGATCCTAAACCTCTTTCTCAAACTGCCCATAATGAAGAGGTGGAACTTTCACAAGTTACAGTACCCAGCAGCTTCTGGCTAGGATTGGCAAAGGGACTTAAAAATCAAACTAGAAAACAGAGTGAATAATGGTGGTCATAATGAATAAAACGGAAATTCCAAATAACACAAAAAGATACAACAGAAACTTTACACAATGTTTTCTGTTTTCATCTCTTACTCAGCTCTTGTTTTGACATAGCCCCTAAACATTTACATGACTAATACCACAGCAAAATCAAAAATCTTTCTCAAAACACTTCCCAAGAACGTCTCTCTCAGAAATAAGACTTTTGCTGAATGTGGCTTATGTAGGTGAGCCTCTTCTAGGAAAAGCAACCTAGAGGAAAAAAACAAGCCTTTTCACGAAAATGCGATGAAACTTGCAGTCACGATTTTACAGTCCTGTGGCAAGTTTCCCTAAAAGTAGCATCTTGGGCTAGTTTTTTGAAGACTCCACACCACTTCCACAAGACCTTGAGTATCTTAACTTTAAATTCACATTATTCTAGCTAGCAATAGTAATTCTTGACTTAAGGCTGTGTTGGAAACTACCTGATCTCCTTTTAACATCGAGACGTGAATTAAATTTTCCCCACAGAACTTGACAGGAGTAAAATGTCCGTATACTGTCACTAAACTCTTTCTTTGGAAAAATATTTATAAATTATTTAAAAAAATTGAAATTAAACGTTACAAAAGCAAGTTTGAAAACTTTTCGTTTAAACAAATCTAAGGGGGGTTTTATTTAATTTAAATGCTTCAACTTGAACATTTTGTTTCCCTTGAGACAAAAATTGCCAACTGCCAGCTTTTGTCTATATTCTGATCAACATAGTTTTTACCCACTAATGAAATGAAATATGCATTACTTAATTTGCTTGCATGCTTTCCTCCAGAGTCCACTGTATGATTTCTGGAATGCTGATTACTTCACAATTTTTCTCTGCACTATCCATAATCCCGCTGGGGATCAAGACAGAGAGAAATTAAAGCAAAATTAAATAAATTATAGAAAGCCCAGTCTTGCAATCACATTCTGCACTGGTATCTTATGTTTTACTACAGTTCCCATTCTCACATTAATGAAGCATATTCTTTATTTTGTATGCTTGGTCATGCAGTAAAGAATGACTATAATCTACAGGGGAGGACCTGAAACAGGGAGACATTAAAGATTAAATCCTACCTTCAAGAAATCTATGGGCTTTTACAATTTGCTTTAATGGAGATATGATATTTTACATGGCAAAATTCATATGGATGCCTGACAGTTCAGGGGCATTGAAACAAACTTCTGGGTAGCTCTGTAACCACTTGGCCTGTCCTTTTTATACAAACCTGTGCTGCCCTTTGCATCTAGCAAGCATTTGAGTAGCGGAGGAAAGCAAAACAACACTTCCTCTGAGAAACACTAAGAAATAAAACAACCTGTGAGATTACCACCAACCCTAACGCGATTCCCAGCTACCCTACAGAAGACTATTTCACTCCAAGTATTGTCATTTCATAGTCTAAGAACTTTGATTTGCAGACTGAATCTTAAAGGAAGAGTTCCTGTAATGTGCAAACTCTGTTTATCTCACCAAAACTTCATTTCTGTTTGTTCTAGAAGCTGCTTGTCTGAATCTAAAATGGAAGCAGTTGGTTGGCTCTCCGGGTTTAGTACAAACAAAGATTTGGGGAAGAATTAATTTAAATGCAGAATAAGTAGTAAAGGAGAATATTTACAGATAAAATTTCGTTTTTCAAAACATTCAGGAAAAATCAGTGAACTGCAGGAAACATGCAACTGGAAAATGAGATGGCCAGATAAGCATTAAACTATACTTTTTTGCTACACGTGATGTCAGTTTGAATTTGCAAGAAATAACTGTGAAATACAACATGAAAAACATGCGATTGAGTCAAAAACCCAATAGCAAGATACTTCTCCTTACAAAGAATATATTTATATAGGGATTAAAGAGCACGTGTATAATATACAAATACAAATAATAAAGTCTCCTGAGAAAGCAGTGAAAGTACTGTTTGTTGAACTGTAAATAAAAGCTGAAAATTAATCATAGAAAACAACACACAGAGATAAACATATACATTATTTGATCCATACTAAAGAAGGTAAAGTTCTGGAGATTAAATTGTTTTAATATCTCAGCAGGGTTAATTTGTTTCATATACATGGTGTTTGTCTGGGGTTTTTAATCAATCTAGACAGTTCTCCAGTTAATTATTAAAACCCCTAAAGCTTCTACACGTACTTCTTGTAGCTGACATAATGGAAACAGAAACAAAGTTTTTTTCCAAGCAATTCTGTGAACATACTGTTCAGACCCTGAGAACAGGGACATCCAACCACATTATTTGACTGTTAAGAAAGGAAGTGCTGTTAACACATTATGTAATTCCATCTCAGATGTTGGTGTATCAGTGATAACGTCCTAAAAAAAATTAACAGTTAGGAGTTATGAATTCATACACATGCAAACAAAAATCATTCATCCTTTCAAAAGCTCTTGCTGTACTTAAGCATGGGGATATCTCCATCCTATCACCCAGACAGTTAGATGACCTCTCAGCATCTCCCACCCACCGTACCTACAGTCACCAGACTCTTCTTTTGCTCCTGTATTTAAAAAGCATCCAGGAGGAATATTACTTCCTGCCTTTAGTGTCACCAGTCACAACAGCCCTGAGCTATGTTCCTAAGGACATTCCTTATCTGTCGCAATCTTGGCTGCCTTTTGTTTGCCGGGCTTTTTGGGAACACTTTGTATAGCAGTTACGCTAATCTTGTTCTTTTTCCTAAAACACTTCCACATTATAAAATGGATTGTGATGCAGGAGAAGTAATTTGAACTGTTAGAAACAAATCCAATAAACTAGGAAAGTCTATCCATTTCAGTCACTGTAAACAGGGCAGATCCAGAACCCCAGAACTGACTGTAGTCGGGCATATGACATAAGTTGGAACGTTCAGTAGCTGGTTCACGGTGTTTGTTCTTTTTAAACAGAAAAACAGGGATTAAAATTGTTGTGAAAGCCGAAAAAGTGGGACAGCATAGTCTTTTCTGTTCCTTCTGCCTACAGGGCGAGGAAAGAAAAGTTAATTAAAAAGTTACATGTCTGAAATGCATGCAGCTTCTCCTGCATGTTTTATGAAGTACTTCTCTGGCACACAGACTTCTCATTTGGTCTTTTTGGATCTGTTTTCTCCATTAAAACTAAAAGTAATGTAGAGTGAAAATATTTCCCTTGCTTTATGTAGACAGTGAACATATCAGAGTATACAAGAATTCTCAAACTTCCATATCCTGTCTCTGATAGCAGTCACTGTCACTATCAGAAGAAAGCAGGTGGCAGTAACGAGATATCTCTATCAACATGGAAAGCTGTTCTCACCATCTGAAACTGATTCATGCCTAGAAGATATCTATCCTCAAACTGTAAAAGATACAAATAATCTTGCTACCTCTACAAAACAGCAGCCTGTTCTTTAGTCCTTTGGCTTTGATGTTACACAAAAATTCTTGACCTTCTGGTGTATTTCCAAATAAACATCTCATTTCTCCACCACAGCACAAGATCCCATCTCTTGCTCAATTCTATTGCCTAATGATAGAACACCGTTCTTTTTCCCAGCTAAGGGACACGAACTTCTAGTACAGGATTGCCAATGGCACCAAACAGAAACAAACTGTACAAAGTTTCTACTCTACAATAACCCTCAGGATATATCAATGAGGTTCAAATTATTCAGTGTGTTTGGTCATCATTAAAATTCAGAAGAAATTACTATGCAACTTTCTACAGATATGTACTAGCAGTATCACCGTAGTTTTCCTTATATTCTCCACTTTACCAGTGACTATCTACAGGCCTTTAGTGAACCTAGCGCTGCTTCTCAGCATCAGACAACATAATTTGGAAAAGTCATTCTGACCTTCCTAAAATGCCTCTAATTTTTAGAGATATGATGTGAAAGCAGTCAAGAGAAGAAAAATTTCAAATTTTTCCACAATTCTGGTATTCTGTTTACCTGTAAGAAGTCAAATCTTCTTCAATGTAATCTCAAATGTGAATTGGGAAAGCTTTTTCAATGTGAGTGTTGAATATTCCCACTGGGCAAACTGCAAAGAAAATTTAGCATAAAGTAAGTTTAAATAAGCTGTATAATAATATTGTCTTCTGTAAACTCATTTAAATTGCTCCATCATAGGCATCAAAAATGTTATTCTCTGATATTTGAGGTCACATAAATCCAATTCCTTGTGAAAAAAACATCATTTCCAAGGAAGGTAATGAAAAGTTACAATGAAAATGTGTTCTTGTATTGAATGGGAAATAAGTGACCTAGTAGAAGGATTTAGACTAAACTTTGGAGTGAGTTTTTATTTTGCAGTTCACCTTAACACCAGCTTATGTTCCTCTTGTTGCTGGATATTATTACATCAGATAATTAGAACATTAGTATAGGATTTCATAGTTAACTTTTTTCCATATCTTTGGCATCCAGTCCTTCTATGCCATCCAAAAAAACCCTAGACAGACCTGCTGGATTAGATCATCTAGCGTATCTCAATTCAGGCTGCTCTTTATAGACAAGATTTGGTGTAGTTTGTCCTATGAAAATCCACCATCTTGGAATTTCCACAACTTCTATCAAATGTCACTTTCTTCACAGATTTCACTCTCCAGAAGTTTCCAAGTGTTCAAAATGTCACTTTCTTCACAGATTTCACTCTTCAGAAGCTTCCACGTGTTCAAATCTTGATTTTATTTTACAGATTTCATCCTGTTGTATTGGCTTCTAGCTCAGTAGATTATACTAAATAATTCCTCTAATTCTTTGCATCTATACATGCAAAAGCATAAGTACCTACAAGTTGATTTTTGCTTTTTTTTTCTTGTTTTTTCCTCCCACCACTTTTTTGAACTAATAATCAATATCAGGACAGAGATGATGGACATGTTGCAGCTGAGAACGAAAGAAGAGGGACAGCAAAGAGAGAGGCCACCAAGTTCTCTTAAAGTAAAGGGAAATACCTCACAGTTAGTATGAGATATACTGGGAGCCAGCACAGAGATGCAAAATTCCAAAATAACTTACACGGCCAAATATTCTGTTTAAGAAATAATTAGTAACTAACCTACTTTAGTTTTCCAAACTAAAAACAATGTGAAGACTTATTACACAACAGAAGGAGTGGAAGTATAATGTTTACATTCTTTTCACATAGCAGTATCATCTTATGTACAGTGTGCATGCAGAATTAGATGAATAAAAGCAGACCGTATAAAAAGAATTTGAACAAAACTGTTCAGACTTTTGGGATGTTGGATATCTGCATTATTTTCCATAAGTATTTTCATTAATTCAGGATCCCCACACAGAAGAGTCTTACTATGAATCACCTCAAGTTTGGCTGGCTTTCACAAGGCCACAGGAATGTTCCCACTCTGAAACACACATTTAATTGGAAGGAATTAATCAACTGTTTAGAGTAGAAGAAAAACACAACAAACTCCATCTGCTTGAGAGCTCAGTACTTTTTAGGATACTTTGCTTAACAGTAAATTATCTTGTCACTTTTCAATGATTTCTCTACCTTACAAAGAACATGAACTATCTTCAGCATTGTCCTGGTTTCAGCTGGGATAGAGTTTATTTTCCTCCCAGTAGCTGCTGTGTTTTAGATATAGTATGAGGAGAATGTTGATAACACTGATGTTTTCAGTTGTTGCTAAGAAATCCAGGACTTTTTTCCAGTCTCCCATACAGCTAATGAGCAGGGGTGCAGGAGCTGGGAAGAAGCATCGCCAGGCAGCTAGCCGAAGCTGGCCAATGGAAATTTTCCATACCACACGTTATGCTCAGTTCATAAATGGAGGGTGGCCAGGGGGGCAAGTGAGTTCAATCTTTTCTGTGAGTTTGAACTTTTTCCATGAGTTCCGCAAAAATCTGCAAGTTCCGCAATTGCTGCTTGGGCACTGTCTGTGCAACCAGTCATCGGGCGGTGAGAAAAAAATTGCACTGTGTATTGCTTGTTTTACGCATTATTATCATTATTATTATTATACATTTCTTTGTTGTCTTATTAAACTGTCTTTTTCTCAACCCACCAGTTTTACTTTTTGTCCATTCTCCTCCCCACCCCACCGCAGGGGGAGATGCAAGTGAGCAGCTGTGTGGGCCTGGTTGCCGGCTGCTGGGTTAAACAATGACAAGCATGAAGACAACACAAATCTCATCTCTCTTTTCTGTTCTTCTTTCCCTTCTCTTCTTACTCCATATTCAGCAATGTGAGCTTTGTTGTATACATAGATGTTGCTAACTGTTGTCTAAGAAATATTTGTCCAGGAATCCTAAAATGGTTACCATTTTTTTCATTCAAATTATTCAAGCTGCAAACTTTCCAAAAAAGAAGGTTTCTACCACTACACAGAAGTGTACTTGGCAAATCCCATTATTTCTGAAACATGAAAGGGTTAAATTTTAATGTTATGACAGAGGCCAGTACTGCAGAGCAATCCAGTCATCCCACAACAAAAAGGAACACAGCATTGCAACACAAAGGACTCTGAACAGCCTGTACAATCGTCAGTTGATATCACGTCAATGCTAATTAAATAGAGTTGACACAACTTTTGTAAGAAGGTATGGAGAAAGATGTCTCAACTTGGGAAAACTTGCACAGTTTTCTTGAGTAACAATTGGTTTTAGGAAGTATCTGATTTATATAGCGCTTACCACTTCTACCTGGGAAAGAGACAAATATTACGTGTGTGTACTCAAATCTGAAAGGAAAGTTAATCTGCCTAAATGCCACAGAAGTAGTACGTAATAAATGGATAGTGTGAGAAAGAAAAACAAAGTATTTGTACAAAGTAATCCAGCTTCCAAGGTAGAAAGATTCCTGGTGCCTGTGGTGGATAGAAATTCACTAAAATGACACACTTTATTACAATAATACAACTCTCTTTTCAGAAGAGTTGCTAGATGGAACATAACTAGTCAGGTGCCTTACTGATGTAACAAAACCTGCTACACAAATGCAAAAAAAAATGATAGTATTCACTGATCACAAAAGTAATGTTTTACATTTATTTTAAACAAAATAATATTTATAAGATCTTAATTCCATCTGTCTTTTAGATAATTCCATTGTGCTATCTTACGTGGTAGCTACCCATACAGTGTCATCTGAATATTTTCCATATAAGCAGATAATTCACTTGAAGCCAAGGATTATCCAACCTTTGAGTAAGCGAGAAGGACAGACCAATAAAATCTTCACATGCAGCACAGTACTCCCAAGTTCATTAGGAGAGAGTGGACAAGGAAAGTTTGAAGCAAGACAACTTACTGTCATGGTTTAACCCCAGTTGACAGCCAGGGACCACCCAGCTGCTTGGTCACTCTCCACCCTGGTGGGATGGCAGGGAGAATCAGCAGGGTAAAAGTGTGAAATCTCCTGGGTTGAGATAAAGACAATTTCATAGGTAAAGCAAAAGCTGCATGCACAAGCAAAGCAAAATAAGGAAATCATTCACCACTTCCCATCAGCAGGAAGCTGTTTAGCCATTTCCAGGAAAGCAGGGCTTCATCACTCGCAATGGTTACTCGGGAAGACGAACACCATAACTCCAAACATCCCCTGTTCCTCATTCTTCACCCAGCTTTCATTGCTGAGCACAGTTCTCATACGGTGTGGGATATCCCTTTGGTCAGTTGAGGTCAGCTGTCCCAGCTGTGTTGTCTCCCAACTCCTCGGGCACCCCCAGCCTACTCTACTGGTAGGGCAGTAAGAGAAACTGAAAACATCTTAACGCTGTGTAAGCACTTCTCAGCAATAATTAAAACGCCCCTGTATTATCAACACTGTTTCGGTCACAGATACAAAACATAGCCCCATACAAGCTACTAAGAAGAAAACTAACTCTATCCCAGTCAAAACCTGTACACTCACACAGAAAAAAAAAAAAAGTAATCAGAACAAACAAAATACTTTAACAAGGTATAGGTCAGACATGCAATAGAGGCAGCTCAGCCCAGTTTATAAACCAGGCTGTTATAAGCCATGAAAAGAGGAAAAAAAATAATAATAATAAAAAAAAAAAATCACAAAGGAGGGGTCCCAGCAGTGCCTCTGAAATCACTATCTACTCAACATTTTTGACTTCATGAAAGTAAAACATTATCAAATGCTAAGAGCAGGTGTGTACTCTACAGGGCTTTTTTAAACTTATTTTCTCCAGTGAAAGCAGACATAAACCACGTAGCCCTCAAGGTTTTAGGCCAATCATTTTTTTGAAGAGGAGGAATTTAGCGAACGTTTAACAGTGCACACGTTGAATTTGAGATATCTGAGCATTCAAAGAGATGACAAATTACAAAAGTGCTTCTGAGTTCACAGATACAAAGGTGTTTTCTCCGTGGAGAATTCTGTTCAAAAAGACAAATAGGAAAGCTGAGAAAAATGTTGGACGGTTGTTTGTGTGAGTGTAACCTCAAAGCAGCTACAAGGTCAGTGAGAAACCAGTAATGCAGAAGATGAATTGCAATGAAAATTACGGTACCTTTTCTTCTCGATAATAAAGAACAAAAAATACAGCTTAAGAGCATGTATTGAAAAAAGTAATTTTACAGTGACCCACACGAAAGCAGTGCATTGGTGCTAGAAAAGTGCCTGACATAGCTTTTTTCCTGGAAATGTTTGTGAAGTGGGCCAAGACCTACTTAAACACCTGATACTGGAAAAAATGAATAAACTGTTTTGGTCGGACAAAGGCAAAGCAGCGGCCACCGCGGTCTGAGGCACTGCACAGACAACAAAAGCAGCAGTTGGATGTGCATTAAATATACCAGGAAAAGATGACAGTTTGTGACACACCAGGCTAGTTTCCACTTTGAGCAATGTATAGGGAGGAACAAAATCCCTGAGGGCAGAAAGCTCTGTATCACACTGGATACCAACTGGAATTTATCATGATACTCTCGGGTCT
>Ga0181612_171906_pt1 | contig 11085 bp, 11 predicted proteins | sample HoacroProtozoa21_FD_119630 | JGI IMG/M metagenome (GOLD analysis project Ga0181612, IMG submission 119630) | Hoatzin crop microbial communities from Cojedes, Venezuel. Combined Assembly of Gp0051906, Gp0051904, Gp0051908 | reverse complement strand
TTGCGTCTTTTCCGAGTCCTCCCAGGCTCACCTGTGTGTCAAACGTGCCACCCTCAGCACCTCAGCGCACAGAGCAGTGGGTTTTGGCCTGTGGAAAAGTGAAAGACCGTGCTGCCCCAACCAGATCAGATCTAACCAGTTGCTGGAGGCTGGGGGTCAGGGCAGCGGCTCTTCCAGCCAGATACAGCTGTCCTCAGAGACGCCTTCTCCACCACCATGCTTGATTTAGTGGAGCCCTTCCTTTATCAGCTAACAAACCAAAGCCCAAGCTTCACCATTACCTTTTTTCAACATTTTCTTCTATCTCTTAGGACCAATGAGTAGGTCTCGAGTCACTTCGGTTTCCCTCTGCCAGCCTTCCCCTTTTTGTTTTGAGGAGAGAACGGATTCCCTCTAAAGTAGGTCAGATCTCTAGCAACTAACATACTAACTGTTGTTTGAGAGCGACATAACTAAACCCTTCAGACACACTTTTCTTTTTATGAGAAAAATGTGTTAGCAAGCTTGTGTGCACGTGCCTTCACTATAATTGAGGGGATTTTAGAGGGAACTCCAGAGAACTGTAGACTATACACAACTTCAAATAAATTTGCCCAGAAGTGCCCTGTGCCGTCAAAGTGACAAAAGCAGGCAAGTCCCAGGGACATCTTCCTGCCCTTATTTTGTGAAAACAAAGAGGATGTATGGGGGACTTGGGCAATATTTTATATTAGCTTACCCTGTAACTCATGTCTACTGATGTGGAAAAGTTCTATATTTATCCAATTTTAACTGCTTCTTCAACAGGCTGAGGAAACTTAGAGGAGAAAGAAGAAAATGGTGAAAGGGCCTGAAAAGTTAGAGGGCTTCTCTGGAAGAGAGGGAGGAAACTAGAGCTGAGCAAGGAAAGGATAGTTCTGAAGCCACAAATGAAGACCAGAAGTAACCTCAGGGCAGATAGAGGTAAATGGAAAGTACTCCAAACAGACCAGCAATGGCACAAAATTAAGAATCTTTTTATATTCACAGAAGAACAAGACACAAAAATCCCTTTCTGCCCTATGCTGTGCTCTCATGTCAACCATTTCTTTTTACAAGCACCTGGCACAGCTCAGCAATTTCTACCAAGTTTTTTAAAGTGTTTTGCGCACCAGTTTCTTCAGAGCTGGTCATGGATGAGCACTCTGGCGACTCTCTGGCACGACAAAGCCTTTGAAGTTAGTGAGAGAAAGAAAGTAAGCAGAGACCTCTTGTCCTAAAATCCAGAGAGCTGTTCCTCTCCTTTAATTTCTTCACCTGCAGTGTGCCCTGTGTTCTGGTGGCAGAGGCAATCTGAAATCCCTTCTGTCACGAATGAGGTCTATTCTTTATTCTTTCCTTTGCCTTCTGGGTGGACGCACTCTGCTGATAATGTATTTCTTGGTTTTTCCCTTGATTTCTAGATTAATCATCTCTTTAAGCAGAACCGTTTGAGCCAGTAACCAGTGAAACTTGTACAGGTTTAAGCAGAACAATAGGACATAGCTGTTGCAAGCTGCTACTATTTAACAGGGAAAGAAAATAAAGCGTTAGAGGATGACTGGAGTCAGTAAGACAGATTCCAGTAAAACCATACCCACAAAGCTTTACAGGGCATGTTGCCTGCTGGAGGCTTACATCCGGACTGCTAGGCTCTGCTGATTCAACTCCCTTCTGGCTCTGCTCATATACATTAGCATATCCTCCTTAATCATCAAATTCAAGCAGTGCTTCCTCAAGTCATGAATGCTCAAACAGGTCTACTAGGAGGTCCAGCCTGGTCCAGAGGATCTGTCACCAGCTGTCATTTTGCTAGTGATTCAACCACATGACTGTGGACAAACCACGTCTCTTCGCTCTCTCAAAATTACTTCTATAAAACAAGCAAATGCTAAATGGTTTACAGTTTGACATCCTGGCCAATTTTCCAGTGCAAATTACACCGTGATTCCCAGCAGAGAAAGTTAACTGTGTGGGTGGGGATAAAATCACAGAAAATTTCTGTTTTCCCTTTACCTGGCAAGAAAGGGCTGGAGACGTTCTACATTTTGCTTTGCTTTCCACCTGTAGAATAGCTGTGTAAAACGGAAGACACCTAGGTTTAAACTTTGCTGTAAAAGGAGTTTTGCTATTAGACGGAGTTAACAGGGGTGACGGTTGCTGGGCATCACGCAGCTGTGTATCTTTGGTACATCTAAGATATCCAGGCCTAAGCTCATGTTCTCTTCCCTTCTCTCATCGCCCAGTGAAACCTGTTGGTCTTTTTGTGGTGGAGGCTGTCCATGTCTCTCTCACTGATCTTCATTTAAGTGCCTCTTCTCTGCACTGGTTGTACAGACTCTCTCAGAAGCATGCTGCATGTTACACAGACTAACAAATATACTTGCACCCTAGACACTGCAAATCCTAGTTTCCAAGGGATAACTGGGAGAAAATCAAGTTGCTAGTCAGGAAAGAAGGATATTTTGTAAAAGAAAGGTGAGACAGCCACTACAATTTTTTATCATAGTTTCTGCCTTTCCACAGACCCTCCTTCAGCTCTTGGCACAGGCACACCAAAAGCAAGCTTGGGCATGTTAACTGAGTCTTGTTCATAAAGCTGGCTTTTGGACGCTTTAGTCTCAGCTTTTCGTTTTGTTTTGCTGCTAAAACTGGTGATGTTTTTTCTTCTGAAAGGAAATAACACAATTACTAGGACTGAAAAAAGAACTAATTCCATTTCCTCAGGAACAATCAAAGAACACTTCTAAACTCCTCCCTGAAGAGTAATGAAAAACAGGTCATCTGCCCTGTAGGAATCCAGTACTGGACTGTTTTAAAAAAGTCCTCGAGTGAGACGTTCTGGATAAATTGAGACTTTTTCTGCCTGTATGTTTTCTGAATCCTTGGTCTGCATTTCATCATATTTTCATTTTTCCTTCTCAATCACCAAAGCTAACCGTTTACTCTTAGAAAAACTACATTTTTGCACCAAGGATAAATCACATACTTGCTGCCAGAAGCACAGAGGTGAGGCCATTCCTCTCTCCATCCTTCAGTGGGCTCTGAACCACCCAGCTGGAGTACCACCGATTGCTGTCTCACAGCATTGAGCCTGCACATTACTTCTCTTTACAATTCCCATTTCCTGGGAAAAAGTTATCTTTGAAAAGCGGCAGTTAAACCCATTTGCCTCTTCTTTTGTTGTTGTGTTTGTCTGCATATATTGGTGGCTTCCAGTCATAGACACAAATGAAGACCACACACTTGCCCGTGACTAACATGGAAAAAAATGCAGAGGTTTTCTCCGAAAAAAAAAAATTAATGAGCATTTAATCTCAGAAAACTCATTCAAGGAATGCCAGGGTGAAGCCCCACATTGTAACCTACATGCATGAGGCATGACAAACTTCAAGGCAAGCTGAATTGGCACATGGTTTTCAGAATGCAGGGAACAGTTGTCCTTTAAATGCTGAGCAACGCTTGGTTAAAACACCACTCAATATTGACTTCTAAAGGTCCCTTGGCCAAGAAGCCTGAGATCGGTCTCTAAAGGTCCGATGACCAAGAAACCCAGCTGCAGAAAACCCATCTCTTTCAGGAGGCAAACCTGGGCAGAACTTGTCAGCAGGATTTTGGCAGCCTAGATGTCTTCCTAGGTTCTACAAATGCCTGCCATTCCCACTTTTTCTCTAGCACACATTCTTTTATCTATCACGGGCCAGCCCGGCAGGCTGGAGAGCAGACTTGGGAACATTTCCACATTTCCTTCCCTGGTCCTTTGCAAGGGCTCTTTCTCCAGGAGAGCAAAGCAAGACTGAAACCAAACACCCAGTTCCTTCTGTCAGTCCCTTTCAACACCTTCTCCCCCAGTGATCACAGTCAGAGTCTTCTGCACGACAACACGCATAAAGTCATTTCGTCATGTTGTTCCTGAATGTCTTGGGATACAGCAGCTGTCATTTCTTGATACCTGCGACAGGGTTGCTGCGTACCAAAAGACTATTTGAAAGTCCAGAGAGAAAAAAATGGCAATTGTGAGCTACTGTTTGAACAGCAGACTCGCTGGAGGCGTTTTCACTTTCCTTCGTGATCTCTCCCACTAGAGGGTACTCTGCTATTCTAGAAGAAAGCGTCTGCACTGGGGCTGCACCGTGACGCAAGCTGTTAGAAGAGCCTTTGCAAATACAGCATGGGAGGAACATTTCTTACACACCTCGTGTAAGGATGAAGAGAGCCGGAGGGGAAGCTTTCCATCTCGAGCCGTCACTAACATAACTTTCCTTGAAGTACCGATCTTGGTACAGTTCCATATGTCTTGCTGCATCTGCAGCACAGATCTTCCTGGCTGATTACCTGTGAAATGCCAAAGTGTGTCCTGGGACACATCACCTACTCATCGGCTTGTCTGGCGCGATCCTGGCTGGAGCTTACATGGTCGCCCGCGCTCTCTCCGGGTGCTGCACAGGGGACACACGGGCTCTGACCCCAGTCCATGCTGGTTGCTGGCACTTTATTTCTCTCCCACGGGTCTCCCCAGGCACTGGCACTCAGGAACATGCACACACCAGCCCATGGTCCCGGCTCAACTGCTGGTACCAGGCCCCCATACATACATGTAAACCACCTGGGGAGTCCCTCACCCAGGAAAAGAGAAATGGAGTTTAATGAGAAGGTGGGACAGACTGTGGTGATCAGGTGTCAGGCATGGCCAGAGAAGTGTGCTGACCCCCGCCTGCATTTGTGTGACCAGACCCATTTGTCCCTCCATTTTCCCAGGCTTTTTCCTCCCCAAATCCCCCTGATCTCTCCCTTTCTCACCTTTGATTCCTCCCCTAAGCATCCCATAATAAGTCCTGTGCAATTCCAAAATGCTCTTCCTTTGCATCCCATCAAGTGTCCATACCCCTTTAGGCAGTGACCCTCTCAGTTCAGAAGGTGCTCCAATGATGACTCATCTGGATGGGTTTCACACCCTGACCCCGGGGCTGAGGATCTCCTGGGACATCCCTGGGAGGGGCCTGGGCAGGGTGTCCCTTCCTCTGAGTCTTTAGTTTGTCGTTTCCACCTGCCCTTGGGCTCCTGTTCTCCTCTGGGCTTGTGGAGGTGGGCCTTCAGTGGGGTGTTGGCTCTCCTGTGCTGGGACCGGGGAGGAGCTGGGGTGGGGTGTTATTGGAACTCCCTCACCTGCCATGGCTTCTCTGTCCTCCTTGAAGGGTGTGCAGCCGAGCTCCTTGACATACTCAACACTTTCCCTCTCAAACACACCGTGGATGTTGCTGTTCAGGTTCTCTGCTTCCTTTGCAAACAAGGACCTGCAATTGTTTTTCTCTCTCAGGTTTCTCTTCAGATGTTGTAGCCTTCTGTGAAATGAGAAGCCTGGTGTCTCCTCCTGCAAAAGACCCAGCATAGTGGTGTGGTAACCATGACAAAGCTCAACATTACTTGGCAGAGACAAGTGAAGAAGAGGGCTCACCTTCACAGCACAGGAGTCACGAAGCTTGCAAGGAAAAGAGGGAACCTGTGGGAGGTCAGAGGGAAGGGACTAGTGGAGGTGACTTCCAGCTGTGGTCACTTACTGGTTTTGACTGTGGATGCCACCAGCCCTCCAGAGGACCTTCATGCCTGCGTGACCAGCAGGGCAGACTTTCCTGGGGAAAATTTGTGTGAGGCTGCTGGTTACAGCATCCCATATGCCCTCCCGGACATTTCCAGTACCTCTTCCATGCCTTTCCACCTAACCATCGACTAACTTTTCTCTGTCATGCTCCAGGCCTTCCCCAGCATTGCTAGAGGTGAAATGGGGCAGGTATGGTGTCATCTACCCACTGTGGATGTCCCATGCAGCAAAGACATGCCAGCAGGAACAGACCCCAGCTCTTGATGGAAGGGTTTTGTCGCATTCCTAGTAAGTGTTGCCAAGGCTTTTGAAGGATGTGAATAATTACTGGAAACCTTAGGCTTTTATGTTACCTGGTCTTCATAAACAGTGTGCTGGTCCTTTGGCGTGTGCAGGCTCATGGCTTTCTCACTTAGGTCTTGGTGTAAGTCTTTCCCCTTTACACGTGTTCTGGATGCACTACATCTCATCAGCCTGAAAAAACCCCATTAACTAGTCACATAATGCTTAGAAACCTCCTGGCATTTAGAGTGAATCTTGCTATTTTAAAGATGAGATTGCCACCTGGAGAAGTTTCCAGGGCAGGTGTATAAAAACACCATCAGGAAACAGAAAGGCAAATCGTAAGGAGAACACAGGCAAGCCATGTCAATTGCAAGAAAACTGAAATTGTTCTTACTTTTTCTTTTTCCTGTTGATTAGTTTCATGGTGCAGTATATCAAGATTGTTAAGAACACCACAGCTATTAAGACTGCCATGATGATTACGCTCTTCTGAGTGCCTACAAAAAGAAACCAAAAAATTCGCACAGAACATAGAGGGATGTCAATGTTTTTCTCATGTCCTCTTGCAGAGGTTGGGACTGAAGTGAAACATTCATCAGTTTGTCCTCATTTATTCTTTGAAGAAGAGAAGGGAATAGTATAACAACGTATCATTGTGGTAGGTGAGGAATTCTTTTTTAAATAAATACTGACAGTATCTCACATTTCCCTGGTATTGGGGGAACTAAAATCCAGCATTTTTTACTCCTGATCTATTTGTGTTTCTCTTTCTGTATGAAGCAGTTTTATCACGAGGAAAGGCTCGCACCCTTCCTGAACCATACCCTTCTGCAAGATCTTCCATAGGAATTATTTCTCCCCAGCATTCGACAGCCAGGGGCCTGCTCTGCTGGTACCCTCCAGCTGTGGACACTACTATAGAGCTGATCACATCTGCTCTAAATCAGTGATGTAGAAATATAAACATACAGAGACATATAAACATATGTACTCACAAATCTACTTAATTGTTAGATATATATATATATTTGCACACATCCACCGCACAAACACAAAGGTGCCACAGGAAAGAGTCTTCTGGATGGTTTCAAACCATGAAATTTTCATCTAGCACAAGGTCTGAACTCCCAGAAAAATGTCTAGTGACACCTACTTAAGTGCAAGCTGCACTCTCACAGTTGCACATTCTCTCCTAAGTGCTCCCCACTACCTGCTGCACCTCTCCATACAAATGCAACCTACCTTCTCTTCCTTTTTCCAGGTAAAGCACCTTCATTTTCCTTCCCTGCGGGTGGTCAAGGAAGCAGGTCAAGGCATGGAAGTGGTTGGCAGAGAAGGTAAGTCTGTTTGCTACCTTTACTGTTCCGTTTGCGTTTTGGAAGTGGTGTATTTCAGGGGACTCATTCAGGTCTTTGTCATCCAGCCAGGTGATTTTGGGGGCAGGCTTTCCTGTTGCTGAGCAGACTGCGGTGAGGAGACCCTCGGTGAGCAGGTGGGAATCATACTCCACTGTTAGCTCAGAAACGGCTGAGAGTGAAAAGATAAGGTACTTTTTACACTCTGTGGCGAGCTGACAGTCAAAGCTGGGTGGGTCAGCTCTCTACACAGGGATTCTTATCCAAAAGCATTTCCTGGCTTATTTACATTCATCTCCTTTGAGGAGAGGTGTGGCAGTTCAGGAGACTACCCAGCAAGGACATGCTGCTGCTTGGGAAGTATCCATGCAGTGGAGGGGATAATGCCTTACTCCTGACTACATCAGACCTATGCTGAGTGCCAGAAAGTGAGAAGGTGTTAGCTGAAAACTTACTTTGGATGTTGAGGCATATATCTTTGCTGAAAGAGCCGTGGGGGAACACGTTGAAAATGCATCTGTAATAAGACTCATCCTCGAATGTGAGATTTTGCAGTGTGATAGCTGAGGCCTGCAGGGTTGCTCTGGTAAAATGTACCTTCTTCTGGAATGACCCCATTAGCCTCAGCCCATGGTTTGGGCTGTAGGTGGCTATGTTCTGGAAGGAAGACCCATCTCTCTTCTGCCAGGTGACTTGCAAAACATCCATCGAAAGCAAGAGGTTGCAATAGAAATTTGCCTCTCCACCAAGGGCTGCTGCAATAATGCTATCAGATTCCACAGCTTCCTTCAAACCTAGGAACAATGGAAACCACAGAATCAAAGCAAGAGCAGAAGAAATTCGCTCGAGGAAGGCTATAGTGCCTTGAAGCATCCAAACACAGTGTTCCCATCTTGCAAGGAGCAAGGAACTCCACCATGAAGCCATGTGGCACACTGGGAGACCTCAGACACCTTGGTCTCATGGGGGCCGTCACTTCGTTAGCCGATGCTGTACACTGCCCGTGGTGAGGAGGGAGGTGGCATGGGAACAGAGGGCAGGCAGGCTCCTTAGAGAGCACAGCAAACTCAAGCCCCAGGCTCACCTGCCTGCTTCTTCCCAGCGCGTTACTCCTAGCCCACCTTTGTCCCCCAGAGCACAGAGGTGTCCTCTACAGACCTGACACACAGCAACCACCCAGCGAAAGTGGCTATCACTCCTGAGATCATCCCCGGTCCCCTCTCTCCGGCCCTGGCAGGGGGCTGGGGGAGGCAGAGCAGCCCAGGGCACCCCGCAGCTGGGAGGCAATGCGACCGGCTGCAGAGGGGTATGCCCCTGCCCCAGCCTCTCCCAATAGAAGCCTGCACTGCCCAGACATGTGCGCTGGAAATTCAAACCTGCCCCATCCCTTGTGCTGAGAAACTTCGAAACATTTACAGAGAAAGGGAACAGTCGGGCTAAATATACAGCTTGAACGCAAAGCCGCACTGCCCCATGCCCTCTCTGACCTGCATTTCCCCATTTTGCTGCTGGGAAACCCCCAGATTACCAGCCGCTGCTCCAGTCACCAGCTGCTATTTTTCAGTCAGGGTGGCATCTGGGGGTCTCTGCTTGCCAAGAAAGGCTGGCGCTGCTCCGGAGTTAACCTCGCGCAGGGGAAGGGCGCTCCACTCACCCGTCGCCGTCACCGGCTCCTCCAGCTGGCAGCCTCCGCACAGCAGCAGCAGGCAGATTTCGGCCCAGCAAAGCAGGGGGAAAAGCATCGTGGGACTCAGCAACTGCCTGGGAAAGATCACCCCCTTTCCCCACGTTCCTCAGAGGGCAGCTGGCAAGCCCAGGGGGACGGCTGAAGATTTCGCGCCTTTTTCAGAGCCCTCCTCGGAGGCCAATCAGCGGTGGCAGGGAACGACCAGCCAGGCGGGAACCATGCCCTTGTTCCCTCCTGGGAGTCAATCATTAATCATGGCAAACTGACTCAAAATAAGCAGCACACCCTTTTCTTCGCCAGCAGCAAAGCTTGGTATTCCCCCTCGTGAGCCCTGTGCTGTTGGGCTCCTCTGTGAGTGTCGTCATGAGGCCGTGCACCTCACAAGGTGTAAAAGCGGGATCTTCTCCGTAAGCACGGGTGGTGGCTGGTGCAGGGGGAAGAAATGAGGGGCCATGGTCCCCGGCAGCCCCTGCTGCCTTTCTCTTTGGCGGGAAGAGAGGGTGGGCAGGGAGGCTCTGCCTGTGGATCACTGCCTCCGCGGCTTGCTGAGCACTGCACCGGGCGCCGATACCAAGCTCCTCAGGGACGTGGCTTTCCTCCCCCAGACCTGGCACAGGGGAGTCCCAAGCAAGAACAGCAGATGTTTCTCCACCAATAGGGTGGTGTGGAGACACCTGCAGATGCCACCTCTTCACCGCAAGCACACCAACACCACAAGTTGGATTATGAAAGGGGACTCTGCAGAAGGCAGGCTTGGCTGAGGGCCCTCCTCTCCGAGTACATTTGCATCTCACCTCGTTCCAGAAAGGGTAAGCCAGGGGTGCGACAGTGCCTCTGTTCTCAGGGGTGAGGTCTCCTGCCCAAGAGTTTCACAGCAAAATCACACCACACAGATCCTGGCCACATGGTAATCCAGTGGTGAGATTAAGCACCGTGTGAAGTTTCTAGCTGTATTTACAGAAGGATACCCACCATACTCTATACATTTTTTCTGGGTTTTTCTGCAAGAAAGGAAGAAGGCTATTTTACAGGAAAATACGCGAAGTGATTACCATACACCTTCTGTCCGTGTTCATCTCTGCTATTTCTGAATATGACTCTTCCCTCTGTCTGAAGGGGTAGCATAATATTTTAGATTTCTTACAGGTTCCCGTGGGTTTACAGTCCATATCCTGCCCTGAACCTTGTAGACTGATTAATAGAAAGGCAAGATGAACTCCAGAACATCCCTCCTGACACCTCTGTTAGGGGAAGGGGCTCCGTCCAGTCTCTCACTGGGCCTCACAGCACCAGTTTGCACTGCAGACAAAGAGCAGGGAAGTGAAACCAGCATGCACCACCACATCAGAGCCTTTCCACAGGGTTCCTCAGGGATTTTCATCTTCTCTCCCCCCCCCGTCTCTACCATCACTCTCTTCTGACACCAGCTCCCCTCTGTCTCCTGACTTCTCCTTCAGGCGTAAGGGGCTGCCTTACCCCAGCGGAGCAGCCAAGTGGGAGCATTCAGGACCCACCTCACCATGACTTGGAGCAAGCACCCGGGGGCCTGCCAAGGGATGCTCTGCAGTAAACCCCACAGCACATAGTGGAGAAAGCTGTGGCAACTCACTCAGGTCCCCTTTCCCAGGGTCAGAATTGCCAACCAAATCCAGGCGCTTTATTGACAAACCAAACAAACCTCAACAAAAACAAGCATCAGGGATTCCTGCAGAAGAAACTCAAGGCAAGAAAGCGAGGGCAAGGACAAGTGAGGATGCAGCTAGTGCTGCGGAGGTCACGTGGACTTTCCTGGGTGAGGAGGGCCCAAGAGCAAGTGGAAGTGGATACGCTCAGTGCACAAGGGCAGCTGCACGGGGAGGCGAGCTTGCTGCCCCAAGCAAGCACCCAGCCCTGGCTAGCACTAAACAGCCAACACAAACATCGCTGCAGTGTAGCTCTTGCATCCAAGGTACAACAGACAGAGCAGAGCAGATCTGCTCCCCTCTTGCTTGCCCCTGGAGCCACACCGGAGATGGGAAAGCAGACCCACAAACAGGCACCAGCAGAGGGTCACACATGTACAGAGCTTTGTGGAGGTGTATCTTCAGTTTCTTTCTGAAGCGAGAGGGCAGGTGGGCGCAGTCATCTTTAGTGGTACGCAGTTCTCCCCTTCTAGGACATGT